>Ga0209616_1000021_pt1 | contig 49990 bp, 61 predicted proteins | sample FlocCalmetaG_FD_184153 | JGI IMG/M metagenome (GOLD analysis project Ga0209616, IMG submission 184153) | Freshwater bacterial and archeal communities from Indian Creek, Illinois, USA - Floc-Cal metaG (SPAdes) (version 2) | ecosystem: Environmental > Aquatic > Freshwater > Unclassified ...
CAACCACTTGCAGTGTGTACAGGCGATGGGCAACTACCACCATGGTTACATTCCGGTCTAATCCACGGAGCGCCTCCTGCACCTTGGCCTCCGAATCGGCATCGAGTGCGGCGGTAGCTTCGTCTAGGAGCAGCAGTGGGGCGTTACGAAGTAGGGCTCGTGACAATGCCAAGCGCTGCTTCTGGCCTCCCGAGAGGCCGCTGCCTCTTTCTCCGAGCACTGTGTCGTAACCTTGCGGCAGGTTATGAATAAATTCCTCAGCTGAAGCCTTGACCGCGGCCAATTTTATTTCGTTCCGACCTTTTTCTGTGTCGCCGTAACCAATATTTTCGGCCACAGATAGGGGCAGGAGGAACGCTTCTTGTGGTACATAGGCTATTTGCCGGCGCAGCGAAGACAGATTTAATTCACTTATGGGTTGCCCGAAGAAGCGTAGCACCCCGGAGCTTGGTTCACGCAGGCCCAAGAGCAGTGAAAACAGTGTGCTCTTGCCCGCACCACTGGCCCCCATAATGGCCACCCGCTCCCCTTTTTTCACTTTGAAAGAGAGGTTGTGGAGCACCGGGCGGTTTTCATTATATGAAAAAGAGACATTGGTCAACTCGAGGGCATAATCATTTGTGTCTTCCACTGTGGCCTCTGCACCGCCCTCGCGCTCAAGCGGTAGGTCGAGCAGGCTGACCACTTTTTGCGATGCCCTGAGTCCAGAGACAATTTGCGCTACACTTTGCGACATCTCTTGCAAGGGAAAGGTCAGGTTGCTAAGTAAATTTATCATCGTTACAAGCTGGCCAAAACTAATCTGGCCCTCAATGACTTGCACACCACCCACCCCAAAAAGCACGAAAAATGGCGTGAATGAAAGCGCTACCATGGCCGCCGTCATTTTGCCTTCGGCAAAGGCGAGCCCGACGCTTTCTTCTACCACCTGCCGGCCACGGGTGCGTAAGCCCTCCCCTAGGTTCGATTGCAAATTAAAGGCCTTTACCACCAAAATACCGGCCACGGTGTCCTGCACGAGAGAATTAAGTCTAGCGTGCGCACCTTGTAGTGCCTCCGTGTGCTTGCCCATGGGCGTGGCTAGGCGGGACGCCAAGAACAGCATCAGGGGAGAAAAAGTAAGAGTTAGTAACGTCACACTGGCCGAGAGATTGAGCATAAGTATGAGCGACACTAGGAAGGACAGCATGCCCCCCATTAGGTAGGCCCACTCGCTCCGCAAAAGGTTCTTAAGGATGCCGATATCTATATTTAGGCGCGACAGGTATTCTCCACTGTGTTGCTCCTCGTTTAGCTGCGCCTTCGCCAGGTGCTCAACAATGGCCCCGCGCAGATTTAAGGCAACATGCTCTGCCGTCTTTCTGGTCAGCCACATGCGGCAGAAAAGGAAGAGATATATGGCCAAAAAAGCTAGGGTCAGAAGTATAAAGGCACTCCGAAAGCCTGCGAGATCACGCACTAGCCCCCGGTCCACAACTTGGCCGATAGAGAGTGCCACAATAACATTTGCCGCCACCTGCATGACCACGACGCCTACGGTGAGAAATAGCAAGACACTCTGGGGGCGCAAAAAAGGCCACAGCAACTTAAAACTATGCCAGGAACCATTGTTACTCACGCGAGATTACCTCCCTCTGCTGGACGACGCATGCGTAAAATATATCATTAACCACAACATTTGCCTAGACCGAAGCGTTAGGGACGGTTCTCCGTGCTTCGGAGAACCGTCCCTAACGCTTCGCTTCTTTCTTTTCTTATTTTATTTAGCTGAGCTTTTCGAGCACGTCGCGCAGTGTGGGGAGGCCTATTTCTTGTAGTTCGTAGCGCACGCGGGTGCTAGGTTGCTTGATGGTGAGAATGCGGCGCAAGTCAATGGGTGTGGCGATAAGAACGACATCGCAAGGGGTGGCGGCGATGGTCTCTTCTAGCTCCTTGACTTGCTTAGCGCCGTAGCCCATGGCTGGTAGCAATGCGCCCATGTGCGTGTAGTTTTGAAACACGGTCTTGATAGTCCCGACCGCGTAGGGGCGGGGGTCAACGAGGGTGGCGCCTAGTTTGTGGGCAGCCATAACGCCTGCGCCATAAGCCATCTCGCCATGAGTGAGGGTGGGGCCGTCTTCGATCACTAAGACGCGCTTGCCGCGCACCAGTTCGACATCTTCCACCGTGATGGGTGAAGCTCCGTCGATGACGATGGCCTTGGGGTTAAATTTAGCGACGTTGGCACGCACCTTGTTCACGCCATCGGGATGAGCGGTTTCAATCTTGTTGATGACGATGACATCGGCCATACGCAAGTTTGCCTCACCGGGATGGTAGAGCACTTCGTGACCGGCGCGATGTGGGTCGACTAGAGTAATGTGTACATCGGGTTGGTAGAAGGGTGTGTCATTGTTGCCGCCATCCCACACGATAACATCGGCTTCCTGTTCTGCTTCGCGCAGGATTCGTCCGTAGTCGACGCCTGCGTAGACGACAATGCCACGGTCAATATGGGGCTCGAACTCTTCGCGCTCTTCAATGGTGCATTTATGATAGTCGAGGTCGGCATAGGTGGCAAAGCGTTGGCAGGCTTGGGCATTGAGGTCGCCATAGGGCATGGGATGACGCACAGCCACGACTTTCTTGCCCATGGCCTTGAGCGTGTCGCACACTTTGCGCGTCGTCTGGCTCTTACCCACACCAGTACGCACGGCGCAAACAGCTACCACGGGCTTAGTGGACTTTATCATGGTCTGCTCTGCCCCTAGCAGGCTAAAAGTAACGCCACAAGCGATTACTTCTGAGGCCTTGTTCATAACATAAGTGTGGGGCACGTCGCTGTAGGAGAAGACAACTTCGTCGACCTTGAGCTTTTTAATCAGCTCGAGCAGCTCACTTTCTGCGTGGATAGGAATACCCGCTGGGTAAAACTTACCAGCTAGACCGGCCGGATATACTCTGCCGTCAATGTCTGGAATTTGCGTGGCCGTGAAAGCAACTACTTCTACGGCCTCATTGTCGCGGTACATCACGTTGAAGTTATGAAAGTCGCGACCGGCGGCCCCCATAATAAGAATACGTCTTTTCTGCATTGATACTACCTCCTAGATTTACTATGAAATTTTCGTGTTTAACCGCGGCGATGGCCAGCAGCCTACATGACCAAGGCCATAATGGCTTTTTGCACATGCAGACGGTTTTCGGCTTCGTCCCAGACCACAGATTGTGGCCCGTCAATAACTTCGTCAGTCACTTCTTCGTTGCGATGGGCGGGCAGGCAATGGAGGAAGAGGGCATCGGGCTTGGCGAGCTTCATGAGCTCCGCATTAACTTGGTAGGGCATAAGAGCCTTGACGCGTATGGCATGCTCGGCTTCTTGCCCCATGGAGGCCCACACGTCGGTGTAGATAACGTCGGCATTGCTGACGCCTTCTTTGACATCAGAGGTTATGACGACCTTAGCACCGGTCAGGAGAGCGTCTTCTTTCGCTAGGCGCACGATGTTTTCATCGGGCTGGTAGCCGGAAGGCGAGCAAATGGTGACGTCAAGACCCATTTTAGCACAACCGAAAAGGAGTGAATGCGCCATATTATTGCCATCGCCGATGTACACGAGCTTGAGGCCCTGCAAGCGGTTCTTTTTCTCCCAAATGGTGAAGAGGTCGGCAGCGACTTGGCAAGGATGGAGCAAGTCTGTCAAGCCGTTGATAATGGGAATGCTGCCATACTTGGCTAGGTCAATCACGTCTTGGTGAGCGTAGGTGCGAATCATGATGCCATCCACATAACGCGAAAGGACGCGGGCGGTGTCGGCGATTGTTTCGCCACGCTTAAGCTGCAGGTCATTAGCAGACAAGAACAAGGCATAGCCACCTAGCTGCCACATGCCCACTTCAAAAGAAATACGGGTACGAGTCGAGGCCTTTTGAAAAATCATGCCCAAAGTCTTGCCCTTAAGAGGCTGAAAAGGTTCACCCATTTTTTGCTTTAGCTTCATCATTTCCGTGGTCTTAAAGATCTGCCATAGTTCCTCTTGGGTAAAGTCGTGTAGCGAAATAAAGCTTCTCCCTTTTAGTGTGACGCTCATGTTTTTCCTCCCCTGTCTTCTATTTATGCAAGATGGTACCGGCGTTGCCTGCTATAGCTTGGCCGGCCATTCTTAGCGAAGTAATGATGGAGCGCTGGCCCCCGTCTTCAATAAAGCGCATGGCGGCGAGCATTTTCGGGCCCATGCTGCCCGCGGCAAAGTGCCCTTGGCCTTGATAGACCTTGGCTTCGTCTAAGGTGATAGTGCCGAGGTTCTTTTGTTCGGGAGTATTAAAGTTGACAGCCGCCTGCGGCACGTCGGTGAGTATCATCAGGGTGTCGGCCTTGACATCGCAGGCTAAGCGCTCGCCAGCCAAGTCCTTATCAATAACTGCTTCCACACCTATGTATTGACCATTTTCTTCGATCACGGGGATACCACCACCGCCGCTGGTGATGACTATGGCTCCGAAGTCAAGCAAGCTCAATACGGCTGATTTCTCTACTAAGCCGATCGGGTCAGGCGAGGGCACCACCCTGCGCCAGCCGCCCCTCGCTTTATCTTCTTTCATAGACCAACCTTTTTCGCTGCTAAAGCGAGCGGCGTCGTCTGCGTTATAGAACGAACCGATGGGCTTAGTGGGCGACTTAAAGGCGGGGTCGTTGGCGGACACAAGAACCTGAGTTACTACACTCACTACTGGTTTCGCGATGCCGCGCTCTTTAAGTATGTTCGCCAAAGATTGCTGTATCATGTAGCCGATTTGTCCCTGTGTGGCCGCTCCACACATATCTAGCGGCATGGGTGGAACTTCCTCCTTGGCGATTTCGTTTTGCAGCAAAATCGCGCCCACCTGAGGTCCATTACCGTGGGTTACAACTACCTGGTGACCCGCTTCCACTAGATCGGCTACCGCCATGCAGGCGGTGTGTACATTGGCTCTTTGTTCCTCAACCGTGCCCTTTTGCTTAGACTGCAAAATGGCGTTGCCACCAAAGGCGATAACAATTCGCTCCGACATTTTTCTCCTCCTCGACAATGAATCGGTATCTTTAGTCACGCTAATTCTATACTGGAAAGTCCGCCTTTTGTCCTGCTTGGCGGCACAATATCGTCTAAATTTCCCGGGAAATACGCTGAGAGCTTGCCCGCGCATGGCCTTATGAGAAATTTCGTCCCTTACCGGACATAGACCTTTTTCACATAGGGTGACGTTGCCGCCGCCAAGAGAGCGCCGTAGCTAGGAATAAAGGAAACATGGTCCCCCACGGCCAACTCGGGCGCCAAGGTAGTGTCAAGAATTAGGTGGTCACTGCTCCCGCCCAACACCTCGCAACCTGGCAAGAGTGGCATCAATCCTTCCGGCACGGTGTCTTGCCGACCAATATCTAGGATGGCACGCGTGCGCCGTCCGCGATCTGTAAAGATAGGCACATTTCCAAAGGCATCCTGTCCAATGGTGCCTTGTGGCACGGAAGGCTTTTCTTTAAGCTCAATAATCTCGGCCGTGATGATGCAGCAGTCTAAGTATGCCCCCGGTATAGGGGCGCGATTGATAGTTTCACGCCCGAGAATAATGCCCTCACCGAGGCGTAAATTATCGATGCCCGCACCCATATTGTTGTGCGCTAGCAGAGACAGGCTGCTTGAGTTGCCACCGGAGACGAGCATCGGCTTGCCAAGGACAGCTTCTGCCTGCAGGGCTAGTTGCCGCAATTGCTCCTGATTAGCCGCGTCGGGGATGACGCCGCCAAAGCAGGCTAAATTAGTACCCACACCTATGATTTCTAGATGCGGCAGCTCGCGAACTTGATGCAGCAAGGCCGCAAAATCGGATGGCCATACGCCCTCACGCAAGTCACCTACGTCCACCATTAAGATAATTTTGTGAATCAGCCCTGCCTCTTGGGCGGCCATGCTCAAGGCTTGGCAGGTCGTCAGCTCCGAATTAAGGCTGATGTCGGCTAGGCGCACGACATCTCGCACCATGCTCGGGGTAGGAAGACGTAACAAGACAAAGGGACCAGCGACGCCTGCCTGTCGCATGCGCGCGATATTGTCGAGGCGCGAATCGGCAATGGCAGCGGCACCTGCCAGAAGAAAGACGGCCGCCACAGCAGGGTCACCACAAAGCACCTTGGTCACCGCATAGATATTGACGCCCTGCTCCTCCGCCGCTTGACAGATAAGTGTGGCATTGTGGGCTAGACGCCCGAGATCAATCGTGAGATATGGCATTACTACTCCCCCACTCTAGACTATCTAGCATTAATTGCGCAGCCGCCGCCTCGTATTCCTGGCTGAGCACCCCCAGCACGGCGAGATTGTAGTTTCGGTCTATCAGGACACGAAAATCGCGCGGGTACATTTCATGCTTAGCAGTAACTCTTAGCGCATTCTGCAATATTTCCCGCGCGCCCGCAAGCTTAGTCAAGGGCCCTCCTGTACCAACCACCCACTTCACGGCGGTGAGGTCCTTGCCTTCGGCAATGACAAATTTGCCGCCCGGCCCGTAGAGGTGCTTGATGCGCCCCACATGACGCTCGAGAGCCGTGTGGACCGCTTTCTTGGTCAATAGATGCAAGGCGCTTAGTTCTGCCTTGTTTCTCGGCAAGGGACCCCATGCGGCCAAAGCCTCCGCCAGATTAACCCCTGCTTGTGCGGCTTCAAAAGGCGTAACCAGTGTGGCGACGCAGGCGGCGTTTACATAGACCCCCAAATCGCCTTCCACGGTGCGTTTAGCCAGAGGTTCGGGACTGTGGGCCAGCCTGGCTAATTCCTCACTGCCCGCCGTCACGGAGTGCACATCGGTAGTAGCCCCGCCCACGTCAAGCACCAGCAGATCACCCATCTTTTGGTAGAGCAATTCGGCCGCGCGCATAACTGCGCCGGGGGTAGGTAGTATAGAGCCCTCTACCATTTCACGCAAGCGCTCCATGCCAGGCGCGTGGACGATATGTTCCTCAAAGACTTGTTGAATTGCTCGCCTGGTTGGTTCGATGTTAAGCTCGTCAATCCTCGGGTAGACGTTTTCCACCGCGAAGACTCGCTTACCCGCCGCACGCAAAATGCCGGTCACTTCGTCGCAGCAGGCTTTGTTGCCGGCGTACACAATGGGGGCGGCAAGCGGCAAGAGCGCGAGCGCACGCGCATTGGCTATGGCCGTCTGCCGCTCGCCGTAATCCACCCCGCCCGCGAGGAGGATGATGTTTGGCTGTATGGCCACTAGTTCAGCCAGGTTGGACGGGGTGAGTTCCCCTGCCGTAACCAGCTTGACAATAGCTCCTGCCCCGAGAGCGGCCTCACGCGCGGCGCGCGCTGTCATATCGTAGGCTAGGCCGTGCACCGTCATGCGTAGCCCCCCGGCAGCGCTGCTCACTGCGAGCATGCGCTGCCAAGTCACCTCCGCGCCAAGTCGTTTTTTCAAATCGGCGATAGCCTCTGCTAGGCCTCGGGTGACATCGCCCTCCAGGACAGACGTAGGTGCCATGCCTTGCCCGAGAAAGCGTGGAGAGGACCCGTGTAGCCCGGCAAAGGCATTGACGACGGTGGTGGTGCTGCCTATCTCAGCTACGAGGACATCGGCAGCGAGAAGGCTCACTTTAGTCCACGCTCACGGCGATTCTTGACCATAAAACTCGTGACATGTATGCCCTTGGTGCCGCGGCCAAAGCCCGCGTCAAGGCCACATTCCACCGCGATCTCGTTGGTCACTTGCGTACCGCCACCTAGGATCATGAGCTTCTCACGCACGCCTTTTTCTACACAAAGGTCATGCAGGCGCCGCATATTGATGCGGTGAATGTCGGCATGGGTGATGATGGTAGAAATAAGTATGGCGCGTGCATCTAGTTCGATAGCGGCATCTACCACTTTATCTATGGGGACTGAGGTGCCGAGGTAGTGGCATTCTACGCCGTAACCTTCGAGACCGCCATGCTTGATGTCGATAATTTCGCGCAGGCCAACGGAGTGCTCGTCTTGACCTACGGTGGCAGCCACAATGCGCAGCGGATTAGCATGAACATCGGCCCGCACTTCGTCAGCACTAAGCACTATTTCTTCTTCCGGTAGCCGCAAGGTCTTCGGGTCGACAAAGGCCTCTAATTTGCCTTTGACCTCCAAGAAGGTGCCCTCCGCCTGCTGCATCACCTGTTTGTGAATAACTTGGGGGTCAACAAGGTTCATCTGCCTGGCCAATTCTAAGGCGCTAAAGTGAGCCAACCTAGGCTCGGTAGGCAAGAACATCTGCACATTGACGATGCCATCCCCCGCCCACTCTACCTCTGGCTTGATAAGGCCTTGCTCGCGCAAGGCGGCCGTCTCTGACATCCGGCGATTGGCATTATCCCATTCGTCGAGCTCGTCGATATAGGCCACTTTTTCGCTCACACACATGGTGCAGCCCGCGGTTGGCTGGCAGGCCGTAGTGTATTCTGCCGGCACATTATTGTAGCCAAAATGAACACAGACCGGAGCAAAGTATTCGGTATCGCGCGGCACAATGGTGTCGGCGGCTACTCCGCGATCGCTCTTTCTCACGATGCCGTCGCCGTTACGCTCGGGGTAGTGGCCGCTATCCACAAAAAAGCCTGCTTCCACGGCGTTAAAGTAACCGCCCACGTCGAGCATTTCTTCCATAAAGAGCACGGCGCGTTCCTTGAGCTCGCGCACCCTCGTGCCAAGGACACCCTCACGCTTAATCTCGACCATGTCAAGCAAGCCGTCGAGAGCGAGGAGCGCCTGCTTGGCGGTGGCGACGGCACTGATATTGTTGTAATGCCAGGGCACATTGCGCCCTTCATCTGGCGTAATGGTGCTCTGAATATCTACAGAAGTCAAACGCGAAATTAGCAAGTTGAGCGTATGGGTGACGGTGGCTTCGCGCGTGTCTGATTCGATGTACTTGGTGTTCATTTGCGCCCTCATGCGATACCCCTTAAAGAGCTCCCGCAATGCCACGGCATAGGGCAGGTCATACTGGAAGGCGGGCACGGGCGCGGCACAGGGTGGCACCGTGGAGAGACAGATACTACCAGGGTCCATGCCTACGAGTCGTGAATAGGAGCTATTTAAGGCATGTTGCACCAAGAGCTCGGGCATGACTTTGTAGCCTTCCCGCGCCGTGGCATTAGCATTGTGCGCCCCGTCAATTTGCGCCATGCCGGCACTGGCCATCAACTTCTTGGCCACCGCCGCGTCGACAAAACTGCGGTACATATTGACGTTTCTGTACAACACATTGTACTGCGGATCTTGGTGGGCGCCGTTTACGCCTTCTTCCACAAAGAGCACGGCGATTTCTGGGCCGGCCACGCCCGAGACATAGGAATGCAGGTTGATAGGGCGCCCTACCTCATCTTCTATGAGGTCGAGGGCCTTGCGCGAGGCACGAATTTGCTTGCGCGTAATGGGCACGCCACCTACACCCTCGGGAGTTCCTTCAATAAGGCCATCGTAATGGCTCTGCCCCGCCGTGCGTATAACCATGATGTGGTCAGCACCATGCCAGGCGGCCATGCGCATACGCCGAATGTCGTCTTCAAAGCGACCCGAGGCAATCTCGGTGGTGATAACGCAGTCGGGCTGGGGGTCTATGCCACCGAAATGCTTGGCGGCCGGCAAGGGTATGCTCTGCGTAAGATTTTGCGAGGTCTGTTGGTAGGTGAGAGAATTGATAACTTGATGCGGCACTTTTGTGCGCCAAGTCCAGCCTTTACGGCGGGGACGGTAGTCTGCTAGGCCCTCTAGAATCTCTGTAACATTGATCTTTTCGTTCTTTATGAGCTTGTCCATTAGCGCTTGCCTCCCTTGAAGTGCTGCAGCATCTGCTCGCCACCCTCGGGTGTCATTATTTTCTCCGCTGCGACGTTAATAGTGCAGTTGTTTAGCTTAGCCATGGCGATGAGGACATGCCCGGCACCCTTGCCCAAAAGGCCTAACTCCATAACGCGTTTAACTAGTGACCCCGCTTCTACAGACGAGATGCCTAGGCGCAGGAGAACTGATCTCTCAATGGACGGAGAAGTGTGCTTTTCGGCCAAGTCGACTAAGGGCTGCATTATTTTGTCCGCCAGCAGCCAAAAACGTTGCTCCAGCTCGGCCTCGCTAAGCCCCGTTAAGTGCTGACGTCTTGTGGCAAAATCGTCACTACGCTGCATAATTGTCCTCCTTAATTTAACTGGATTACTGACCGCTGACCTGACAGACCACGCTTTGCGGAGCGCGGCTGTCCTCACAGAGAAACTCAACCTCCCGGGGCGACAACTGACCTTCCCCTTTGTGGGCGAGGGCATTTCGCAAGTACGACAGTCGCAAAGCTTCCATGCTTAGTTCTTTGAAGCAGATCAGCTTGGGATGAGAGGGAATAATAATTGACTGGCCGGGGACGCTCAGGCTCGGGTCGCCAGAGGACAACACAATGCCTTGCGACTCGGCAAAGGTGAGCTGCGCCGTGGGATGTTTGCCGGCCCCGGTGTACTCTGTCTCTTGCACGACAATCACCTGGCCTTCGTCCATAGTCTGCGCCAGGGCGAAGGCGGCGGCCAAGGATACATTGCCCGCTGGTCCACGCTCTAGGCCCTCCAGCTGGGCTAGCATCTCGGTGGCATAGAAGACCTCGCCCTGGGTCACCGTGCCAAAACTGTCTAGGTAGCGCAGTGACCGGGCAGCGTTACGCGGCACGTCGGCGCGGTCTGGCCAAGTAGTAAAGGGGACCGAGAAACCAGTGTGACCCGTGGTAAAAGATTTGCGATTAAAGTCGCTATCGCTCGCCATATGTAGGCCACCTAAGTCCACGCTCGCGCCGATAATGCGGCACGACAGGGCGCCCGCCTTGATTATGCCGCGCGCCGTCCCCGTGACATTGCCGCCACCCGCATGGGTAATAACTACGGCGTCGGGGTCACGGCTAGCCCTCTGGCGCACTTCTTCCACAATTTCTACACCCAGCGTTTCAATGCCGGCAATCCCATAGGGCGTGTAAAGCGAAGCATTGAAGAAGCCGGTGGTCTCAAGTACTTGGAGAAATATCGCGAAAAGCTCAGGCCCGACCGTTAGCTGCATGACCTCGGCACCGTAGGCTTCACAGGCGCGCCCCTTCTCGAGGATTTCTGGCTGGCCGAGTCCCTTGCTGTCATACACCTCTTGCACGATTATGGCCTTAAGCCCGCGCATGGCGGCCTGCGACGCCACCGCCGCGCCATAGTTGCCAGAGGTAGCTGCGACAACGCCTTCGTAACCTAGCTTGGCGGCGTGGTAGACGGAAATTGCGGCGCGACGTGCTTTAAAGCTGCCGCTCGGGTTAGCGGCCTCGTCCTTGAGAAAAATACGTGCGCCCTTGCCCGGTGGGGCGTACTTGCGAGCGAGACGCGTAATTTGCCTGAGCTCCAGTAGCGGCGTGTTGCCCACACCGGTCTCTCGTTGAATGCGACGAATATCCGCCAGGGTATAGCCGGTGTTGTTCATCATGCCTTCGTAGTCAAAAGCCAAGCCGCCCTGTTCGTACTTGGCATAGTCAAAACCAAGTGCCTTAGCCGTAATTTCTTTTTTACGGGCGATGATATCTTTGTAGTTACTCATGATTTAAGCTCCTCGCGCAGTGCTCCCCCCACGGCCAGGAGCAAGGGTTGCGGTCGCCCAAAACTATGGGTATGACCGGGGCTTAAATCGACCAAGGTGCCGGACAAGATGCGCCCGGCAAAAGTCTTCACGCTTAGTTCCTCCCCAAGGGCAGCGCTAGCCAGCGCAAAACCTCTCACTTTCGCAACCACTGATACAGCCCTGCTACTTTGGGGCAGCTGCTCTGCCCGCGCGGAGGGGGTCATGGCCACCCAGGCAATCTCGACCCAACTGCCGATGTGGCTTAGCACCCTTTTTGGTCCTCTATCAGCTTGCTGATGTCCCCCATGAGGGCGCGCGGAATTGGTAGCTCGGCCATATGGCGTAGGCCAGGCAGCGCATTGATTACGGCAGGAATCATGTTCACTGTCATGGCTATGGTGCCAATACCACCCGGAATCTCCGGTTTAATGGCCATGTTAATGTTGGGCGTGCCAGTTATAAAAATATAGTCTCCGGTTTCAATCTGCTCAGTCTCCGGCCGTACTTGCTGTGGATGCTCGAGCGTAATGACCAACTTGTCTCCACTGTAGGCGTAGGCAATATGTTTACAGCCAGCTACCATGCCTGGAGCTACTTTGACATGGGGCGTTTCGCGATGAGTATGCGAAACAATGGCTTCTTTAACTTCTTCAATGCGGTCGATATTGAGTCCTAGTGCGGCTGCAATAAGGCCAATAGACTCGGGGAAGCCGACGTGCCCTACGATATTGCCCGAGGCAATGCCAGCATTAAAATCTGCTAGCGTGGTGCCCACACCCTGAGTGCGCATAACTGTGGGTCCGAACGGCGAGAGGTCATTAATGCGTACGGCCTTAATGCTCTCCACATGGGTACAGACGCCGGTGAGGGCAATAATGAGCGAATCAAGCACAAAACCTGGGTTGATGCCGGTGCCGAGGAGAGAGACGCCGTTCTTCTTAAATATGGCGTCGAGTTCTGCTGCTAACGCTGGCTCCTGGGCTAGGGGATAGGCCATTTCTTCGGCAATAGTGATGCAGTTCATTTTAGCCTCCGCCACGAGTTTTAGCTGCGGGAAGACTTCGCGGGTGAAAGAGCCAGTAGAAACCAAGACAATATCTGCCGCCCCCGGAACGATCGTCTCGGCCGCGTTGCCTCTGACGACGATGTCGGGCGCGGGAGCGCCAAGAACCGTCTCCAGCTTTTTCCCCACCTTGTCGGGATGAAGGTCGATGGCGCCGACAATCTCTACCCCCTGCTTTTGCAGCAGCAGCCTCGCCATGCCTCCGCCCATTGCCCCTAGACCCCAGAGAATAACTTTTACTTTAGCCATATGTGGTCCTCCTTCTGTGCGGCTCATCTACTTGCCGCAGTCTCACTTATATTCTAGCAATTTTCGTGCCAACTGCAGAGAATTTCTCGCTTTATATGCTCTTTTTTTCGTGAGTATGCGGCTTTATGCGTCGATGCATTAAAAAACTGCCGATATTGCGGCAACGCTAGCCCAATTTTGGGCAAATTCGCGGCTAGTCGCTAAACAATGCCCCCGCGTCATAAGTCGGCGCAAAAGAAAAAGCCACGGGATAAACCCATGGCTTGCGTGAATTAACGTTTGGAGAATTGGGGTGCACGACGGGCTTTCTTCAAGCCGTACTTCTTGCGCTCGACCATGCGTGGATCACGAGTTAAGAGCCCCGCTTTCTTGAGCGTAGGGCGCATGTCGGGGTCGACGACAATGAGAGCACGCGCGATACCATGACGAATTGCACCGGCCTGCCCTGAAACACCGCCGCCATGTACCAAGGCGATGACATCGTAGCTCGAAGTGGTGTTAGTTAGGACGAGGGGTTGACGCACAATAAGCTTGAGCGTCTCCAGCCCAAAATAGTCGTCGATACCTTTGCGATTGATGACGATTACCCCGGATCCAGGCACCAGACGAACTCTTGCCACGGACGTCTTCCTGCGACCTGTGCCGCGATACTGTAGTGTAGCCAATTATACCTCCTCCTTTCCTAACCTCTCATGGTCCAAACTTCGGGCAATTGGGCGGCGTGGGGATGAACATCACCCACATAGACTTTAATCTTCTTGCCTTGGGCGCGACCCAAGCGATTATGCGGCAACATGCCTTTGACAGCCTTCTCAATGACAAATTCGGGCTTGGTCTTCATCAGCACATCGTAACTCGTAGCGCGAAAACCACCGGGATAGCCGGAGTGGCGATTGTACATCTTTTGTTGCAGTTTCTTTCCGGTCAGTACGATTTTGTCGGCATTGACAACGATAACAAAATCGCCAGTGTCAAGGTGGGGCGTGAACTCGGGTTTCAATTTGCCGCGGAGAATAGCAGCAACCTCACTGGCGAGGCGTCCGAGTGATTGGCCGGTAGCATCTACTACCCACCATTTCCGCTCCACTTCACCTTCTTTGGCGATGTAAGTGCTACGCATGGGGTTCCCTCCCTAAAAGGTTTGTCAAATTTATCTCAATAAAAGGCTATGTCCGGGGCTCAATCGGACGTCTACTATTCTATTATCTCCGCACGGCCTTGTCAACATCAGGAGGCAAGGCCTCATAGATAACTTGCACCAAGTACAGACCCTGCGCCGGGGCCGTGACAGGGGGCCGGGAGCGATATCCGGTAGCGAGGGCACGAGCGATGTCGGGGGCCGCCAACTTACCCATGGCCACACCTACGAGATCACCGACGATGATGCGCACCATGTGGTAAAGAAATCCGTCCCCACTAAAGACAAGGTCACATTGTTCTCCCTGCCTGATGAGCTCAGCCCGCGTTATTGTTCTCTCCGTCGTCAAGGCACTGCTTCCTTTGGCGGCAAAGGCGCGAAAATCATGCCGTCCGACAAACAGCGGCAAGGCCTTCTCCATGGCGTCTACTGGAAGACTCTGCGGCAGACGATAAGAGCGATGGCGAGAAAGAGGGCGCGGGACGTCAGACAAAAGGAGCCGGTAACTGTATACCTTGCCCCGTGCCGAGAAACGGGCGTGCCAGCTCTCAGGTACGGCCTCCGCTAGCAGCACCTTGACATCTCGCGGCAAGATGGGGTTTAGGGCAGCCGCGAAACGCGCGGGGGGAATCTTCGTTTCGAGATGACAATTGGCGACTTGGGCTAAGGCGTGTACGCCGGCGTCTGTTCTGCCGGCCCCATGCAAGCGAACCGCCTGACCGGTAAGGGCGGCCAGAGCCTTTTCTATCTCGCCCTGCACGCTGCGCTGACCTGGTTGCTGTTGCCAACCACAGAAGTCCGTGCCGTCGTACTCGATGATAAGCTTTACATTCATCCGAGGTAGCTCACGTAGAAAGCGAGTACCCCTATGACCGCGAAGAGGAGCCACGCGTAGATGTCGAGTGCCGTGTAACGCAAAACTTTGAATTTAGTTCTACTGTCGCCGCCACGGTAACACCGCGCTTCCATGGCCATAGCCAACTCATCGGCCCGACGAAAAGCTGATATAAAGAGCGGTATGAGGAGCGGCAGTAGCGCTTTGGCTCTTTTCATGAGGCCACCACTCTCAAAATCTGCCCCCCGCGCCAGCTGCGCCTTCATTATTTTCTCTGCCTCTTCAATAAGTGTAGGGATAAACCGCAAAGCGATGGTCATCATCATGGCCAGCTCGTGTGCTGGCAAACCTATTCTCTTAAAGGGCTTAAGAACATACTCGATGGCGTCGGTGAGCAAGATAGGTGAAGTAGTCAAAGTCAGTACGGAAGTCGACAAAACCAGGAGCACTAGGCGGGCCGCCAAGAGAAAGCCTTGATTTATCCCCCCGGAGTACACGGCAATAATCCACCATCTGAAGAGGAGCACACCCTCGCGGGTAGAAAAAACATGGAGGACTACTGTCAGTGAAAGGATGATGAGTATGGGGCGCAAACCGCGCGCCACCATGCCCAGCGGCAATTTAGCAATTAGAATGGTGCATAGGGCCGCAAGTCCCAGTAGGCCGTAAGTTGCCCATCCGCCGCGAACAATGAAGAGCAACATGATAAAGCCGAACGACATGAGGAGCTTGGTGCGCGGGTCGAGCCGATGCACGGCACTACTACCTGGCAGGTACTGCCCGAGTGTGATGTTATGCCGCAAACTCACGCGCGCTCCCTCCTCTCGTGGTAGGCCGCCACTATGGCCTGACGCGCCTCTTCGAGTGTCAACGCTACCTCTGGCACCGACCAACCCCGCTGCCGCAAAAGCTGCAGCACCTCGGTGGCCTGTGGCACACCGAGACCGATGGCCTTAAGTCCGGCACCATGCGCAAAGACTTCACGTGGCGAGGCATCATGGAGTATTTGTCCCTCATGCATGACGATAAGGCGATCGACTAGACGCGCTACATCCTCCATGCTGTGTGACACTAGGATAACGGTGATGCCCCGCTCGCGCTGCAGCTCGCGGATACGGCTGAGAATTTCGTCGCGACCGCGGGGGTCTAGGCCTGCCGTAGGTTCATCGAGAATGAGCACCTTGGGGTTCATAGCCAAGACTCCCGCAATGGCCGCGCGCCGCATTTGACCGCCCGATAGCTCAAAGGGTGAGCGCTGCTTAATATCTAACGGTAAACCCACCGTGAGAAGTGCGCTGTCCACACGGGCAGCAATCTCAGCCTTGGGCACGCCTTGGTTCTCTGGCCCAAACGCAACATCCGCCGCTACTGTTTCGGCGAAAAGTTGATGCTCGGCAAACTGAAAAACAAGGCCCACTTCTTGGCGCAGGCCTTTCAGCTTGACGCCTTTGGCCGTCGTCACCAAGTTATTGACGGTGACAGTGCCCGACGTAGGCTTGAGCAAGCCATTGAACATTTGCACCAAGGTCGACTTGCCGGAGCCCGTCTGCCCGATGATGCCAATAAACTCGCCGTCTGCTAAGGTCAAGTTGATGTCTTTGAGGGCGTGACGCTCAAAAGGAGTGCCTGCTGCATAGACAAAGCTGACCTGTTCTAGCTTAATAGGCATAGTTCGTCGACCAATTGTGCTGCCGTGAGAACATGTTGCGGCATAGGCAGCCCACTCCTCTCAAGTTCTATGCCCAGCTTCGTGGCCAAGGGTACGTCGAGACCTAGGGACTCGAGGAGCTCAATTTGACAAAAGACTTCCGCGGGGGAGCCTGAGAGCACTACATGGCCCTCATCAATGACCACAACCCGGTCGGCCCTTACAGCTTCGTCCATGTGGTGGGTTATTAAGACAGCCGTCATTTGCTGCTCTTTGTTAAGACGCAAGATCGTATTCATGACCTCTGCCCGGCCGATGGGGTCGAGCATGGCCGTAGCCTCGTCGAGCACAATAACCCTAGGTCGCATCGCCAGCACCCCAGCAATGGCCACGCGTTGCTTTTGCCCGCCGGACAAGAGATGGGGGGCATGACCGCGGAGAGATTCCATACCCACTTGGCGCAAGGCCTCGTCGACACGCTGTATGATCTCTAAAGTAGGCACGCCTAGGTTCTCTGGCCCAAAGGCCACGTCTTCTTCTACAATGGTGGCTACAATCTGGTTATCTGGGTGTTGAAAAACCATACCAACCATTTGCCGGACATGCCACAACAGGGCCTCGTCACGCGTATCGAGGCCCCCCACGAGAACTTGTCCACCAGATGGCAGGAGGATAGCGTTAAAATGCTTAGCCAGCGTGCTCTTGCCCGAGCCATTGCGGCCGATAACCGCCACGAACTCGCCTGGCTGCACCCTGAGATCAACGCCCGCTAAGGCAGTAGTATCGCCATCGTGCCCGCGATAGATATGCTTAAGCCCTTCTACAGCGAGAATTGTCATACCCGTTCACCTCCCCTAGGGATGTGGCATCACCGAAATCGTCGCCCATAAAAAAAAGCTGGTGGGGGTTACTCCACCAGCTCAATAATGGCCTGCGGGGCCGCATCGCCGCGGCGCACGCCTGACTTCATGATGCGAGTGTAGCCACCCTCGCGATTCTTGTACTTGGGCGCAATCTCTGTAAAGAGCTTAGTCACTACATCTTCATCGAAGATATACGACAACGCTTGGCGACGGGCATGTAAATCGCCACGCTTGCCCAAGGTAATTAGCTTTTCGCTGATACGCTGCACTTCACTAGCGCGTGTTTCGGTTGTTTCCATGCGACCTAAGCGCAAGAGCGTGGTCGCCAAGTTGCGCAGCAGTGCGCGACGGTGATTCGTTCTGCGCCCTAATTTGCGGTAAGACATGTCATTCCCCCCCTACTCTTCGGCTTTAGTAAGATAGAGTCCAAGTTCAGCCAATTTGTGCTGCACTTCCTCTAACGACTTTTTACCTAAGTTGCGTACTTTCATCATTTCGTCTTCGGTCTTACTTGTAAGCTCGTGGACAGTGTTGATGCCAGCGCGCTTTAAGCAGTTAAAGGAACGAACTGACAGATCAAGTTCCTCTATGGTCATTTCCATAATGCGATCCCTGATGTTCTCTGCCCTGTCGACTAGAGTCTTGGTAGACTCAGCCTTCTCAGTCAGACTCACAAAAAGGTGCAGATGGTCACTCATAATTTTCGCGCCGACGCTCACGGCCTCTTCTGGGCTCAAGCTACCATCCGTCGTGACTTCAAGAATAAGCTTATCGTAGTCCGTGTGCTGTCCCACGCGCGTATTCTCCACGCTGTAGTTGACCCGCACGACAGGCGTAAAGACAGAGTCCACAGGGATGACACCTATGGGCTGGTGGTGCTTCTTGTTGCGCTCCGCAGGCTTGTACCCACGCCCCCCAGTAGCCGTCATCTCCATAAATAGCCTAGCGTCCTTGTCAAGCGTGGCGATTACCAGTGAGGGGTTTAGAACGTCAACATCAGCGTCAGTCAAGATGTCCGCTGCGGTTACTACACCTTCGCCGGTCTTCTCAATGCGGAGAGTTTTTTCTCCGGGCGAATGGATTCGCAAGCGCAGCGTCTTGATATTTAAAACGATGTCGGTAACGTCCTCGACGACGCCAGGCACGGTCGAAAACTCGTGCAGTACACCGTCGATTTTGAGGGAGGTGACAGCGGCTCCGGGTAGCGAAGAAAGTAGTATCCGACGCAGGGCGTTGCCTAACGTGGTGCCATAACCGCGCTGCAGCGGCTCCACAACAAACTTGCCGTACGTGGTAGTTCCCTCTTGGCGAGTTACCCTAGGTGTTTCCATTGCCAATTCTAACATTTAGGCGATTACCCTCCTTACTTCCCTGACTGTGCTCCGGTCTGAGGGTGCCCTATCTCGAATATCTCTCCACAATAAGATGCTCGCGCACTGGAATATCGATGTCTTCTCTCTTTGGTAGCCCAGTGACATTTACCCTGAGCGTCTGCGGCTCCAAAGTGAGCCAAGGCACAACACGGCGACCCTTCATATTGTCGGCGACCCCTTCAAATACAACGAGCTTGTGGCTCTTTTCGGCCACCTCAACTACGTCACCCTGCTTCACGAGGTAAGACGGAATATCGACGCGGCGCCCATTGACGATAAAGTGACCATGGCGCACTAGCTGGCGACCTTGGCTACGTGAATCGGCAAAACCTGCCCGCATTACCACGTTATCTAGTCTAAGCTCAAGGAGCTGCAACAATCTTTCGCCGGTAATACCCTTTTCCCGGGCAGCAGTAAAGAAGTAACGACGGAATTGACGCTCCAGCACGCCGTAAATGCGGCGAGCCTTTTGCTTTTCACGTAATTGTATGCCATACTCGGTGGGTTTCTTACGCCCTTGGCCATGCTGACCGGGGGCATATCCACGGCGGTCAATGGCACACTTGCCGGTGTAGCAGCGAGTGCCCTTTAAGAAAAGCTTTGTACCCTCGCGTCGACAGAGCCGGCATACCGGACCTATATATCTTGCCATTATGCTTTCCTCCCTCTCCCTAGACGCGACGCCGCTTAGGCGGCCGGCAACCATTGTGTGGTACAGGGGTAACGTCCTTAATGGAGCTTACTTCGAGGCCAGCGGCCTGTAGGCTACGAATAGCTGCCTCGCGGCCGGAACCGGGGCCCTTAACGTGAACTTCGACTTCACGCAAGCCTTGGTCCATAGCCACTTTAGCGCAGTTCTCCGCGGCAATTTGCGCGGCGAAAGGCGTGCTCTTGCGCGAACCCTTGTAGCCGGCATTGCCTGCCGATGACCAGGATAGAGTGTTGCCAGCCTTATCCGTAATGGTCACCATGGTATTGTTAAACGTAGACATAATGTGCGCCACGCCAAACTCGACGTTTTTGCGTTCGCGACGTTTTACTTTAGTTGCAGCTGCTTTACGTTTTGCCATGCGCTTCTCCTCCTTCGACTACTTACGCTTCGCACCGACGGTACGGCGTGGGCCCTTGCGGGTGCGAGCATTAGTCTTTGTGCGCTGCCCACGGACAGGCAGACCGCGGCGATGGCGCAAGCCACGGTAGGAACCAATCTCTATCAGTCTCTTAATACTGGCAGTTACTTCGCGCCGCAAATCTCCCTCAACAGGGAAACCCTTGTCTATCGTTTCTCTGAGGCGAGAAACTTCTTCCTCAGTCAGATCGCGTACGCGAGTGTCAGGGCTCACCCCAGTCTTGGCGAGAATATCACTAGAGCGACTCCGGCCAATCCCGTAAATGTAGGTGAGTGCAATCTCAACACGCTTTTCTCTCGGCAGGTCTACACCTGCGATACGAGCCATCTGTTTAATGCCACCTCCTATTTTTGCTGCGAGGAATTATCCCTGTGCTTGCTTATGTCTTGGCTCCTCGCAGATAACCATGACACGCCCTTTACGCCTGATCAACTTGCATTTCTCGCACATACGCTTGACGGAAGGCTTGACTTTCATTTGGGTACCTCCTTGTGGGGGACAAGTCTACTTGTAGCGGTAGATGATACGTCCCCGGGTTAAATCGTATGGTGAAAGCTCTAGTGTCACTGTGTCCCCCGGCAAAATACGAATAAAATTAATGCGAATTTTACCGGAGACGTGAGCCAAGATCTTGTGGCCATTGTCAAGTTCCACTCTAAACATGGCATTGGGCAAAGCTTCCATCACCTTGCCTCTTACCTCAATAACATCATCGCGCTTAGTCAAGCTCTCGACCTCCCTCGCTCAGCATCTCGTGAGTATTTCCGGACCACGGGGAGTGATGACTACGGTATGCTCAAAATGTGCGCTACGACTGCCGTCTTTTGTCACGACAGTCCAGTTATCTGCGAGCAGTGCCGTCTCATAACCTCCGACGTTGACCATAGGTTCAATAGCCAGGACAAGACCTGGTGACAGTTTTATGCCTCTCCCCGGTCGCCCGTAATTAGGCACCTGGGGATCTTCGTGCATGGCTCTGCCTATGCCATGTCCTACATACTCGCGGACCACGGAAAAACCGGCTGCCTCAGCGACGCTCTGAATGGCGTATGAAATATCTGACAGCCTCTTGTCTGTTGTGCATTGCCTTATGCCAGCCTCTAAAGACTGAGCGGTAATATCGATCAAACGTCGCGACACAGGGTCTATCTCCCCGACGGGCAAAGTAATAGCTGCATCGGCAAAATATCCATTGATTTCCGCTCCGATATCGATACTAATAATATCGCCCTCTTTTAGGACTTTCAAACCCGGAATGCCGTGCACAATTTCCTGGTTTACCGATGTACAAATGCTAGCAGGATAACCGTGGTAGCCCTTAAAGGCAGGACGTGCACCCCTGAGCGCCATCAGCCTTTCAACACAAGCATCTAGCTCTTGGGTGCTTACTCCCGGGCGCACTAGGCGCTCGACCTCGGCTAAAGCTTCGGCTACCACCTGGCCTGCCTGCCGCATTATGACAAGCTCGCGCTCCGATTTAAGTTGAATCATGGAGCCTTTCGGCGAACACCGCGCGAAGCCGTTCTGTCACCGCAGAAATCGCCAGAAGCCCATCGATATTCCTGAGTTTGCCGGTTTTTTCGTAAAAATCTAGCAAGGGTTCGGTCTGACGACGGTAAACCTCAAGCCGGCTTAGGGCCGTCTCTTCGTTATCATCTGAACGCTGGTACAGTGCGCCTGCGCACACGCCACAGCGCTCTCCCTGGGGCGAGGGATTAAACACGCGGTGATAGGTGGCACCACAACTCTTGCAGACCAACCGGCCTGTCAGGCGCCTGACTAATTCCTCGTGTGGTACCGCAATATTGAGAACATGAGTAATTTCGCGCTTGAGTCCCTGTAGCACATCTTGCAGAGCCTGTGCCTGGGGTATGGTGCGGGGGAACCCATCGAGCAAAAATCCAGCCCGCGCGTCCTCTAGGGACAGGCGCTCTCTGACTATGCCTATGGTCACCTCATCGGGCACCAGTTGGCCACTATCCATGTAGGCCTTTGCTGCCAACCCAAGGGCAGTACCGCCCTTGACTGCGGCGCGAAACATATCACCAGTCGAAACATGAGGTATGCCAAGCTCCTGGCAGAGAAAGGTCGCTTGTGTGCCCTTCCCCGCCCCGGGTGGCCCAATGAGGATAATATTCATATCTGACATCTCTGGCTCCTACTTCATGAAACCACTGTAGTGGCGCATGACGAGGTGCCCTTCAATTTGCTTCATGGTCTCAAGCGCCACACCGACTACGATCAGTAGCGCTGTGCCCCCAAGGCCAATGTCGATGCGCACCACACCAGAAAGCATAAGTGGCAGAATGACAATCGCGGCTAGAAACAATGAGCCGACCAAGGTGAGGCGGGTGACTACTTTGTACAAGAAGTCTGCGGTCACTCTGCCTGGACGAACGCCAGGGATTGCTCCACCGTGTTTTTGCATATTTTCCGCTATCTCTTTCGGGTTAAACTGCACGAAAGTATAAAAGTAGCTGAAAACAATGATCAAGAACACATACAAGACATTATGAAACATGCTGCCGAAGCTGAACAGCTGAGCCACGCTCTGCGCCCAAGGATGCTGCACAAATTGGGCAATCACCTGCGGAAACATCAGCAGTGACGAGGCGAAAATGATAGGAATTACACCAGCTTGATTCACCCGCAGGGGAATATGAGTGGTCTGTCCTCCGTACATTTTCCGGCCCACAACACGCTTGGCGTATTGTACAGGAACACGCCGCAGCCCCTCTTGCACAAAGACCACCGCAGCGATAACGAAGAGCGCCAGCAGCCCGATCAGGAGGACGGTGAAGATATTGAGCGTACCTTCCTGGACGAAAGCGACTAGGGAGACTAGGGTACGAGGCATCTGCGAGACAATGTTGGCGAAAATAACGAGCGAGATCCCATTGCCAATGCCCTTCTCGGTAATGAGCTCACCTAGCCACATGATCATCATCGTGCCTGCCGTAAAGCTCAAGGCTGTCAACACATTGTTGCCAATGCCTGTTGCCAAAACACCTTGGCTGGCCAAACCAGCTGAAGTCGCCATGCCTTGCACAAAGGCCAATATAACTGTGCCGTAGCGAGTATATTCATTGAGCTTCTTGCGACCCTCATCGCCCTCTTTGGCGAGTCTCTCCCACGCGGGGATAATTACCTGGAGCAAGCTGACAATAATGCTCGCCGTAATGTAGGGGCCAATAGTCAAAGTAAAGATCGAGAGATTAGCGAGCGCGCCCCCGGAGATGACGTCAAGGAGACCTAAAAGCCCACCTTGACCTTCAAGAAACTGAGCCATGGCCTGGCGATTTGCCCCAGGTACGGGGATAAAATTGCCAAGGCGGATGATGAGAAAGATACCTAGAGTATAGAGTATGCGTTTACGCAGTTCCTCTATGCGCCACATGTTGCGCAAACTCGCAAGCATCTAAATCACCTCCGCTTTTCCACCCAGGGCGGTGATTTTCTCGGCAGCTGCCTCGCTAAAGGCTGCTGCACGCACGGTCAAAGCCCGTGTCAATTCACCCATGCCGAGAACTTTCACCCCGTCGAGCGGCTTTCTGACTAGGCCTACCTCCTGCAGGGCGCAGAGGTCGACTACGCTGTCGGCAGGAAAAATGTTCAAGTCGCCAACTTGCACGAGAGCATAGAAGGTCTTGAACTTGTTGTTGAAACCACGCTTCGGTAGGCGCCGGTAGAGAGGCATTTGACCGCCCTCAAAGCCGGGACGCACACCGCCACCGGTGCGGGCCCACTGGCCTTTGGTACCGCGTCCGCTGGTCTTGCCCTTGCCTGAGCCCTGACCGCGACCGACACGCTTACTGGTTAGACGGGAACCGTCCGCCGGTTGCAAATTATGCAATTTCATGCTTGCACCTCCAGAGACACGACCTTGACGAGATGGGAGACCTTTTTAATCATACCGCGGATCACAGGGGTATCTGCCTGCCTGACGGTACTGTTTGTCTTAGTGAGGCCAAGAGCCCGACAGGTGGCGCGTTGGTCCTCCGGCCGACCAATGAGGCTCTGCGTCAGGGTAATCTGTAATGTTGCCATTTGCTTTGCCTCCTTAACCGAGGAGATTCTCCACGGAAATACCGCGGAGCTTGGCTACTTGCTCTGCTGTACGCAGAGATTTAAGGCCTGCCAAAGTAGCCTGTGCCATATTCATGGCATTAGATGAGCCTAGCGATTTCGTAAGGATATTGCGTACTCCCGCTAGCTCCAAAATCGCTCTAACCGCACCGCCCGCGATAACACCAGTACCCAAGGAGGCCGGCTTCATGAGCACTTTGCCAGCGCCCGCTGTACCAATAACCTGATGGGGAATGCTTGTTTCAACGATGGGCACATAGATCAGGTTCTTCTTGGCGTCCTCATTGGCTTTGCGGATGGCTTCAACAACTTCCTTCGCCTTGCCGAGACCTACGCCGACATAACCTTTGCCGTCGCCAACGGCTGTGAGTGCGCTGAAGCTAGCATCGCGGCCGCCCTTACGAGTCTTGCTGACTCTCTTGACCACTATGACTTTCTCCGTCAAATCTAAAGCTTTAGGATCGATGCGTTCCAATGTTTTCCCTCCTTACTGCTGCTAGAACTGAAGTCCTGCTTCGCGCGCGGCTTGAGCTAGCGCAGCGATGCGACCATGGTAGAGGTAACCACCGCGGTCAAATACCACGCGCGTTACTCCAACAGCAAGAGCCTTCTCGGCTACAAGTTTGCCGACCGCCGTGGCCGCCAGAACATTGCCGCTTGGCTGACCCAAAAGCTCAGGGCTAAGGGTAGAAACGCCAACAAGAGTATGTCCTCTTGTGTCATCAATGATTTGCGCGTAGATGTGATCAGAACTGCGGAAGACATTTAGTCTTGGGCGCTCTGTGGTTCCAGATACGCTCTTACGAACACGCAGATGACGAACCTTGCGAAGCTTATTTTTATCGACCTTCTTTAACACCGTTGACTCACTCCTTTCCTTGCCCGTTCACTACTTAGATGTCTTGCCGGCTTTGCGAATAATCTTCTCGCCGACATAGGCTATTCCCTTACCAAGATATGGTTCTGGCTCGCGGACACTTCTAATAGTGGCGGCCACCTGACCCACATCTTCTTTGCTGCAGCCCGACACCGTGATGAGGGGAATGTTACCGAAAGGAGGTTTAGCCATGGTCTCGGTCTTGAATTCCACGCCTGCGGGCGGGATTATCTCTACCGGGTGAGAATATCCCACCGTGAGAACAAGTTTCCCGCCTTGCACAGCAGCACGCCAACCTACACCGGCAGCCTGCAGTTTCTTCTCAAACCCCTTGGTAACGCCTTCCACCATGTTAGCGATAATGGTGCGAGTTACTCCATGCAGCGATTTGTGCAAAGGCTTATCCGATAGGCGCTCTACCACTACTTCGTTATCTTGAACAAGCACGCGCACTTCCGCGTGCAGCTCACGGGTGAGAGTCCCCTTGGGTCCTTTAACCACTATGGTCTGGCCGTTCAGGTTAACCTCAACCGTCGGCGGCACCACAATTGGTCTCTTGCCGATTCTGGACATGTTGTTACCTCCCTACCAGACGTAGCAGATGACTTCACCGCCAAGGCCCTTGGCCCTAGCTTGCTTGTCAGTCATCAGCCCCTGCGAAGTTGAAACAATGGCAATTCCTAAGCCCCCGAGAACACGGGGCAGTTCGTCTTTGCGGGCATACACACGCAGCCCAGGCTTGCTAATGCGCTTCACACCAGAAATGACGCGCTGCTTGTTAGCGCCAAACTTAAGGACGAGACGCAACATGCCTTGTTTGTCATTGTCTTCCCAGGTGTAATCGCGAATAAATCCCTCGTTCTTCAATATCTCAGCAATACTCTTCTTCATCACTGAGCCGGGTACATCCACACTGTCGTGGAGTGCATGGTTGGCATTGCGGACCCTTGTCAGCATGTCAGCGATAGGATCTGTCATAACCATTACGTATTGAACCTCCTTCCTAAATGAAGGGCCTTACCAGCTGGCCTTCTTAACGCCGGGAATCTGACCCTCATGGGCAAGCTCGCGGAAGCAAATTCTACAAGTTCCGAACTTACGCATGTAGGCGTGTGGACGACCACAAATGCGGCAACGATTATACCCGCGCACAGCAAATTTTGGTTCCCGAGCTTGCTTGATAATCATCGACTTTTTGGCCACATTCTCTCCTCCTTTGCTTACGCGCGGAACGGCATCCCTAGCTGGGTCAGCAATTCCTTTGCTTCCTCATCAGTCACTGCAGTTGTCACAATAGTAATATCCATGCCCTGAACATGATCCACTTTATCGTAGTCGATTTCAGGGAAGATAAGTTGCTCTTTTACACCCACGGTGTAATTGCCACGGCCATCAAAAGACTTAGGCGAGACACCACGGAAATCTCTTACGCGCGGCAGGTTGATGTTCATGAACTTATCAAGAAATTGATACATCCGCTCGCCCCGCAGCGTGACTTTCGCGCCAATGGCCATGCCCTCGCGCAGCTTGAAGTTCGAAACGCTCTGCTTAGCCCGAGTTATAACCGGCTTTTGCCCGGATATCAACCCTAGGTCTTTAGCTGCGGCGTCGAGAATCTTGCTGTTGCCTACCGCTTTGCCCACACCCATGTTTAAGACGACCTTTTCTAGGCGGGGAATTTCCATAGCGTTCTTATAGCCGAATTTTGCTTGCAGGGCAGGCCGCACTTCACTAAGGTACTTTTCTTTCAACCTTGTCATGGCTAGCCCTCCTTCCTACTTGTCAATGTTTTCGCCGCACTTTTTGCAGGTGCGAACGAATCTACCGTCGCTCATCTCTTTATGAGAAATACGAGTCGGCTTTTTGCAACTGGGGCAGACCACCATGACATTGGAACTATGTATGGGGGCCTCCTGTTTGATGATGCCGCCTTGGGCAACGTTAGGAGTGGCCTTGCGGTGACGGCTGACCATGTTGATGCCTTCCACCACAACGCGCCCCTTCTCGGGTGAGGCACTCACAATCTTGCCTTTTTTGCCTTGATCCTTGCCGGTTAAGACAATGACCTGGTCATCTTTACGGACATGAAGTTTCACGATACTTGGCACCTCCTCTGCATAAGCTAGAGCACTTCCGGTGCGAGAGAAATTATTTTCATAAAGTTCTTCTCCCGGAGTTCACGGGCCACCGGGCCAAATATACGGGTCCCGCGAGGGTTATTGTTCTGGTCGATGATGACGGCGGCATTATCATCAAATTTGATGTAAGACCCATCCGTGCGACGGGAGTCCTTGGTGGTGCGGACGACAACGGCTTTAACGACATCGCTTTTTTTAACAACTCCGCCGGGCGTTGCTTCTTTTACGGTAGCAATTATGATATCGCCCACCCTAGCGTAGCGACGACTGGTACCACCCAGAACCCTGATGCAGAGGATCTCTTTGGCTCCAGAGTTATCTGCAACCTTTAATCTCGTCTCGTTTTGAATCACGACGATTATCCCCTTTCCTGTATGCAGGGTCTATTCTGCTTTTTTGACAATCTCCACTACACGCCAGCGCTTTTCTTTGCTGAGCGGCCGAGTCTCCATGATTTTGACTACATCGCCAACACGAGCCTCATTGTTTTCGACATGCGCCTTGTACTTCTTGGTCTGTTTAACGATGCGACCGTACAGAGCGTGGGACACCATTTGTTCGGTGGCCACAACTACAGTCTTTTCCATCTTGTCGCTGACCACAACGCCCTGACGGACTTTGCGCAGGTTTCTTTCTTCCACAGCGAAACCTCCTTCCTAGCCGATGTTGAGTTCGCGCTCGTGCAAAATCGTCTTCACCCGAGCAATTGTCTTACGAACTTCCTTAATCCGCATGGGGTTTTCCAGTTGACCGGTTATAAGACGGAAGCGCAGGTTAAACAGTTCGCCCTTAAGATCGTCGATCTTTTGGACCAGCTCTGCATCATTCATTTCGCGAATGTCTTTAACCTTCATTTACTTCACCACCCACGTCCACACGTGCCACGAACTTTGTTCTGATGGGGAGCTTGTGCCCAGCGAGGCGCAGTGCTTCTTTGGCAGTTGCCTCGTCGACACCGGCGATCTCAAACATGATGCGCCCTGGCTTGACAACGGCTACCCAGTACTCGGGAGAACCTTTACCGCTACCCATACGGGTTTCAGCAGGCTTTTGCGTCACTGGTTTGTGAGGGAAAATGCGAATCCATACCTGTCCGCCACGTTTGATGTAGCGGGTCATGGCCACACGGGCAGCCTCGATCTGACGGCTAGTGATCCACGAAGCTTCCAAGGCCTCTAACCCAAACTGCCCGTGGGCAATAGTGGCTCCGCCCTTGGTGCGCCCCTTCATTCTACCTCTGTGTACTTTGCGGTACTTTACTCTGCTCGGCATTAACATGATTTACGCGCCTCCCTCTGCTTCCACCTTGCTGGGCTTTGGCAGAATCTCACCTTTGTAAATCCACACCTTCACGCCGATCTGACCGTAGGCTGTATGGGCTGTGGCAACACCATAGTCGATGTCTGCACGGAGAGTATGCAGGGGAATCGTCCCTTCACGGGCCCACTCGCGACGGGCAATTTCGGCTCCATTTAAGCGACCACCCACGGCAACACGCACACCCTTAGCGCCACTGCGCATCGTGCGTCCCATGGCCTGACGCATGGCTCTGCGAAAAGCAATGCGCTTTTCTACTTGCGCAGCCACGTTCTCGGCCACCAACTGGGCACTGAGTTCAGCCGTCTTGATCTCCATGATGTTTACATAGACTTGTTTCTTAGTGAGAGCTTCAAGGGCCTTACGTAGATCCTCTACTCCGGCACCACCGCGCCCGATTACCATGCCTGGCTTAGCGGTATGAATGAACACCCGCACAATGTTGCCCGTGCGTTCAATCACGACTTGTCCTACGCCGGTGGCATAGAGTTTTTCCTTAATGTAGCGGCGCACTTTGAAGTCCTCAAGGAGCAAGTCAGCGAAGTTCTTTTCGGCATACCATTTGGACTCCCAGTCCCTGATAACGCCAATGCGAAATCCCTTGGGATGTACTTTTTGACCCACGCTACAATCCCTCCTATCTTTCCTTAACCACCACGGTGATGTGGCAGGAACGCTTGAGAATTTGGTACATGCGCCCTTGGGCGCGAGGATGCCAACGCTTGAGAGTAGCCCCGCTATCCACAAAAGCCTCTGTTACATAGAGCTTGCTCATGTCGAGTTTTAAGTTATTCTCAGCGTTAGCTGCGGCGGACTTCATGACCTTCATAATCACTTCCGAGGCAACTTTAGGCGTAAACTGGAGAATATTTGCCGCTTCAGCGATGCTTTTGCCACGTATGAGGTCAATGACAATGCGCGCCTTACGGGGGGCAATGCGAATATTGCGCGCAATAGCTCTAGCTTCCATTCCTTATCCCTCCTACTTCAACGTTGTAGACCGCTCGGTGTGACCACCGTGGCCTTTGAAAGTGCGGGTAGGAGCAAATTCGCCAAGCTTGTGCCCAACCATTTCCTCACCGACATAGACTGGTACGTGCTTGCGCCCGTCGTAGACCGCAATGGTATGACCAATCATATCAGGGAAAATGGTCGACGCCCGGGACCAGGTCTTTATGACCTTCTTTTCTCTCTTGTCATTCATGCGTCTAATCCTAAGCAGTAATCGTTCTTCAACAAACGGGCCCTTCTTTACAGAACGCGACATGACCTAGCCTCCCTTCCCTACGACTTACGGCGACGTACAATATACTTGTCGCTGTGCTTTTTCTTCTTGCGTGTCTTGTGACCAAGTGTCGGCACGCCCCAGGGTGTAACCGGGCTCTTGCGACCGATAGGGGCACGACCTTCGCCACCACCATGGGGATGATCCACTGGGTTCATGACCACACCGCGCACGGTGGGACGCTTGCCCAACCAGCGTGACCGACCCGCCTTACCGATAGAAACGTTTTCGTACTCAAGATTTCCCACCTGACCAATAGTCGCGCGGCAATCGATGTGCACCAAACGATCCTCACCAGAGGGCAAGCGCAAGAGGGCATAAGTTCCCTCCTTGGCCATCAACTGAGCCGAGGCTCCAGCCGAGCGAACCATTTGTGCGCCCTTGCCTGGCTTAAGCTCGATATTGTGGATAACTGTACCTACCGGAATCTTGTGCAGCGGCAGGGCATTGCCCACCATGATATCCGCATCCGGACCGGAAAATACTTTAGTTCCTACTTTTAGACCGTGAGGGGCGAGAATGTACCGCTTCGCGCCATCGGCATAGTGGAGCAGTGCGATATAGGCGGTGCGGTTAGGATCATATTCCACCGTAGCGACTGTGGCGGGAATACCATCCTTATCGCGCTTCCAGTCAATTAGGCGGTACTGCCGCTTGTGACCACCACCCCGATGACGGACAGTTATGCGCCCGTGGCTGTTGCGCCCAGCCTTCTTAGTTAATGGCGCGAGCAGAGAGCGCTCCGGTACGGTACACGTAATCTCGTCAAAACTCTCTACAGTCATAAAGCGGCGCCCGGGTGAAGTGGGCTTAAACTTCTTCATAGCCATTTTGGTTGTCCCTCCTTTTCAGGAAAACATCTTTGAATTATCGCTTTCCCACACTTAGACCGAGTCAAAAATAGGGATGCTCTTGCTCTTAGGTGTCAATTTGACGATGGCCTTCTTCCAATCCGAGCGGTAACCGCTGTGCACGCCGTGGCGCTTAAACTTTCCCCGTACATGCATGGTATTGACTACCTCAACCTCTACTTTAAAGAGGAGCTCAACAGCCTGGCGGATCTCCGTCTTATTGGCTCGTGGATCGACAGAGAAAACGTACTTGCGCTCTTCCTGCAAGGCAGTGGTGCGCTCGCTGATTATAGGCTTCTTGATGATATCTCTGGCGTCCCGCATTATACGAGCACCTCCTGTACCTTGAGAACTGCATCCTTCGTCATCACTAACTTGTTGCAGTTTAGAATATCATAAACATTTAACCCTGCGGCTTCTTGCGTAACCACGCCGGGTATATTGCGGCAAGACTTTTCCACATTCTCATTGCGCTCACCTAGAACCAACAAGGGCTTCTTGGCTATCTGCAATTTATGGAGAAACTCGGTCACGACCTTGGTCTTGGGTACAGCAAACTCGAGAGTGTCGAGCACAATGATCTCACCCGCGAGGAGCTTGCTTGTGAGCGCAGACTTTAGGGCGAGCCTTCTTACCTTGCGCGGAAGGTCAAAATTGTACTTGCGGGGTGTTGGGCCGAAAGCGATACCGCCACCTACCCAAATGGGCGAACGGCGACTACCGGCCCGGGCACGTCCTGTACCTTTTTGCTTCCATGGCTTACGCCCACCACCGCGAACCTCGGCCCTATTCTTTGTGTCATGGGTGCCTAGGCGCTGTCCGGCTAACTGTTTGAGAACGGCCAAATGCAAAACATGTTTGTTGACTTCGATGCCGAAAACGGCGTCAGAGAGTTCTAACTGTCCTACAACTTCACCGTTCATATTAAATACATCAACAGTAGGCAAAGCGTTTATCCTCCTTTCACCTGCCTGAGTGCTAACTTAGGCTAGGCCTTGACGCTGTTCTTGATTGTAACGAGGGAACCTTTAGGACCGGGAACAGCACCTTTGATTAGCAGCAAATTGCGCTCCTCGTCCACTCTGACAACTAGCAGATTCTGTACAGTCCGGCGAAAACGGCCGTGCTGCCCAGGTAGTTTGCGACCAGGAAAAGTACGGGCACCAGCACGAGAGGACAAGCTGCCTACCCCGCGGTGGTACTTAGAACCGTGAGTCATGGGGCCGCGGCTAAAGCCATGGCGCTGCACCACGCCGGTAAATCCCTTGCCCTTTGAGGTGCCTGTTACGTCGACGGCCTCGCCAGAAGCAAAGGTGCTAGCCAGTATCACCTGACCAATTATGTACTCAGCAATGTCCTTTAAGCGAAACTCGCGCAGAAAGCGGTGTGGCTTAACACCAGCTCGCGCAAAGTGACCCTTCTTAGGCTTATTGGCGCGATTCTCTTTGATGGGCATAAAGGCCACTTGAATGGCGGCATAGCCGTCTGTTTCCTTGGTCTTAATCTGTGTCACGACGCAGGGGCCAGCTTCGATAACCGTTACGGGAAGAACTTCACCCGTTGGCGTAAACACCTGGGTCATGCCGAGCTTCTTCCCCAAAATTGCTTTTTGCATCCTTACTTACACCTCCATACATTGGTTCCCATTAGGGGAACTTGTATTGGTTCCCCTAGGGGGAACTTGTATTTCCGCAGACTAAAGCTTAATTTCTATATCCACACCCGCAGGAAGGTCTAGACGCATCAGCGCATCTACGGTTTTGTGGTTGTGCTCTACGATATCAATGAGTCGCTTGTGCGTGCGCATCTCGAACTGCTCGCGGATGTCTTTTTCGACGTGAGGCGCGCGCAGAATAGTGAAAAGATTGCGCTCTGTCGGCAAGGGAATTGGTCCCGAGACCACAGCGCCAGTGCGCCGGGCAGTTTCGACAATCTTTTCCGCTGACTGGTCGAGAATCTTATGGTCAAACGCTTTTAATCTGATGCGGATCTTTTGCTGTGCCATGTCTTATTCCCTCCTCATTGCCCTCAGAATTACCCCCACCCATGGCCATGGGGCAACCTCTGGGGAGTATTATGGCCCGGCAGGTGGTTTGGCACCACCTGCCGTGGCTTAAATCTTTAGAGCAGCACTTCGGTAACTACACCGGCACCTACGGTGCGGCCGCCTTCACGAATGGCGAAGCGCACACCGGGCTCCATGGCGATAGGAGTGATAAGCTCTACCGTCATGGTGATTTTGTCGCCAGGCATTACCATCTCTACGCCCTCGGGCAAGTTGAGTACGCCAGTGACGTCGGTGGTGCGGAAGTAGAACTGCGGGCGATACCCGTCGAAGAAGGGCTTGTGACGTCCGCCTTCTTCTTGTGAGAGCACGTATACTTCGCTCTTAAACTTGGTGTGGGGCTTGATGGTGCCTGTCTTAGCCAGCACTTGGCCGCGCTCAATGTCCTTGCGGTCTACGCCGCGCAGGAGTAGTCCTACGTTGTCGCCAGCTTGCGCTTGGTCGAGCAATTTGCGGAACATTTCTACGCCAGTGCAAATGGTCTTTCTCGGCTTTTCACTAAAACCAACGATTTCTACTTCGTCGCCGACTTTAATAATGCCGCGCTCCACACGACCAGTGGCCACTGTGCCACGACCGGTGATGGTAAAGACATCTTCTACAGGCATGAGGAAAGGCTTGTCGGTCTCACGCTGTGGTGTCGGGATGTACTCATCCACCGCATCCATGAGGTTCCACAGTTTACCGCACCACTGGCAGTCACGCTTGCCACATCCGCACTCGAGCGCCTTTAAGGCAGAACCAGCAATTATAGGTGTGTCGTCGCCAGGGTAGCCGTACACGCTCAGTAAGTCGCGCACTTCCATCTCCACTAGCTCAAGTAGCTCAGGGTCATCTACCATGTCGCTCTTGTTCAAGAAAACAACCATGTGCGGCACGTTAACTTGACGAGCCAACAAAATATGCTCTCTCGTCTGCGGCATGGGACCATCAGCAGCTGATACGACCAATATGGCTCCGTCCATCTGCGCGGCACCTGTAATCATGTTCTTGATGTAGTCAGCATGTCCGGGGCAGTCTACGTGGGCGTAGTGACGCTTCGCTGTCTCGTACTCCACATGCGCGGTGTTAATCGTAATACCACGGGCCTTCTCTTCGGGGGCTTTGTCGATCTGGTCGTAAGCCACTTTCTCGGCTCCGCCAGCTGTCGCTATAACGGTGGTGAGAGCTGCCGTCAACGTCGTCTTGCCATGATCAATGTGACCAATCGTCCCTACGTTTACGTGCGGCTTATTGCGCTCAAACTTCTTTTTACCCAATTTTGTAACCTCCTAACTAACGTTTGAGAATTGCTTCGCTAATTGACTTAGGCACTTCTTCATAGGCAGAGAATTCCATCGTGTAGTTGCCGCGACCCTGTGTCTTAGAACGCAGGTCGGTAGCATAGCCGAACATTTCGGCCAAGGGCACCATGCCGCGCACAACTTGCGCACCGGAGCGGGCCTCGATACCTTCGATACGACCACGTCGCGAGGTGATGTCACCGATGACATCCCCCATGTACTCTTCACCTACAACGACCTCAATCTTCATCACCGGCTCTAGTAGCATGGGGTTAGATTTGGCCATGGCACTTTTGAAGCACATGGACGCAGCGATTTTGAAGGCCATTTCCGACGAGTCAACATCATGGTAACTACCGTCATAGAGAGTGGCCTTGAGGTCGACTACCGGGTAGCCGGCCAAGATACCGCTCTGCAGAGCCTCTTCAATGCCGTCGTTGATGGCATTCCAATACTCACGCGGAACCGTTCCGCCCACAACCTTGCTCTCAAACACATAGCCTGAGGCAGGGGGCAAGGGCTCAAACTCCACCCAAACATGGCCGAACTGACCGCGACCGCCGCTTTGACGCACAAAACGTCCCTCAGAGCGTACCTTGTTACGGAAAGCCTCACGGTAAGCAACCTGCGGCTTACCCACGGTACAACCTACTTTGAACTCACGCTTCAGTCTGTCAACGATGATGTCTAGATGCAACTCGCCCATGCCATGAATAATGGTCTGGCCGGTCTCGGGGTCGGTGTTCATGCGGAAGGTCGGATCTTCTTCTGCCAAACGCATCAATGCCAAGCCGAGTTTGTCTTGGTCAGCCTTGGTGTTTGGCTCGATGCTTTGCGCGATGACCGGTTGCGGAAACTTGATGGACTCAAGCACAATGGGCGAGGCATCATCACAGAGTGTATCGCCCGTCGTTGTGTCTTTTAACCCTACTACTGCAGCAATATCACCGGCGTATACTTCGCTGATTTCTTCGCGGTGATTAGCATGCATGCGGAGCACTCTGCCGACCCTCTCACGCTTGCCCTTGCTGGAGTTATGCACATAGCTTCCTGCCGCTAGCTTGCCGGAGTAGACCCGGAAATAGGCGAGCTTCCCGACAAAAGGATCAGAAACAATCTTAAAGGCCAAGGCAGAGAAAGGTTCGGAATCGCTCGGCCGACGTGTCGTCTCCTCTTCGGTACGAGGTATAAGACCTACCACGGGCGGCAAATCTAGGGGTGAAGGCAGGTAGTCTACTACGGCGTCGAGCAAGCTCTGCACGCCTTTATTGCGATAACTAGAGCCACATAGCACGGGGATTATCCCCCCGACGAGAACGGCCTTGCGGAGCGCTGCCATAACCTCTGGAACAGAGAGCTCTTCTCCCTCGAGATAGCGCATCATAAATTCTTCGTCATGCAGGGCTACGTTCTCAATGAGTTCGTGGCGCGCGCTGCGCACCTCCCCTAGCATGTCCACCGGAATTTCGCGCTCTTCTACCGTTTTGCCATCTTGGTCAAGATAGACGATGGCCACCTCGCGGACTAGATCAACCATGCCGACGAAGGAATCTTCGCCCCCAATGGGGAGCTGAATCGGCAGGGCATTAGCCCCCAGACGGTCGCGCATCATGCCTATAACGCGAGCAAAGTTTGCCCCCAAGGCGTCCATCTTGTTCACGTAGGCGATACGCGGCACACGATACTTGTCGGCCTGCCGCCAAACTGTTTCGGACTGCGGCTCCACGCCACCTTTGGCGCAAAACACGGCCACCGCACCATCTAGTATACGCAGACTGCGCTCAACCTCGACCGTAAAGTCCACGTGCCCGGGCGTATCAATAATATTGATCTGCAGACCGCGCCATCGACAGGTGGTCGCCGCCGAGGTGATGGTGATTCCTCGTTCTTGCTCTTGGATCATCCAGTCCATGGTGGCAGCACCCTCATGTACTTCCCCAAGCTTGTGCGTTCTGCCGGTGTAAAACAAAATGCGCTCAGTCGTCGTGGTCTTTCCGGCGTCAATATGCGCCATGATACCGATGTTCCTGATATTGTCTAATGAAATCTCTCTCGGCATGACAGTCCCTCCCTTCTGACGCAAATTTAATAAATATTCTTTACCACCTGTAGTGTGCAAAAGCCTTGTTAGCTTCGGCCATTTTGTGCGTGTCTTCGCGCTTCTTGATGGAAGCCCCCATGCCTTGTGCTGCGTCCATAATTTCGGCCGCGAGCCTCTCTTGCATGGTCTTTTCGCCTCTCGCGCGAGAATATGTCACTACCCAGCGGATTGACAGCATCTTCTGACGCTCTGTGCCGACTTCCACCGGCACTTGATAGGTGGCTCCACCCACACGGCGCGGCTTGACTTCGACCAAAGGAGAAACATTCTTGATAGCCGCCTCAAAAACTTCTATGGCTGGCTTACCTGTCTTTTCACGCACACGCTCCATAGCATCGTAGAAAATGCCTTGGGCAATGCCACGCTTGCCATCATACATCAGCTTGTTAATAAAACGAGTGACAAACTTGCTATTGTAAATGGGATCAGGTAGTACGTCGCGCTTTTGGACCGGACCTTTTCTTGGCATATTATTTCCCTCCTTCACAACAATGTGTTACTCGCCCGCCTGAGTTGTGTCTCTACGAGCGCAGGGCGACTATTTTTTACCACCCTTAGCTTTGGCTGGAACAGCCTGTTTGCCACGCTTGGCTCCATACTTGGAACGCCCTTGACCGCGGTTTTGTACTCCGCCGGCGTCTAGGGTGCCGCGCACGATGTGATAACGCACACCGGGCAGATCCTTAACACGTCCGCCGCGGACAAGAACCGAGGAATGCTCTTGCAAGTTGTGACCGATACCCGGTATATAGGCCGTTACCTCAATTCCGTTGGTGAGGCGAACCCTGGCAATCTTACGAATGGCAGAATTAGGCTTCTTGGGGTTCATGGTCTTGACTTGCACACACACACCGCGCCTTTGTGGGCAACTGTGTAAATGCTGCGACTTCGACTTCTTCTCGAGAACCTGACGACCATGGCGAACTAGTTGGCTAATTGTTGGCATACACGCACCTCCTTCCATTATGGTACATCAATATAGGGAGTAAGTCCCCAGCCACGTCACCGCGCCAAGGGTTTACTATGACCAGCACAGAAAAACAAAATGAAACACTTAAATATTATACGATTTGTACCTACCCCTGTCAATGGCTAGTTTTCAACCCAGAGCACACAGAGACTGGGAAAAGAGCGTCTAGGAGACGGCGAGAAGAAAGGTTGGGAGCCGGTTTCAACCACAGAGTACACAGAGAAAGCAAGAGAGGAACATAGAACGTCTATGATTGTTCAATTAACTCCTTGTTCCTCTGTGCCCTCTGTGACCTCTGTGGTTAAAAAAGTTCCCTCTCCCGTCTAACCTCTAACTTCTAACCTCTAACTTCCAATCTCTAACCTCTAGTTACAGCTCTGTGGTTAAAACAAGTTCCTCGTCCCATCCAACTTCTAACTTCTTACTTCTAACCTCTAGTTACAGCTCTGTTGTAGCTTCGCCTGGGCTAGCCACGACTACTTTGATGTTGCGGTAGCGCTTCATGCCTGTGCCAGCGGGAATGAGCTTGCCGATGATGACATTCTCTTTAAGTCCTAGGAGCGGGTCAACCTTGCCCTTAATGGCAGCATCGGTGAGGACCTTGGTCGTCTCTTGGAAGGATGCGGCCGACAGGAACGAGTCAGTAGCGAGCGAGGCCTTAGTAATGCCGAGCAGCACAGGACGTGCCACCGCGGGGTCACCGCCCTCCATGAGGACGCGGGTGTTTTCCAGTTCGAAATCAAACACATCAATCAGACCACCCGGCAAGAGATGGGTATCTCCTGAGTCTTCAATTTTCACCTTGCGCAAAATCTGGCGCACAATGACTTCGACGTGCTTGTCATTGATCTCCACGCCCTGCGAGCGATAGACCTTCTGCACCTCTTTTAAGATATACTCCTGTACTGCCCTCATGCCCCTGATCGCCAACAAATCCCCTGGGTTGATGGGCCCGTCGGTCAGTTCTTGCCCGGTCTCTACAAAAGCCCCTTCGTGCACTTTTAAGCGTGAGCCATAGGGAATGGGGTAACTCTTAACCTCGCCCTCATTGCCCCTTATCTCTATCTCGCGGCTTTTCTTGGTTTCGGTGAAGTGCACCGTGCCCTCAATCTCACTGATGATGGCCTGCCCCTTGGGTCGCCTGGCTTCAAAGAGCTCCTCAACGCGGGGAAGACCTTGCGTGATGTCGTCGGTACCAGCTACACCACCCGTGTGGAAGGTGCGCATGGTTAGTTGCGTGCCCGGCTCACCAATGGACTGCGCCGCGATAATGCCAATGGCCTCGCCAATTTCCACCATGCCGCCGGTGGCCAAGTTGCGGCCATAACACTTAATACAGACCCCAGAGCGACACTTGCAGGTGAGGACATTGCGCACATGCACCGATTTTATCAGGCCCTCGGTGAGTTGCTGCCCCGCACGCACTGCTTCGCCTGCGCTTACCAGGACTTTTTGTTCCGCTGTGGCACGGAAGAGGCTGAAGCTCATTCCATCCGTGGTTGCGACAGTTATTTGTTTGTCGCTGATACTTTCCACCATGCCGGCAGCGAGCGCGACTGCCGCGCCATAATTAACGATTAGAGCCGTGGCTTCGTCGTCGATCATTTCGCCTTCATGCACTAGGACGGGTGCTAAAGCCACGAAATGACCAGTAAGCGGGTCATAGTGGGGCGTCGCCTGCACGTTTTCGCTTGATACTCGTCCATTGATGCGGTCGGCAAGATTGACGATGGTCTGCTTGCCATCCTTAATGGCATCGACCACAATACCTAGCGCGGTGCCGCAATCGTCCTCGCGAATAATGACGTCTTGCGCAACATCTACGAGACGGCGCGTGAGGTAGCCGGAATCCGCGGTACGAATAGCCGTGTCGGCCGAACCCTTGCGGGCGCCGTGGGTGGATGTGAAGTACTCGATAACTGTTAGACCCTCGCGGAAATTCGATTTAACGGGCAACTCAATAATGCGCCCCAAGGGATCACTCATCAAGCCGCGCATGCCACCTAGCTGTGTAATTTGGCTAAGATTGCCACGCGCGCCGGAGTCAACCATCATAAACATGGGATTGAACTTGGGCATGGCGTCGAGCAGTGCTCTTTGTACTTTGCCGGACGTTTCGGTCCAGATGCCGATAACCGCCTGATACTTCTCATCGGCATTCATGATGCCACGGTTAAATGCTCTTTCAATCTTGGCCACTCGTTCTTCGGCTTGGCGTACAATCTCCTTTTTCTGCGGCGGGATAACTACGTCGGTGATGGCGATACTTATACCAGACTTCGTCGCATATTCAAAACCTAACATCTTGATTTTATCCAAAACATCCGTGGTGATGGTGTTGCCGTGTTTCCGGTAGCAGCGGTCGACTATACCACGCATGATTTTAAGGGTAACTAGATCATTAACCTCTAAGTCACATGTCTTGCTGGGGTCACGGCGATCGGTGAAACCTAGATCCTGCGGTATCGCCTCGTTAAACATAATTCGGCCAATAGTGGCGTCAATAGTGCGCCTGATGGTCTTACCATCCTGAGTTTGGCGCTCCCTGCGCACCTTGATCGGGGCGTTAATGGCAATTACCCCTTCGTGATAGGCCATGACAGCCTCATCGTCGCTGGCAAACACCTTGCCCGCACCCTTGGCCTCGCCGTCAAAGCTAGTTAGGTAGTAGCAGCCTAGGACCATGTCCTTGGTGGGAGTGACGACAGGCTTGCCGTCCTTGGGATTGAGCAGATTATTAGACGAAAGAAGAAGCAGTCTGGCCTCCGCTTGCGCCTCCGCCGACAAGGGCACGTGCACAGCCATTTGGTCGCCATCAAAGTCGGCATTGTAGGCCGCACAGACTAAGGGGTGCAGCTTTATGGCGCGTCCCTCGACGAGGACAGGCTCAAAGGCTTGAATACCGAGACGATGCAGAGTAGGAGCTCGGTTCAGTAGTACGGGGTGGTCAGTGATGACTTCTTCTAGCACATCCCAAACTTCTTCGCTCACGCGCTCTACTTTGCGCTTGGCACTCTTAATATTCTGTGCAAACCCTTCGGCCACTAACTGTTTCATCACAAAAGGCTTAAATAGCTCAAGCGCCATCTCTTTCGGCAAACCGCACTGGTAAAGCCTAAGCTCAGGCCCGGCCACAATGACCGAGCGCCCAGAATAGTCTACGCGCTTGCCCAGAAGGTTCTGCCTAAAACGTCCCTGCTTGCCCTTAAGCATATCACTTAAGGATTTTAAGGGCCGATTGCCAGGACCAGTCACGGGGCGGCCGCGGCGCCCATTGTCGATTAGGGCATCGACCGCTTCTTGCAGCATACGTTTTTCGTTGCGCACGATAATGTCGGGGGCGCCAAGCTCGAGCAGACGCTTTAAGCGGTTGTTTCTGTTAATCACCCGGCGATAGAGGTCGTTTAAGTCGCAAGTGGCGAAGCGACCGCCATCTAACTGCACCATGGGGCGCAAATCGGGGGGGATCACCGGCACGGTGTCAAAAATCATCCATTCAGGCCGATTACCCGATTTGCGAAATGCTTCAGCCACCTCTAAACGTCTTATGGCTCGAATACGCCTCTGACCCGTAGACTCTACAAGCTCGGCCCGCAAGCCCTTAGTCATGGCCACTAAGTCAATGCGTTTCAGTAGTTCCCTGATGGCCTCGGCACCCATCCCCGCGCGAAAACTGTTGCCGTAGCGGTCGCGGGCTTCACGGTACTCGCTCTCCGTCAAAATCTGCTGCTCGCTGAGGGCTGTTTCACCCGCTTCGAGCACGACATATGACGCAAAATACAGCACTTTCTCGAGGAGACGCGGCGACATATCGAGTATTAAGCCCATACGGCTAGGAATACCCTTGAAGTACCAGATGTGCGAGACCGGGGCCGCTAGTTCAATATGCCCCATGCGCTCGCGTCGCACCTTGCTGCGGGTCACCTCAACACCGCAACGGTCACAGATAATGCCCTTGTAGCGCACCCGTTTATACTTGCCGCAGTTACATTCCCAATCCTTAGTCGGGCCGAAAATCTTCTCGCAGAAGAGCCCTTCCTTCTCTGGCTTAAGAGTGCGATAGTTAATGGTTTCAGGCTTTTTTACTTCGCCTTTAGACCACTCTCTAATCTGATTGGGCGACGCTAGACTTATGCTTATGGAATCAAACTCGTTCACATCCAGCAAAATGGTCGCTCCCTTCCTGTAATTTTGCAGAGAATCTGGCAAACTTCGCTAAGAACGCTTTTTCGGTCGTGAGGTACTGCCTTCGGGACTAGTCTTGGCAAAGGGAGCCAATTTCTTGCGCAGTAAGGTTGCCAAGTCCGTCTCGTCATCCTCTGCCTCTTCTTCGGCTAGGCCACTTGCGGAAACAAGCGCTTCCTCGATATCTTGCTCTACATCATCCTCAAGAAGCAGCCGTTTGCGCAAAGTCTCAGTAATCATTTCAGTGTCGATGATATCTTCTTCCTCCTCCTGTATGTCTTCGTCCCTCTCCTTGACAGGAAGAGCAACCTGGGAAACTAGGCGACGGGGCCTGACATCGGCAAAGTCCTCATCGCCTTCGATATTAAGCTTAAGCTCACGCACCGTCTCATTGACATCGTCATCGAGGTCACGCATTTCGATCTCTTGCTTGTCGGCGCTGAGTATCTTGACATTCATGCCTAGACTCTGCAATTCCTTTATTAAGACCTTAAAGGACTCTGGTACGCCGGGCTCCGGGATATTTTCTCCCTTGACAATGGCCTCATAGGTTTTAACGCGACCTACCACGTCATCGGACTTTACGGTGAGGAGCTCCTGCAGTGTGTAAGCGGCTCCATAGGCTTCAAGTGCCCAAACTTCCATTTCACCAAAGCGTTGGCCACCGAACTGCGCCTTGCCACCTAGCGGCTGCTGCGTCACCAAGCTGTAGGGGCCGGTGGAACGAGCGTGGATTTTATCGTCAACCAGATGGAACAACTTAAGCATGTAGACATAGCCTACGGCCACAGGGTTATCAAACTTTTCTCCGGTGCGTCCATCATAAACGGCGGACTTGCCGTCTGCGCGCAGGCCTGCTTTAAGCAGTAGTTCCTCCAGGTCTTTCTCCGTAGCGCCATCAAAAACTGGCGTGGCACAATGCAGGCCGAGGGCTTTAGCAGCCATGCCGAGATGCATCTCAAGGACCTGCCCGATATTCATGCGGCTAGGCACGCCAAGCGGATTAAGTACGATATCGACGGCGCGTCCGTCAGGGAGAAAGGGCATGTCTTCATCCGGCAATATGCGCGAGATTACACCCTTGTTCCCGTGTCGGCCGGCCATTTTGTCGCCCTCGGAAATCTTGCGCTTTTGGGCCACATAGACGCGCACGAGCATATTGACACCCGGTGGCAACTCATCTTTATTATCGCGCGAAAAAACCTTGACATCGACCACGCGTCCAGACTCGCCATGCGGCACCCGCGCGGAGGTGTCTCTTACTTCGCGCGCCTTTTCGCCAAAGATGGCGCGGAGCAGGCGTTCTTCGGCAGTCAACTCTGTTTCTCCCTTGGGCGTGACTTTGCCTACCAAGATGTCGCCCGTGCGTACCTCTGCACCTATGCGAACTATGCCGCGCTCATCTAGGTCGCGAATCATGTCCTCGCCCACATTGGGAATATCGGCCGTAATTTCTTCCGGCCCTAGCTTCGTATCTCTCGCCTCAGCTTCATATTCCTCAATGTGTATAGAGGTGAAGACATCATCGCGCACGAGGCGCTCACTAATGAGAATGGCATCCTCAAAGTTGTAGCCTCCCCAAGGCATGACCGCGCAGAGCACATTGCGCCCGAGAGCGATCTCGCCCATGTCTGTAGCGGGCCCGTCGGCAATGGGCTCACCCTCATGAAGTTCTTGCCCCTTGGAAACAATTGGTTTCTGGCTGATGCAGGTCCCCTGATTAGAGCGCACAAACTTCATCAGCTTGTAGGTATCTACAGTGCCATCAGCAGTCTCGACCGACGCGCTCTTGGCGGATACCCTGACCACTTTGCCAGCGCGACGTGCCAAGACCACAGAACCTGAGTCGAGTGCGGCCTTAAATTCCATGCCGGTACCGACCAGTGGGGCTTCGGGGCGCAGAAGTGGCACAGCCTGTTTCATCATATTGGCGCCCATAAGTGCGCGCCCTGCCTCGTCATGCTCCAAGAAAGGAATGAGGATGGTGGGCACACTGAATACCTGTTTAGGAGATACGTCCATGTAGTCGACTTCCGCTACGGGCACCACCCTGATTTGCGTGCGGTGGCGTACAGTGGTGCGGTCCTGCACAAAGCGAGCAGTGCCGTCCCCGATTTTCTCATCAGTCTCAATTTCTGCATTAGCTTGCGCGATAACAAATTCATCTTCTTCGTCTGCGGTAAGGTATTCTAAAGTCGGTGTGACCACAGTCATATCACCGATAGTCTTTACTACGCGGTAAGGCGTTTCCATAAAGCCATAAGTGTTGACACGGGCAAAAGTGGAGAGATTGCCGATTAGCCCTACGTTAGGACCCTCGGGCGTTTCAATCGGACAGATGCGCCCGTAGTGAGAGAAATGCACGTCGCGCACTTCGACGCCGGCACGCTCGCGGCTGAGTCCACCAGGGCCTAGGGCACTGAGGCGCCGCTTGTGGGCTAGTTCAGCCAGAGGGTTTGTCTGGTCCATAAACTGTGACAACTGGCTAGAGCCAAAAAACTCTTTTATTGAAGCCACAACCGGGCGAATATTGATCAGCGCCTGGGGCGTGATAACATCGACATCCTGGATAGTCATGCGCTCTTTTACGACCCGCTCCATGCGAGACAGACCGATGCGAAAAGCATTTTGCAGGAGCTCGCCCACCGAACGGAGACGGCGGTTGCCAAGATGGTCAATGTCATCTACCTTGCCTAATCCTTCAAGCAAGCTCAGGAGATAGTTTACGGCACTAAAGATGTCGTCACGCGTTAGGTGCTTTTCGCGCGGCTGGGTGTAACGGCGCGTGAGGACAACTTCCTTTACTTGCCGACGCTCCTCAATGTGGATCGAGCGTTCGGGTAAAGAATCGTCATCGGCGGCCTTGGTCAGAATGACAATCTCCTCGTCCCCGATAACGGTACCGGCACGCAGAATAACACGCCCGTCTGCGCCCTGCACATCGACAGCGAGGCGCTTTGTCCGCACGAGGTTCTCCCAATCAATACGGCGCAGGCCATTGCCGAGCAAAAGCACCACGGACTTTGTCTCCGCCTCAAGGGTTGCCCTCTCGACCAAGAGCTGATTAACTCCCGCCTGCTCCAGTCGCTCAGCGATCTCCCGCGTGACCTTCTGCCCCTTCTCCACAAGCACTTCGCCAGCCGCCACAAGCACTTGGCCTTTGTTGGAATCGGAGCGATTGCTCACTTCGGTCTCAGGCTGGTAAAGGGTCTCTGTGGCGATAATTGTCTCCGCTGCCTCGCGGCCCACCACTCTCCGGCGCAGGGAAAGCTTCTTGTTGAGTTTATAACGCCCTACATGGGCCAAATCGTATCTGCGGGGGTCAAAAAATAGCGAATTTAATAGGACCTTGGCACTTTCCACGGTCGGCGGCTCGCCAGGGCGCAAGCGTTTGTATATTTCGAGCAGACCGTCCGACAGGTTCTCGGTACTATCGCGATCAAAAGTAGCTGAAAGCCGGGCATTCTCGCCAAATTTATTCATTATCTCTTGCTTTTGCCCCAGACCGAGGGCGCGCAACAAGACCGTCACCGGAATCTTACGGGTGCGGTCTACTCTGGCCCAGACGACATCGTTAGTGTCCGTCTCCATTTCCAGCCATGCGCCTCTATTAGGGATAAGCGTCGAAGTATAAATCCTGTGTCCCAAGGTATCCAGACTGTCATGGTAGTAAGCCCCTGGCGAACGCACCAGCTGGCTGACCACGACTCGCTCTGCACCATTGTAGACGATGGTACCGTTTTCCGTCATCAGGGGAAAATCCCCCATGAAGACTTCCTGCTCCTTGACCTCACCCGTCTCCTTGTTGACTAATCTCACCTTGACCCGGAGGGGAGCGGAGTAGGTGGCGTCCTTCTCCTTGGCTTCGTCAACTGTATACTTGGGCTCACCAAACTGGTGATCCAAAAACTCAAGTACTAAGTTGCCTGTAAAATCTTGAATCGGCGAGATATCCCGAAATGTCTCTGCAAGGCCCTCGTTCACGAACCAATCGAAAGACTGTCTCTGGATCTCAATAAGGTTTGGCACCTGCAAGACCTCATTGATATGACCAAAACGGAGGCGTTTACGCTTGCATTCCGCTATGGGTTTAACCATCAATGCTTCACCCCTAACGAGTAATACTGTACTTAGACAGCACTAAAACCAATAGGGGTACAAGACCCCCTTGGTTATGCCGACCAAGCTATTCTATCCTCTTAGAGCCTAGCTATGCAAAAATTTGGCACGCTCTACGCCCTTCGTGACAATATAAAACACTACCACATTTCACTAAGGTTAGTCAAGATAAAAAAACTCGCCAGTGGCGAGTTTTAAATTTAGGCGTAATTACTTTACGTCTACGGTCGCTCCGGCTTCTACCAGCTTAGCTTTAATCTTAGCTGCTTCTTCCTTGCTGACCTTTTCCTTTACAGGCTTTGGCGCTCCGTCAACCAATGCCTTGGCCTCTACAAGACCTAGACCTGTTACTTCACGTACCACCTTGATTACGTTGATCTTCTTCTCGCCAGTAGCGGTGAGAATAACGTCAAACTCGGTTTGCTCTTCAACCGGCTCTGCGGCTTGTGCCACAGCGGTAGGAGCAGCCATGGCCATGGGCATAGCGGCAGTTACGCCAAACTCTGTCTCCAAAGCCTTTACCAACTCAGAGAGCTCGAGAACAGTCATGTTCTTAATCAGCTCGATAATTTGTGCTTTACTCATCATTTTCACCTCCTTAAAAGGCATCGCCAAATATTCTATTGGGCTTCCTTTTGCTGGCGAACCGCATCAACGGCATATACCAACTTCCGGAGAGGACCATGCAGTACGTTGACAAGCCCAGTAAGGGGAGCTTGTATCGTGCCCACGACGCGCCCTAGCATGACTTCGCGCGGCGGAAGATCAGCTAAGACTGTGACTCCGGCCGCATCGATTACTTTGCCGCCGAGGATGCCGCCCTTAATCTCGAGCATTTTGTTGGCCTTGATCCAAGCAGCCAACGCCTTCGCCGGAGCAACAGGATCACTACTTAAAGCAATCGCTGTCGGACCCTGCAAGTATGTATCGAGACCGACAATACCAACTTCGTCCGCAGCACGCTTCAGGAGAGTGTTCTTGACAACGCGGTAGTCAATGCCAGCTTTGCGCATCTTAGCCCTGAGATCAGTGTCTTTGACAACACTGATGCCGCGGTAATCAGTAAAAACTGCCCCTTTATTGTTGCGTAACGCCTGAACGAGTTCCTGCACTGCTAATTGTTTTTCATCACGAGTGCCCATATTTAACACCTCCTTTGGAGGATACTCCCGCACTAAAACATGCCTTCCCGCAGAGGAAAGGCATGCGCAATTAAACCTAGCACACTCTTACCTCGGTAGGCCGCTTGCGCGTTTAAGCATTGCACCTACTGTCTACGGTTATGAACACTATAGGACTATAGCACGATGGCTAACACCTGTCAACTCTGTGGCGCAAATTACTGCTGGGTGACGCTGCCCACAGAAGCCTTGAGGGCATTGACCCGTATGCCAGGGCCCATGGTGGTCGACACGGTCACCGTGCGCACGTAGGTACCCTTGGCGGCACTTGGCTTGGCTTTCATCAAAGCTTCCATCAGGGCGGCAAAGTTTCCGAGCAAATTCTCAGCCGGGAAAGACACTTTTCCTAGTGGCGCATGGACTATGCCCGCCTTGTCGACGCGGTACTCAATCTTACCTGCTTTAACTTCATTGATGGCCTTGGCCACATCAAAAGTAACGGTGCCCACTTTAGGATTGGGCATCAGCCCCTTAGGACCGAGGACTCTTCCTAGGCGTCCCACCTGACCCATGATGTCGGGGGTGGCAATGGCCACGTCAAAGTCTAGCCAGCCTTCATTTTGAATCTTGGCAATGAGATCTTCAGCGCCCACAAAATCTGCGCCTGCATTCTCCGCCTCCTTGGCTTTTTCACCCTTGGCAAATACGATAACGCGCACCGTCTTACCGGTACCATGCGGCAACACGACCGCACCACGAACCTGCTGATCGGCGTGCTTGGGGTTGACGCCAAGACGAACGGCGATTTCCACGCTCTCGTCAAACTTGGCAGTGGCAGTTTTTCTGGCGAGATCTATCGCCTGCGCGGGTTCATAGAAGACATTACGGTCTACTAATTTGGCCGCCTCTAAATACTTCTTGCCCTTTTTGGCCATTTCTTGCACCTCCAGTGGTAATAGCGGGAATCAACCCTCCCACGCGGGTCACTTAATTAGTCGACGACTTCAATGCCCATGCTTCTTGCCGTGCCTTCGATCATGCGTATAGCAGATTCCACGCTAGCGGCGTTAAGGTCAGGCATCTTAAGCTCGGCAATTTCCTTCACCTTAGAGCGGGTCACTTTGCCGATTTTTTTCTTGTTTGGCTCACCCGAGCCAGACTCAACACCGATAGCCTTCTTAAGCAAGATCGCTGCCGGGGGAGTCTTCAAAATAAAAGTAAAAGACCTGTCTTGATAGACACTTACTTCTACTGGAATAATGAGACCTACGTCCTTGGCAGTGCGTTCGTTAAATTCCTTGACAAAGCCCATAATGTTAATACCAGCTTGACCCAGGGCAGGTCCAACCGGTGGAGCAGGCGTTGCTTTGCCAGCGGGAATTTGCAGTTTAACAATTTTAACTAATTTCTTAGCCAACTACATCCACCTCCCTTTCCCTAATTTAGGTTCTACAATTTCTGAACTTGCGTAAAGTTCAGCTCCACGGGTGTTTCGCGGTTAAAAAGCGCTACACGCACTTTGAGCTTTTGTTTGTCAGCCATAATTTCTTCAATCTTCCCGACCAAGCCCTCAAAAGGACCCTCGTTTATTCTTACTGACTCTCCCAAAGCAAAGTCAATACGAATACGCGGCTCCTCCACACCCATCGAACGCAGTATAGCTTTCACCTCGTGCTCTTCTAAGGGGATAGGACGAGTGCCAGTGCCGACAAAACCTGTGACGCCCGGCGTGTTGCGCACAACATACCAAGAGTCATCGGTAACAATCATTTCCACGATAACATACCCGGGGAAGACTTTCTTTTTGACCAGTTTCTTTTTGCCGTCTCGGCCAGTCTCTAGCTCATCTTCCATAGGCACTAAAACCCGAAAAATCTTGTCCTCCATCTCCATGGATTGGACGCGTTTCTCCAGATTGGTTTTCACCTTATTTTCGTACCCGGAATAGGTATGCACCACGAACCATTTCTTTTCCATCACATGCGGGACTCTATCGTGAGATAGCGCCCCAACCTCCTTTGACGGGAAACTCCCGAGAAAAATCTGGGCAGCTAGATACCAAGCAACCGCCGAAAAATGGCCCCAAAGGCCGCGTCGGTTACGGCAGTCAACGCTGCCACAAAAAATACGGCAAACACAACCACTATCGTGTAGTTAATGGTCTGCCTCTTCGAAGGCCACACTACCTTGCGCATTTCTTGACGAACGTCGCGCAAGAATTTTGAGAGCTGGAGAAACTTCTCTTGTAGAATCTGCACAAACTTCACTCTCTCACCTACTTGGTTTCGCGGTGAGCTGTGTGTGCTTTGCAGAACCTGCAATACTTTTTCATTTCCAAGCGCTCAGTGTTGGACTTCTTATTCTTAGTAGTACGGTAGTTGCGCTGCTTACAATCAGCACATGCTAGCGTAATACCTACTCGCATAAGATCCACCTCCCCGTAATTGCCCCCACAAAAAGAGGGCTTACCTTGTAAAGTTATCATAGGGTTATGACACTGTCAAGAAAAAAACAGGCATCATGTAGGGGCACGGCGTCCCGTGCCCCTACCAATAAAACAAACTATCGTTTAGAGCAGCACTTCGGTAACTACACCGGCACCTACGGTGCGGCCGCCTTCACGAATGGCGAAGCGCACACCGGGCTCCATGGCGATAGGAGTGATAAGCTCTACCGTCATGGTGATTTTGTCGCCAGGCATTACCATCTCTACGCCCTCGGGCAAGTTGAGTACGCCAGTGACGTCGGTGGTGCGGAAGTAGAACTGCGGGCGATACCCGTCGAAGAAGGGCTTGTGACGTCCGCCTTCTTCTTGTGAGAGCACGTATACTTCGCTCTTAAACTTGGTGTGGGGCTTGATGGTGCCTGTCTTAGCCAGCACTTGGCCGCGCTCAATGTCCTTGCGGTCTACGCCGCGCAGGAGTAGTCCTACGTTGTCGCCAGCTTGCGCTTGGTCGAGCAATTTGCGGAACATTTCTACGCCAGTGCAAATGGTCTTTCTCGGCTTTTCACTAAAACCAACGATTTCTACTTCGTCGCCGACTTTAATAATGCCGCGCTCCACACGACCAGTGGCCACTGTGCCACGACCGGTGATGGTAAAGACATCTTCTACAGGCATGAGGAAAGGCTTGTCGGTCTCACGCTGTGGTGTCGGGATGTACTCATCCACCGCATCCATGAGGTTCCACAGTTTACCGCACCACTGGCAGTCACGCTTGCCACATCCGCACTCGAGCGCCTTTAAGGCAGAACCAGCAATTATAGGTGTGTCGTCGCCAGGGTAGCCGTACACGCTCAGTAAGTCGCGCACTTCCATCTCCACTAGCTCAAGTAGCTCAGGGTCATCTACCATGTCGCTCTTGTTCAAGAAAACAACCATGTGCGGCACGTTAACTTGACGAGCCAACAAAATATGCTCTCTCGTCTGCGGCATGGGACCATCAGCAGCTGATACGACCAATATGGCTCCGTCCATCTGCGCGGCACCTGTAATCATGTTCTTGATGTAGTCAGCATGTCCGGGGCAGTCTACGTGGGCGTAGTGACGCTTCGCTGTCTCGTACTCCACATGCGCGGTGTTAATCGTAATACCACGGGCCTTCTCTTCGGGGGCTTTGTCGATCTGGTCGTAAGCCACTTTCTCGGCTCCGCCAGCTGTCGCTATAACGGTGGTGAGAGC
>Ga0209616_1000023_pt1 | contig 44360 bp, 40 predicted proteins | sample FlocCalmetaG_FD_184153 | JGI IMG/M metagenome (GOLD analysis project Ga0209616, IMG submission 184153) | Freshwater bacterial and archeal communities from Indian Creek, Illinois, USA - Floc-Cal metaG (SPAdes) (version 2) | ecosystem: Environmental > Aquatic > Freshwater > Unclassified ...
ACTACAACCCCTTTGCCTACATCAAGAGCGAAAAAGACATCCTCAAGCTGGTGACGGCCCTCATTGCCAACACCAAGGGTGAAGGCAAAGCCGGAGATGATTTCTGGGTCAAGGCGGAGACCCTGCTTTATACCGCGCTCATGGGCTACATCCACTATGAAGCTCCGGAAAGCGAGCGAAACTTTACGACCCTCATCGAGCTCATCAATGCCTCAGAGGTCCGCGAGGATGACGAGGACTTCCAGAACCCGGTGGATCTGATGTTCGCCGCTCTGGAAGAACGTGACTCGGAGCATTTTGCAGTCCGTCAATACAAGAAATATAAGCTGGCTGCCGGTAAGACCGCCAAATCCATCCTCATCAGCTGCGGAGCCCGTCTGGCGCCCTTTGACATCAAGGAGCTCAGAGACCTGACGGCCTATGACGAAATGGAACTGGATGCCCTGGGTGACCGGAAAACGGCGTTGTTCATCATCATCAGCGACACCGACGACACCTTCAACTTCCTGGTTTCTATGGCCTACACGCAGCTCTTCAATCTGCTGTGCGACAAGGCAGATGACGTCTATGGCGGACGTCTGCCTGTGCATGTGCGCTGTCTCATTGATGAGGCGGCAAATATCGGTCAAATTCCCAAGTTGGAAAAGCTCGTAGCAACCATCAGAAGCCGGGAGATCTCGGCCTGTCTGGTGCTGCAGGCTCAATCCCAGCTGAAGGCTCTCTATAAGGATCACTGCGACACCATCATCGGCAATATGGACAGCACGATCTTTCTGGGCGGTAAGGAGCGCACCACATTAAAAGAGCTTTCAGAAACCCTTGGGAAGGAGACCATCGACACCTTCAACACTGGGGAGAGCCGAGGCCGTGAGGTTTCCCACAGTCTGAACTATCAGAAACTCGGAAAGGAGTTGATGAGCATCGACGAATTGGCCGTGCTGGATGGCGGAAAATGCATTTTGCAGCTGCGCGGTGTACGGCCATTTCTCTCCAACAAGTACGACATCACGAAGCACCCGAACTATAAGTATCTCTCCGATGCCGACCCGCGTAATGCCTTCAGCATCGAGAAGTACCTATCCACCCGTCTCAAACCAAAACCGGATGAGATCTATGATGTCTATCACGTGGATCTTTCCACGGAACCCGAAGCCGCCAAATGAGCGGCTTTTTTCATCTCAAAAATCAAAAATAATTGGAGGTAATTTAATGGAATTCTTTAACAGTGCAGTAGATGTACTACAGACTCTCGTCGTCGCTCTCGGTGCGGGCCTTGCCATCTGGGGCGTCATCAACCTTCTCGAAGGCTACGGTAACGACAACCCCGGTGCCAAGTCCCAGGGCATGAAGCAGCTTATGGCAGGCGGCGGTGTGGCCCTTATCGGTATCGTGCTGGTGCCGCTGCTCTCCGGTCTCTTCGGTTAATCGGGTAGAACGCGATGGATAGCATACTCGACAAAATCACCGAATGGCTGAAGACGATGCTTGTAGAAGGCATCATCACAAATTTGTCGGGGATGTTTGATAACGTCAATCAGCAGGTTGGCGAAATCGCAGGTGAAGTGGGACTGACGCCGGCGGCATGGAATGCCGGCGTCTTTTCCATGATCCGCAGCCTCTCCGAAAGTGTCATCATCCCCATCGCGGGTGTGATCCTTGCCTTTGTGATGACCTACGAGCTCATCCAAATGGTCATCGACCGGAATAATCTTCATGACATCGATACCTGGATCTTTTTCAAATGGATCTTTAAAACCTTTGTGGCCGTCCTTCTGGTCACCCATACCTTTGATATCGTCATGGGCATCTTCGATATGGCGCAGTCAGTAGTCAACAGCGCTTCCGGCGTCATATCAGCGGACGCCTCGGTGGATCTTGCCACCACAGTGGCAGACCTTCAGACTCGGCTGACCGCCATGGAACTGGGGCCGCTTTTCGGACTTTGGTTTCAGAGCCTGTTTATCGGCTTTACCATGCAAGCCCTGAGTATCTGTATCTTCCTGGTCATCTATGGCCGGATGATCGAGATCTATCTGGTCACGTCGGTGGGGCCCATCCCCATGGCCACCATGGTCAATCGGGAATGGGGCGGTATGGGACAGAATTATCTTCGCTCCCTCCTAGCCCTGGCATTCCAGGCTTTTCTCATCATGGTCTGTGTCGGTATCTATGCCGTCCTGGTGCAGAACATTGCCACGGAGACCGACATCATCAAGGCCGTTTGGACTACACTCGGCTACACCGTTCTGCTCTGCTTCACCTTGTTCAAGACCGGAAGTCTTGCAAAATCCATCTTCAATGCCCATTAAGCGAAAGGAGGAAAGCCTGTGGCCTATGTCCCTGTACCCAAGGATCTGACCAAGATCAAGACCAAGGTGATGCTCAATCTCACCAAGCGTCAACTGATTTCATTTGGCAGCGGAGCTCTTCTGGGCGTTCCGCTGTTTTTTCTTGCCAAGCCCCACATGAGTGTCAGCACAGCAGCGCTGCTCATGGTGCTGTCCATGCTACCGTTTTTCCTGCTGGCCATGTATGAACGAAACGGTCAGCCCCTGGAAAAGATCCTCTATCAGCTCATTCAGAGCCGATTCATCCGACCGAAGAAGCGGCCCTATCGGACCGACAACTTCTATGCCGCCGTAGAGCGGCAAACCAATCTGGACAAGGAGGTAAAAGCGATTGTCCACCAAGAAAACCATTCAACGAAAACTCAGCCGCGAGGAAAGAAATCGCATTGAAAGCGCCATCGCCAGAGCCAAGCGAGACAGCAAGGTTCCGGCAACGGCCCAGCAGACGATCCCTTACCTGCGCATGCATCCCGACGGCATCTGCCAGGCAACGGATGCCTTATATACCAAGACCATTCAGTTTCAGGACATCAACTACCAGCTGGCGCAGAACGAGGACAAGACGGCCATCTTTGACGGCTGGTGTGATTTTCTCAACTACTTTGACAGCTCCATCCGCTTTCAGTTCTCTTTCCTGAATCTGAGCGCCAGCATCGAGGATTTCGAGCAGTCCATCCTGATCCCGAACCAGAACGATGACTTTGATGACATCCGTGAAGAGTATGCCAATATGCTCAGAGGTCAACTGGCCAAGGGCAACAACGGCCTGTCCAAGACCAAGTTCATCACCTTCGGCATTGAAGCGGAGAATCTTCGTACGGCTAAGCCCCGGCTGGAACGTATCGAGAATGATCTGCTCAATAGCTTCAAGCGCCTTGGGGTCGCAGCAGATCCTTTGAGTGGAAAAGATCGCCTGAAGCTCCTGCACAGCATCTACCATCTGGACGGACAGGAGCGCTTTCTCTTTGACTGGGACTGGCTGCCGCTGTCTGGCCTTTCCACCAAGGATTACATTGCACCCTCGTCCTTTGATTTTTCTGAGAGCAGGAACTTTCGGATGGGCAGAAAAAACTGCTCCGTTTCCTTCCTGCAGATCCTCGCCCCCGAGCTCAACGACCGCATGCTGGCTGATTTTCTGTCCATGGACAACAGCCTGGTGGTGACCCTCCATGTCCAGTCCATCGACCAGACATCGGCCATCAAGACCATCAAGCGCAAGATCACCGATCTGGACCGGATGAAGATCGAGGAACAGAAGAAGGCCGTCCGTTCCGGCTACGACATGGACATTATCCCATCAGACCTTGCCACCTACGGCGGTGAAGCCAAAAAGCTGCTGCAGGATCTGCAGAGTCACAATGAGCGCATGTTCCTCGTGACCTTCCTGATTATGAATACCGCCGACGGCAAACAGACATTAGACAACAACATCTTTCAGGCTCAGGGTATTGCCCAGAAATACAATTGTCAGCTGGTCCGGCTGGACTTTCAGCAGGAATCCGGTCTCAACTCATCCCTGCCCCTTGGCCACAATCAGATTGAGATCCAGCGGGGCCTGACTACTTCCAGCACCGCCATCTTTGTGCCTTTCACCACCCAGGAACTGTTCCAGCGCGAAGGTGAGCCACTGTATTACGGGCTCAATGCGCTGTCCAACAACCTGATCATGGTGGACCGGAAAGCCCTGAAGAATCCCAACGGCCTGATCCTGGGCACTCCTGGCAGCGGCAAGTCCTTCTCTGCCAAGCGCGAGATCGCCAATGCCTTTCTCATCACCCAGGACGATATTACCATCTGCGATCCTGAGGGTGAGTATTACCCCCTGGTGGAGCGCCTGCAGGGCCAGGTCATTAAAATCTCACCCACCAGCGGACATTTCATCAATCCCATGGACATCAACCTGAACTACTCCGAGGATGAAAGCCCGCTGTCCCTGAAATCCGACTTTATTCTCTCCTTGTGCGAGCTCATCGTCGGCGGCAGAGATGGTCTCCAGCCCATCGAAAAGACGGTTATCGACCGTTGTGTGCGGATGGTGTATCAGGCCTATCTCAATGAGCCCAAGCCGGAGAATGTCCCTATCCTGGGAGATCTGCACCGAATCCTTCTGGAGCAGTCGGAAAAGGAAGCCCGGCTCATTGCGACAGCGCTGGAGATCTATGTCAGCGGCTCGCTGAATGTCTTTAACCACCGAACCAATGTGAATATCCAGAACCGCCTGGTCTGCTTTGACATCAAGGAACTGGGCAAGCAGCTGAAGAAGCTGGGCATGCTCATCGTCCAGGACCAGGTTTGGGGCCGCGTGACTGCCAACCGGGCCGAAGGGCGAAGCACCCGCTACTACATTGATGAATTCCATCTGCTGCTTAAGGAGGAACAGACTGCCGCCTACTCCGTGGAGATCTGGAAGCGATTCAGAAAATGGGGCGGCATCCCGACGGGCATCACCCAGAACGTCAAGGACCTGCTGTCCTCCCGGGAAATTGAAAATATCTTTGAAAACAGCGACTTCGTCTACATGCTGAACCAGGCAGGCGGCGACCGCCAGATCCTGGCCAAGCAGCTCAACATCTCTCCCCATCAGCTGTCCTATGTCACCCATTCCGGTGAAGGTGAAGGCCTATTGTTTTACGGAAATGTGATCCTGCCCTTTGCAGACCGTTTCCCTAAGGATACCGAGCTTTACCGCATCATGACGACGAAACCAGCTGAGGTCAAGGGGGTGTGACATGAGCGCCAAGAAAGCCAAACGCACCGTCACCCGGCTTCAGTTCACAGAGGAGGAACGTAGCAGCCCGGAGCTTCAAAAAGCCACTCAGAAGGCAGAAAAGGCTGCGACCAGGCTGGAGAAAGCAGCAAAAAAGGGCAAAGCAGAATCGCTGGGAACCCACGAGACGAGCGTTTCCTTTAGCCCCATGAAAAAGCCTGTGAAATTGCAGTTTGAAGAGCTTCAAATGAAGAAAACATCCTCGGTTTTGAAGTCTGCAGCGGCAGCCTTGCCCGCTGCAGAGGTCCACCGGCAGATCGCCAGATCCGAAGATGACAATGTTGGTATGGAAGCTGCCCACCGCCTTGAAGGAATCGCTGAAGGCACCGTCCGGACCGCACAAAATGCACACCGCTCCCATGCGTTGAAAGCGGAGCGAAAATCCCTGAAGTCGGAGAAAAAGCTGGACCAGGCCAATGTCAGCCTGCTTCAAAAACGGGCAGCCAGTGAACAGCCGCTTTTCTCGACCAATCCCATATCCCGCTGGCAGCTAAAGCAGGCCATCAAAAAGGAATACGCTGCTGCCAAAGCCGGAAGAGGTGCGGAAACCGTTCAGAAGACGGCCCAAACCACTGTGAAGACCGCGAAAAAAGCGAAGGAAGCGCTGGAGAAGGCGGCCGCTTTCATTGCCCGGAACAGCAAGGTTTTTCTGGGCATTATCGGCATCTTCTTTGTTGTCATGCTGATTTTAAACACCTTTGCCAGCTGCTCCCAGATGGCCGTAGGTGGGCTCAATGCCTTTCTCACGACGTCCTACACCGCTTCTGACGAGGACATCACTGCCGCTGATCTGGAGTACACCAGGCTGGAGGCAGAGCTGCAGTATGACCTACTTAACATCGAACGGGATTATCCCGGCTTTGATGAATACCGCTACACCGTTGATCCCATCGGCCATGATCCTCATGAGCTGATCGCCTATCTGACGGCAAGATTCGAAGATTTTACCTACGCGGAGGTCGAGGCTGAACTACGATCTCTCTTTTCCGCCATGTACAACTTAAGCATTACAGAGACCGTTGAGGTGCGTTACCGGACAGAAACCCGTTACCGGACCTATACCGTGACCGATCCCGAAACCGGTGAGATCCAAACCATCCGCGAAAGCTATGAAGTGGAGGTCCCCTATAACTTTTACATCCTGAACATCAACCTGAACAGCCAGTCCCTGTATTCGGTGGTCTATCCCCGCATGAGCGCCGATCAGCGGGAAATGTATCTCGTGTACATGGATACCAAAGGCAACAAGCAGTATTTCGGCAATCCCTTTACCTTCAACTGGCCGAGCCATGTCACCAGTCTTTACGGCTGGCGTGTCCATCCCATCACGGATCGGCTGCAGATCCACCGTGGGCTTGATCTGGGCGTAGCTTTTGGCACACCGATCCAGTCCATCCATGACGGCGAAGTGGTCCGAGTCGGCTACGATGCCAGCGGCTATGGCAACTATGTGGTCATTGCGGACAAGGATGGCTACCGCAGCACCTATGCCCACTGCTCCAGCATTCTGGTAACAGAAGGACAGAGCGTCCTGCGGGGCCAGGTCATCGCCAAGGCAGGAAGCACCGGTGCCAGCACCGGCAGCCATCTGCATCTGGAACTGACGCTAAACGGCCAGTACCTCAATCCCTATTTCTTCATCGAGGGGACCGACCCCTACACCCCGCCAGCCGTCGGCGCTACCAACGGCGCTTATACGGACTACGACATCCCGCCGGAAGCGCTGTCAGATCCCACCTTCGCAGCCCTGATCAAGGAAGCTGAAAAATATCTGGGTTATCCCTATGTTTGGGGAGGCTCCACACCATCGACGTCCTTTGACTGCTCCGGCTTTGTCTGCTGGGTGTTCAAAAATTCGGGCGTCTATCCTCTATCAAGGACCACTGCCCAAGGGATCTTTGATCAGTGTGCCATCATCCCACCCTCGGAGGCCAAGCCAGGCGACATTGTGTTTTTCACCGGCACTTACGACAGTATCGGTCCAGTTTCCCATGTGGCCATCTACGTGGGCGACGGGATGATGATCCACGCCGGAAACCCCATCCAGTACGCCTCCATGAACACCTCGTATTTCCAATCCCATTTTTACGCCTTCGGGCGTTTGCCAAGGAGGTAACCATGAATCCAAAGATCCAAAAACTGACGGAGGAGATCGACAAGATCACCCATCGAATCAAAAGCCTTGAGGCCAGACTCGTCGAGCTTAAGACACAAAAGGACGAGCTGGAGAAGACCGAGATCGTGGAAATGGTCCGCAGTGTCTCAGCAACTCCGGAAGAGCTGGCCGCATTCATCAGGGCGTTTCGCGAAACAGGCGGAGAGCCTAATTATTTCAAAACACAGGAGGATTACGTCAATGAAAATGAGTAAGAAATGGCCTCGCGCTTCAGCCCTACTGCTGGTCATGCTGCTTTGCCTTTCCATTCTTTCGGTCCCGGCCTATGCCAAGACCGATGAATCCAAGGCGATCACAGCAAGCTCTGATCCGATAGAGGAAGCTGTGGTGACGACTGCCGAGCACGCAGCCTCGGAGCCCGTCAAAGAAACAGAGCCGGAAGCTGCTGTGCCTCTCACTCCGGAAGGAAATCTGACCATTGTGGATGACCTGGAAGGTGAACAGACCGAGGACAAGCAGTTCATTACGGTCAAAACCAAAGCGGGCAACACCTTCTATCTGATCATCGACCGTGCCGGTAAGGAAAATAACGTCTACTTCCTGAACCTGGTGGATGAAGCAGACCTCCGAGCCCTGATGGAGGAAGACGGCACCCTGGAACCCCTGCCGGGTGAAGGGGCGGTTACAACTGTTCCTGAGCCGGAACCCGAACCTACACCGGAGCCAGAAACGGAAGTGGAGGAACCTTTACCTGCAAAAAGCATGAACCCTGCACCAATCCTCATGGTCCTCCTGGTTCTCCTGGGCGGTGGCGGAATGTGGTACTTCAAGCTGAGAAAACCCAAGTCCAACGTCAAGGGAAGCACCAATCTGGATGAGTACAGCTTTGATGATGACGATTATGAAGAAAAACTACTGGTTGAAGAGGATCAGGAAGCTTTCGAATCGGAGCGTGATGACGAATGACGCATTTCACGGACAGTCCTTTTGAACGGCTTATGAAGCAAAAGCCCAGGCAGCGGCAGGAGAAGCTCTCTCCTGTCCTGCCCAAGACCCATCCCTGCCATGGCTGCAGCTACCTTCAGGGAAATTGCTGCACCGGTGTCTGCTACCGTGAGCTGATCCTCCCCCACAATAAAAGGAAGGTGGACAAATGAGACTGGTGATCGCTGAAAAGCCAAGTGTGGCGCAGTCCATTGCCGCTGTACTGGGAGCAAACAGCCGTAAGGACGGCTATCTGGAAGGAACGGATGTCCTGGTTTCCTGGTGCGTCGGCCATCTTGTGGAGCTCTCTCCGGCGGATGTCTACGACGAGCGTTTTGGCAAATGGCGCTTCGAGGATCTGCCGATCCTTCCGGAGCCATGGAAGTACCAGGTGCCCAAGGACAAGCAAAAGCAATTCAAGATCCTGAAAAACCTGCTGGGTGAAACTCGAGTGACGGAGATCATCTGCGCCACAGATGCCGGACGTGAAGGGGAACTTATCTTCCGTCTGGTCTATCTCCAGGCAGGCTGTCAGAAGCCAGTGAAACGCCTATGGATCAGCTCCATGGAGGATCAGGCCATCATCGAAGGTTTCAGGAAACTAAGGCCCAGCCAGGAATATGACCCGCTATATCAATCTGCCCTCTGCCGGGCGCAGGCGGATTGGCTGGTTGGAATCAACGCAACGAGACTATTTTCCGTTTTATATAGGCAGACCCTCAACGTTGGCCGCGTCATGTCTCCCACCCTGTCTATGATCGTGGATCGCTGGTCAGCGATTCAGGATTTCAGGTCCGAGCCATTCTACACCGTTGTGCTGAAGCTACCCGGCTTTGAAGCAGCCAGTGAAAAGTTGAAGATTAAGGCCGAGGCTGAAAAACTCCTCAATAAATGCCAGGGAAAGTCCGCCATAGTTACTGAAGTAAGGACCCAGGAGAAGACGGAAAAACCGCCCAAGCTCTATGACCTGACCACCCTGCAGCGGGAAGCCAACCGGCTTCTTGGCTACACCGCCCAGCAAACGCTGGATTATGCCCAAAGCCTCTATGAGAAAAAGCTCATCACCTATCCCCGAACCGACAGCCGCTATCTGACGGCTGACATGGCGCAGTCCACTGCAGGCATCCTTCAGCCAGCGCTTTCCCTTTTGCCAGAGTATGTGACGAAGGGATATTCGACGGATCTAAAGCTGCTGCTGGATGATTCCAAGGTCAGTGATCACCACGCCATCATCCCGACCCATGCTCTGAAGGAAAATATCCTGGAGAGTCTGCCCAAGGGCGAGCAGGAGCTCTTAAAGCTTCTGGCCATTCGCCTCATCACAGCCGCTGGGGAAGCCCATCGGTATTCGGAAACGACGGTCATTCTGGACTGCAGTGATCAACGCTTTACTGCCAAGGGAAAGACGATCCTGCAGTCCGGCTGGAAGTCTGTGGAGGAGCATTATCGCAGCACACTTACCACTCGAAAATCGGAGAAGAAAATGGAAGCCGCGCTGCCTAGACTGGAAAAAGACCATCGCTTTGATTCGGTCTCCGTCCGGTTAGATGAGGGGAAAACCACACCGCCCAAGCTGTTTACCGAGGATACGCTGCTCTCAGCCATGGAAAATGCTGGCCTGGAGGATCTGCCTGAGGATGCGGAGCGAAAAGGTCTGGGGACTCCGGCCACACGGGCAGGCATCCTGGAAAAGCTGATCAAGACTGAGCTCGTGGAGCGCCGAGGTGACAAAAAGCTCAAGACCCTGCAGCCCACTCATAAGGGAGTTGCTCTCGCCACGATCCTGCCGGAGCAGATCAAATCCCCCCAGATGACGGCGGAATGGGAGGAAAAGCTGAAGCGCATCGAAAAGGGACAGCTCTCACTTGAGCTCTTCATGGCGGAGATCTCTCAGCACTTGAAGGATCTGGTCAGAACGTATCGGGCGGTCTCTGAAACCCCCGGCGAGCTGGCCTTGAATCCGGAAAGCATCGGACCCTGCCCCCGTTGCGGGGATCAGGTGCTGGAAGGGGAACGCCGCTTTTTCTGCCAGAACAAGACCTGTACATTTGCTCTGTGGAAGGACAACCGTTTCTTCAAGGACAAGAAAAAAACACTGACTCGCGAGGTAGCTACTGCTCTTCTGCAGGATGGCAGTATTCAGATGAAAAGCCTGTATTCGCCCAAGACGCAAAAGACCTACGATGCCCGAATCATCATGGAGGATACCGGCGGCAAGTACGTCAATTTCAGGCTGGATTTCACGTCTGGAGAAGCTGGGGAAAAAGACCGAATATCAACAAAATCCAAGGAAAGGATGGAAAAATCATGAATGTCAAAGAACGGATCAGGGCTCTCCTCGGCATTGAGGTGAGCACGGATAATCTGCTGGAGATCTGGGAGAATCCGGAGAAATACGTTTCAACGCCGGAAGAAGCTAACAAACTGGAAGATCTGTTTCTCTTAGTTGAGATGATGGCCGAGCTGGAGGTGGATAGCGATGAACAACAATGATGAACTTCGCTATGTACAGGCCTTTGCCCGGATCATCGGCGTCAAGGAGGATGACGCGCTTGAATACGCCCAGAGAAAAGGCATCGGCGCTTTGGTGGAGAATGCCACACAGCTTTTAAGCACGCCAGCTCAGCGAGAAAAGCATCAGGCCTTTCTGGATCTTTACCGGATGAGCAGCAGTATCAACACGAAAAACCCGGTCATCAATTCACCGGATACGGCAGCGGACTTTTTTCGCTCGGTGATGGATCAGGTCCATGATAAGGAAGCCTTTGTCGTGGCCTTCCTCAATACCAAGAACCGCGTCATCGACCATGAGGTCGTATCCCTGGGGACCATCAACAGTTCCATCGTCCATCCCAGGGAGGTCTTTCGAAATGCCATCGTCAATAAGGCTAATGCCGTGATCCTTTGTCACAATCACCCATCCGGCGATCTGACGCCAAGCTCCGAAGATCTCACCGTGACGAAAAGGCTGAAGGAAACCGGCAATCTTCTGGGCATCCAGGTGTTGGATCACCTGATCATCAATGGGATCAATCAGCAGGATGTCTACTCTTTCCAGGCCAATGGCGTACTGGAAGCCCCCGTTGCTTACAGCCAAACGGAAGCGGTCAGGGAATCATCAGCTCAGGTGGCACCCAGTAAAAACATCAAGGATGGCCTCAAGGAAATCACGGACAAGCTGGAACAGGGCATCCGTGATTTTTTCAGTGGGGAGAAATACCAGGACTACCTGCGCACCATGTCAAGATTCCATCATTATTCCCTGAACAATACGATCCTAATCGCCATGCAAAAGCCAGAGGCCACACTGGTGGCTGGATACAACCGCTGGCAGGATCAGTTCCAGCGCAATGTCCTGAAGGGTGAAAAAGGCATCCGAATCATTGCCCCAGCCCCTGTCAAAACGAAAAAGGAAATTGAAAAGCTTGATCCTGTGACACGGAAACCGCTGCGGGATATCACTGGCAAGACACTGACGGAGGAAGTGGAGATCAAGATCCCCCGGTTTCGGGTCGTCTCTGTCTTTGATGTCTCCCAGACAGACGGGAAGCCCCTGCCCCAGCTGTCAGGCACCCTGACCGGTGACGTCAAGCAATATGATATCTTCATGGAGGCTCTGAAACGATCCTCCCCGGTTCCCATCTCCTTTGAAGCCATGCCTGCCAGCACCGACGGATACTTCAGCCAAGGCAGACAAAAGATCGCCATTCGGGATGACATGAGCGAGATCCAAACAGTTTCTGCGGCCATCCATGAGATCGCCCACGCCAAGCTTCACAACCTGCAGTCTGACCAGGAAAAGAATCACGGAGAAGATGAGAAAGCACCGGAAAAGCCCAAGGATCGAAGAACCGAAGAAGTAGAGGCAGAGAGTGTCTCCTTTGCAGTATGTGCCTATTATGGCATCGCCACAGACGAGAACAGCTTTGGTTACATCGCTGCCTGGAGCAAGGACAAGGATCTGCCTGAACTGAAGGCTTCTCTTGAAACCATCAGCAAGACTTCAGCAGAGCTAATCGATGACATCGACCGCCATTTTAAGGAAATCACCCAGGAGCGTGGGATCGCTGCAGCAGACATAGGAAAGCAAAATGAAAAGATGGGGACTGATGAGAATCCTTCTCCTCGCCTGCATGAGATGGAATTTCTCACCGGTCCGGATGACACCTACGCCATCTACCAACTGAAAAACGACGAGAATCTGCGAAACCATCAGTTCGAGAGCCTGTATCACCTGCAAAAGCTCGGGTTGACTGTGGACTATAAGAATTATGATCTGACCTATACCGGTCATTTTGAGGTGATTACGGACACCAATGGGACGCTGAACGGCATCTATGAAAAATTCAATGAGGACCGACCCAAGGACTTCACCGGGCATAGCTTATCCATGAGCGATGTCATCGTCCTGAAGCAGAACGGTGAGCACACGGCTCATTATGTGGATGCCATCGGCTTCAAGGAAGTGCTGGAGTTCATCAAACCCATCAATCCCTTGCGGAGCATCGAGGATACGGTGGAGCAAAATGACAATCAATTTGATGGCCTGATCAATAACGTTCTAACAAAAGATATGGATAGGACCAGAGAGGCTGCCGAAAGACATGAAGAGAAAAAGCCGAAGAAGGAATCCGTAAAGCAGCGGCTGAAAAAGTCTGCTGAGAAGCCAGAGATCAATAAAACCCTGCCTCATAAAGCTGCAGAAATGGAGAGATGAAGATGGATAGATTCAGTATTGAAGAGCTTAACCTCATGTGCATTTACGATACCGGGACCCGATCCAGACTGATTGCTGGACTGGAAAAAATCGCCCTGGAACTTGCTCCAGAAGATGAAGAGCTTGCCGAGCTTGTTCAAAGTGCTTTGAAGAAGCTGATGGCCATGAGTGATCAGGAATACGAGGAATTGACTCTGGTTGAATATGTCATCGCGTTTTGAGCCTGCGAGTTAGTGGAATTGAGCCACCCTGTTAATCTTCCGGAGCCACTCTGTTAGTCGGCGAGAGCCACCCGCCTGGACTCCAGTAAACTGGAGCAATGCGGCGCTGACAACAGCTCGCAAATATTAACAGGGAGGCCATCAAAATGACCGATTATCGCGAGATCCTGAGGCTTTATAGCCAGGGGATCAGCCAAAGGAGCATCGCCGTCAGTTGCGGATGCTCACGAAACACCGTCTCGACCGTTCTGGAAAGGGCAATGCAGCATACACTCGATTGGGACCAGGTCGGGGCATTGACCAACTCAGACCTGTTCCAGCGGCTTTACCCGGAAAAGCAGCAAGAGCTATCCTCCCGAAGCATCCCAGACTGTGAGCATATTCACCGCGAACTGGCCAGGAGTGGCGTCACGCTGACGTTGCTCTGGCATGAGTACTGCGAAAAATGCCGCTTGTATAAGGAAATCCCGCTCAAGTACACACAGTTTTGTAACTACTACCGCAAGTTCGCTGCCACCACCAAAGCGACAATGCATATCTCCAGAAAACCTGGCGAGCAGTTAGAGGTGGACTGGGCTGGCCAGACTGCACACACGGTCGACCGTGAGACCGGTGAAAAAGTCACCGCCTATGTTTTTGTAGCGGCATTATCCAGCAGTCAGTACGCTTACGTCGAAGCATTCCCATCGCAGGATCTGGAGTGCTGGATCATTGCCCATGTGCATGCGTTTCAGTTTTTCGGTGGTACAACGCGTATTCTAGTCCCCGACAATCTTAAGACCGGCGTCACAAAAACATCCTGGTATACACCTGAGATCAACAGAACCTACCATGAAATGGCAGAGCACTACGGTATGGCCGTCATTCCCGCCCGAGTCCGAAAACCCAAGGACAAACCCAGTGCAGAGGGCACTGTCGGTGTCATTTCAACTTGGATCCTGGCCGCGCTGCGCCACGAGAAATTCTTCACAATGCGCGATCTCAATGAGGCGATTTTCGAGAAGCTGGAGACCTTCAACAGTAAAGATTTTCAGAAGAAACCCGGCAGTCGGTTGAGCACCTTCCTGGCAGAAGAAAAACCTTTGCTCCAACCCTTGCCGGCTTCTTCGTACGAATTGGCGACCTGGAAGATCGCAACCGTGCAGTTCAATTATCACATATCCGTCGATAAAATGTATTACTCCGTGCCGTACGAGTACATCCGCCACCAGGTAGATGTCCGGACAACCCGAAACATCATCGAAGTCTTCTACCACAATCATCGGATCTGCTCGCATCCGCGGATATACGGCATTCCCGGTCAATACAGCACCACGGTTGAGCATATGCCGGACGACCACAAACAATACATACAATGGAATGCCGAGCGGTTCATCCACTGGGCGGACAATGTCGGACCTCATACGAAAGCCGTTGTCCAGGCGATTCTAGCATCCCATAAAATCGAACAGCAAGGGTATCGCGCCTGCATGGCTTTGCTCAAGATGGCCGACCGGTATTCGCTCACTCGCTTGGAAGACGCCTGCGCTAAGGCTTTGAGCTACACACCCAATCCCAGCTATAAAAACATCTCTACCATCCTAAAATCCGGTTTCGACAAGGTCAATGTCGAAAAATCAGATGCCCAACCGAATAAGCCTAAAGATACCGATGACTACAGCTTTACGCGTGGGGCAGGCTATTACGGGAGGGTCAAGCAGTGATCAACGCAACAACGACATCAAAACTTCAGGAGATGAGACTGAGCATCATGGCAGAAGCCTTCAGCCAGCAAATCCACGATTCGGCATTTTCCACATTGACCTTCGAGGAGCGTTTTGGTCTGGTGGTCGACTCCGAGTGGAATCAGCGGAAAAACAATAAACTTGCCCTCCTGCTGCATCAAGCCGGATTCTCCGACAGCAGCGCCTGCATTGAAAACATCGAATACCATGCCGACCGGGAATTGGACAAATCCCTCATCGTTCGATTGTCGACCTGCAACTATGTCCATGAAAAGCATAATGTCATTGTCCTGGGCGCCTCTGGTGCCGGAAAATCCTACATGGCCTGTGCTTTGGGTGTTGCCGCTTGTCGCAACTTCATCAAGACCAGGTTCATGCGCCTGCCCGATTTGCTCAATGACATTGCTGTGGCGCGTGGACAGGGAACCTACAAAAAGTTCATGTCACAACTCAAGAAACTGCAGTTGCTGATTCTCGACGAGTGGATGCTGGTGCCGCTTACCGAAACCGAAGCCCGGGATTTGTTGGAGATCGTCGAGGCCCGCCACAAGCGGGCATCCACCATTTTCGTTTCGCAATTCTCGGCCAAGGGTTGGCATAGCCGTATTGGCAGCGAAGGCACCCTAGCCGACGCGATCCTGGATCGGATCGTCCACGACTCCTATGAAATCTTGATCGCCGGAGAGGACTCTATGCGCAGACGCAAGGGTATTAACTCGAAAAAGTAATTACTACTGACTTTGGTAGGGCCGCTGACGAGGATGTTGGTGGCCCTGCCTATTGTCACGCTGGTATTATTTCATTAACAGGCTGGCTCAGTTTGCATTAACACAGCGGCTCCGCCGCACTGAAATATCCACTGGTTCCCGATTATAAGGAAGAAGACGACTAAAACGAAACATTTGCAGCAGAAAGGTGGTGAGCAATTGAGGAGGTGATGATTTGGCAAACAGAAAGCGTCAGATCCCCATTATTATCATGGTCAACGAGCGTGAAAAAGCGCTGATCGAAGAAAAGATGCGCCAGCTGGGGACAAAAAACATGGGGGCCTACATCAGAAAGATGGCCATTGACGGCTATGTGATCCGGCTGGACCTCTCCGATATTTCTGAACTGGTATCGCTCCTTCGAAGAAGCAGCAACAACCTGAATCAATATGCTAAGCGAGCGCATGAAACCGGACGCATCTATGAGGCCGATATTGAGGATATCCAGAGCAGCCTAAAGAGTGTATGGGAAAAGGCGGATCAGATCATGACCCGCCTTTCCACCATAGATTAAAATTTTCAATCGACAACATGGACGATATTTGAATTCCTTGCTACGATCAGGTTAGATGAAAATTCTCTGATGAATGGAGGTGTGCAGCATGAGATTTCTCATCAGGCTGTTTTTATTCCCAATCACACTGGCTTTAACGATCCTTGTTGCAGCCTGCCGTTTGCTGTGTCAGCTGTCCACCATGTTGTTGGGGATCGTGGCTTTTGTCTGCTTTGCCATCGCACTGGGAACCATGGTCCTGCTTCAGGATGTTCCGGAAGGTCTGAGATTAATGGGCTTGGCCTGGTTGATCAGTCCTTTCGGACTGCCGCTGATCGCAGCCTTCCTGGTTGAGCTGCTTGGTGTATTCAATGATTCTCTGAAAGCGATCTGAGAAAGCGAAAAATGATCCTGTGACGGGCGCGGTGGAGCAATCTGCTGCGCCTTTTTCTTTTGGAAGGAGGTGTCCGCTGTGGCAACCACGAGATTAATCCCCATGCATGTCATCAAAGGTCAGACCGTGGCCCACACGGTACATGAGCGCCTTTCCTATGCCATCAATCCAGAAAAAACGAATAGCGGACAGCTCGTCAAAGCCTATGGCTGTGAACCAGAAACCGCCGCCGGAGAAATGCTACTCTGTAAGAAAGAATATGAGACCTACATTGGACGCTGTGAAGAGAAGAAAAGTGACATCGTACTCTATCAGATCCGGCAGTCCTTTAAGCCGGGTGAGATCACCCCAGAGAGGGCACAGGAGATCGGCTATGAGCTGGCCATGAGCTTTACAAAAGGCAAGTATCAATTTGTTGTCGCCACACATACCGATCATGCCCATATCCACAATCACATAATTTTCAATTCTACATCCTTCGACTATACGCAAAAATTCAGAAATTTCCTTGGCTCCAGTGAAGCGATCCGGAAAATCAGCGACAAACTCTGCTTAGAGAACGGACTCTCAATCATAGAATTTCCAAAGCAAGGACCATCTGATTACGGCAAGTGGCTGGGCGACAAAAAGCCGCTATCCTGGCAGGAGAAGCTGAGACAAACCATCGATGCTGTCATGGCGAAAAAGCCAACAGATTTTGATACTTTCCTTAAGTTGATGGCGGGGAATGGTTATGAAGTTAAACACGGACAGCATCTGGCTTTCAAAGCCAGCGGCCAGCAAAAGTTTACGAGATTACGATCTCTGGGTGAAGGATATTCTGAAGAAGAACTAAGATCTGCGATTCTCGGAAAAACTGTCCACACATCAAAAGCCATAAGACCTTATCATAAAAATCCAGACAAGATCAACCTTCTGGTGGACATTCAGGCCAAGCTGCAAGCAGGAAAAGGTCCTAGTTACGAGCGCTGGGCTAAAGTTTTCAACCTGAAACAGATGGCCCAGACCATCAATTTCCTGACGGAGAATAACATCACGGACTATGAAACCCTTGTTGAAAAAACAAAAGCTGCGACGGATCGATATCACGAGTTGTCACAGCAGATTAAGCAAATTGAAAAACGAATGGCTGAGATTGCTGAGTTGAAGAAACATATCATCAACTATGCGAAGACAAAGGATGTATTTACGGCATATCGACAATCCGGATATTCAACAAAATTTTATGAGTCGAACACCGAAAACATTCTGCTTCACCAATCAGCCAAGCAAGGTTTTGACTCGATTTCATCAAGCAAGATCCCTTCAATGAGAGACCTCCAAGACGAATTCAACACATGCCTGGATTCTAAAAAAGTCATTTTAAAAGACTATGTAAAACAAAAGAATCTGATGAAAGAATCGCTGACGATACAATCAAACGTTGATCATCTATTTTCTCAAAAAACAGAAGGACAAGCTCATAAACAAAGATAAGAATTGATAACATCAATAGGAATTAGCCGCCGGTTTCTATTAGACGTTTTTAAGATCCCCGTTTGCTCATATCAACATGCTTGGAGAGGTCAGAATACCTGTGAAAACTGCATTTTGAACCCCTTATGTTATTGGGAACATATCCACGCTCGTAAATCGAAACATATCCAATATTGGCTCTCGTTTGCAGGAAAATATCAACATAGAAAGAATTTATCAATTTCATCTTCATTTTTGAGAATGCTTTTTGCTGGAACTCCTACTGACTTCGCTAAACAAATAGAAGAAACAAAGCTTAATTGAACATTGATATTGAAGTCAAACGCGTATTGCTGCAATTCTCCAAGTTTATGATATTTATTCAAAAGCTCATCTAGTTTAATTTGGTATTCTTTGTCCAATTCATCAACAAATGCAATAATTCTTTCTTGATAAAGATTTATAACTCCTGTTTCGTGTTTGTTTAGAACGCCTTTTCCAAGACTGAGTGCTGTGGTTGCAACAATTGAGCCAATCAAAGCACCAACAACTGGAATTGGTATTACTGTTTGCCCTATTGCAGCACCAATAGCCGCCCCTGTTGCATCTATAGCGTTTAAAGTGACTAAATCAATAAACCCATCTGTATCAACATCGCCTTTTCTATATTTGACGATGGCATTGCTTAGCCCAAAAGTCCCTGAAGTAATTGCACCAGCACTTGGTGCAGCAAGGTGACAAACATTGGTTAATCCATATATTGCATATCCTGAAATTCCACCTTTAATAGCGCCTTTAGCTGTATTTACTCCACATTCTTTCCAATCTTCAATATCAAAATCCCATATTTCTTTTCCATTTCTATGTTTTTGATAGACAAAGATCCCAAGATTAAGCCCACCTTGAACGGCAGCACCAATTCCAGCAACTTTAGATGCTTCTCCAAAACTTGGTTGTGCTTCTTGTTGAGCTCTTAATCTATCGCTATCTGCTTCTTTTTTGATATTAGTTTTTTGTTGAGTAGTTTGTCTATTTACATCATTTACTTCTCCTGATAACGTTTGGTCAATTGCTCCTTTTTGAACATCCTTATATTTAAGAACTGAAGATTCCAACCATTTATCATAAGAAACACCACGCAGAGCGCTCTCATCTTCAATAGCTTTTCTAATATTATTAATTTGGGAGCCTGATAAGACATTTCCATTAAATTCTACAGTTTTTGCTCCGCTCATAATTTTTTCTATAACTTCCACATGATCTCTTGGGAAAAGCATACTCATTTTATCGTAATTGGATGCTTGCTTAATCTCTTCCAAGATATTGGCATAAAACTTCATTTGCACTTCTTTGCCTTGAAGCAGAATATCCGCAGGTCCATTATCATTTAATAGCACTACACTCTTTTGTAGCCCTTGATAAACAACTCTAGCATTTCTTATACCGGTTTCAGCAAATTCCGAAATAAAACCATGTACGCCAGTATCACCACCACGATTACTATCAATAAGATTATTGATTTCTATTTTGGCCCAATCTAGATTTGACAATGCATTTGCTGACTTGATAGCTAAGTCTGATAATTTATCTGTTTCATTTGTAAGAATTGATTCTAATGTATTCATAAGATCCGTTAATCGGATATTGTTTAAATAATCGACATATGAAGCGATCCCTTGTTCAACATTATTATCAATGGTCTGTTCACTAATCATTTAATTTTAACTCCTTATTGATTAGTTGTGCCAAAGTTAAAGTTGAATTCACAAGCAGTCCAGCCTGTAGTTTTTCATCTTTGGAGAATTGACTATAATCACTTCCAATCAAAGCTTTCTCTGCCCTAGATATTCCAGTAATTTGAGTATTGGTAGTTTCAATCAATGCCTTGACTTCTGCGTTCATGTTGTTAAACTTTCTAATTATTTTCTCGAGATTTTCTCTCTCTCCAATTAGCTTGTTCGCAGTTTCTTTATTTTTATAACTGGCAAACAATCCTGATCCAACTGAACCCGCTAACATAACACCAGCAATTGTCCAACCAACTGGTCCTGCTAATGCGAGGAATGCAGTGCCTGCAGTCATTCCGCCACCACCAGCTGCTAATGCACCACCACCAAGCCATGCTAATGCTGCATTAGTCGCAGCGGCACCTGATAAAGTAGAGATAGCAGTGCCTGTTGATGCAACACCAAAAGTAGTTGCAATACCCATTGCTGCTGTTGGCCCCATCGTTGCTACAGCAACTCCAAGAGCACTTAAGGTTGCACCCGCTCCAGAACCTCCAGCAGCTGCCTTTGCTTCAACTTCTGCCTTTTTTATTTCTTGTTGTTTTGTCTTGAAATTTTCCACTTCAATTTCAATTCTTTGAAGCGTTACTTTGAATTCCTTTGGAGTGTTTGCTAATTGATTAATTCGTTCTTCTATAAATTTAACAAGCTCTAACGCTTCTTCACGTTCTTTATAAAGATACTTAGTGTTTTCGCCTAAATTATTGGCTGCTTTTTCATAACGCTCAACCGCAGCATTATAATTGTCGATTGCATTTTTTCTTAGCTTTGCATTAAACATGTTATTACCTTCCCTCATAGTGTAATTTCTGAAGTAGAGTTCTTATATTGGATTCATGAGCAGATACCCTCATTAATACTACATCAATCAAGATTATTCACCCCTGTAAAATCAAATAACATCAAACCACAACTCGCCAGTGAGGATCAAACCAACCCACATGCTAACTCTAAATTTTCCCAAAATGTTCTTTGGGGTGCGACCCTGGACACTTACTCCAGCCACTACCTATTCTCTTGGTGGTTTGTTTGATATAGCATCTTCTATCAACTGCTCAATGTTGTTCTTGATATCATCATATACATACTGACTAGAGGAATATGATGAATCAAAGCATGTAACGTATTTTGATAATCGTTCTTTATTTTTCCCGATTAGAAAATTATAAAAAGGGTTGCTTCCTTTTGAAACCTGATCACCATTCTGATTCTTCAATTTATGAACATGAATACCGACGATCCCCTTATTTAGCTCATAGGCTTTTTCAATCTCATAGTTAACCCATTTACGGCTTGATGTTGTTGATCCAACTAAAACTACAAGGCATGAACGTTTTGCCAATTGATCATTAATCCATTCCTTAATTTTTGCATCGCTTTTTTCTTTTACTTCTTCCCAGTCGTTATCCGAAAAAGTTGAGTTGCTGTCTACCTTGCCCATATTTCTGACTTGCGACGCACGCCACGAATCTTTATTATACTCAAAACTGAAAAACACTTGTCGTTTAGCCATCTTTGCCTCCTGATTTTTATTACCAATACTTGGTAAATGAATTAAATTTATCTTGTTTTTGTTAGATCATATCCCGCCGCATCATTTTCACTTTTATCATATGCATTATCAATGTATTTCTGGGGATCTGATAAAAAAGTTTCTTCCTCAACATAAGCGATGTAAGATCCCGTTAAAGCATTCACCGTTTTACAAGTATCACAGCTATATTTTTTTGGATTTTGATTAAATCTGTTATTATTTATTATAGAATAGACCTTGGATTCATCATAGCTTGAGGAAGTACAACCATCACCATTTGTTGATGTCGTTTTCAGCCAACTATACCCCCCGTTAAATTTCATTATCACCCCGACCACTCCGTTTGTGTGAGATGTTCTACCTTTTCGTGTTATGTTTTTAAGGCTATATTCTATTTCCCAATCAATCCAATTACTGTTTTTCATATTAGGGGAGATAATAACTATAGTGACAGATGTGTCGTACATCATATCAGTTAAATTCTTTTTAATATTTTCAGTTGAGGTATCTGACAGATCCGGAGATGAGCTTGTTTCCCCTTGATAATAAGTTGCATCATCACCCAGAGCATCTATAATTGAATTCCTTAGATTTCTAGCCTCACTGTATTTATATGAAATGAATGTTTTATGTGACATAATATCCCCCTTAAATAATCTGAAGTCTTTTTATAATCTCATTAATCAGTTTAACGAGCTTATCCTTATCAGTTACGGTGGCCAAATCATTGAGGTATCCCTCCAAATATGGATAATCAGAAGCACTTTCATTAACTTGGTCAAATATTTGAGAAGCAGCACCCCCGGTACTTCCTACAGGTATAATAACTTTTCCTAACTGTTTTGCTATGTCAAACTCCTTAAGCATGCCGTCAGCAATCACTATTTTGTCAGCTACTTTCTTATTCCCAAAAATAAATACGGCGATTCCGGCTTGAGAAATCATATCTTCACGGTATTTCTTCCACAATTGGTCACGTGAAATAGTTCCAGAAAAAACTTGAGGGAAGGGGCGTAGGCAAAGGTGTTCATCAACATGTTTATACTTGCTTTGCATAATTTCTTCTAAAGCACCATTAATAATTGTTGATCCAATACCAAGTCCAAAGCCCGAAATTATTTGATAATTATTTTTAACTAATTCTTTGGCAAGATTATGTGTGAAGAGAACAACACTTTCCTCGTTCCATGGGGACTCATATTCGGCCAAACTTCCGGAAATAAATATATTTTTAAACAAGTAACCTTTTTCGACTAATTTTAAAATATTGGTTATTTCATCATAGCTATCCAACAGAATTGCCTGAATGCCATATCTTTTCAAATCTTTAAGGCGTAAATCTTGTTTAGCTACGTTATAAATAAAATCTTGCTCACTTTCTCCCTCTTTTTGTTTGATTTTCTCGAAGAAGCAATAGTGATCTCGTTCAGATTCTCCTAATAAAACTCGTATTTGGCTAAGAATATATTCCAAATTTGGATCTTCAAAACTGAAACCAATGAATAGAAATGTTTTTGATATTAAATCACCTTGAAGAGCTGTTCTAAACAATGGTCGTTCATTTCCATAGATCTCATAATCTTCTTTTGTAATGACCGCTTGAGCAGGATTTCTTACATCTCCGTGCATCTTATACACAACAGCATCTCTGTCGTATATATTACTCGCTAATGAATCTTGAGTTGTCTTGACATCCGTCTTTCTATTATTTTCCTTTAATGTTGCTTCTAACAACTCATCATAGTTTGTCGTCCAATATGTTTGGATTGGCAGTCTTGTAAGTATTTCTATATTTTCATTTCGAGTAGTGTCTTTTGTAAATTCATTTAGTATTTTTTGATTAATTGATGATCGTGTGCCACGTTCATTGCGATAATACTGCGTGATAGCTACCAAATCATTTTCTTTTTCAACATCTAAGCCAATATCATCGGCCAAGGGCCTTACAAGTTCCTTCCAATTTGTATAGCCAGAACCACGCGATAATCCAGCACCCGCAAAAACTGCAGCATAACCTTGGGATACAGCTCTTGTATATTCTCTAATAAATTCTTGAGCACTTGCCATATTGATCCTCCTTACTGTTTGGGTTGGGGATGGGGACCCCAAACATAATTCGCAAGTGTATAAACACTTGCATTGCTTGCCAATTTAGTACCCACTTAACTTCTTTATTCTTGACGGATGCTTTAACTTCCTTAATGCTTTAGCCTCAATTTGCCTAATCCGCTCACGCGTAACACCGTATTTTTCACCAACTTCTTCTAAGGTTTTTGGCTTATCATCGTCAAAACCAAATCGAGAACGGATGATATCAGCCTCCCTTTCCTTAAGTGTATCAAGTAAATCGAGGAAGACTTGACGAAGATCAATCCCTTCAGTAATGTCTTCAATTGGCTGTATTTCTGTATCTTCAATTTGGTAGGAACAAAATCCATCCACATCAACTTCTAAAAATTCTTCAATAGAAATAATTGTATTAAAATAGCCAATCACTTTCTCAACTGAATCAGATGACATATTACAGAAATTTGCAATCTCCTCAATCGAAGGATCATCTACCGATCGAAGCTTTATTTCAGTATGAGCTCGTTCTAAGGTTCTCATTGTTTCTATCATATGGACTGGTATTCTAATAGCTCTTGATAAATCAGAGATTGCTCTTGATATATACTGTGCAATCCAAAGAGGCATATATGATACAAAACTTCCATGCTTGGAAAAGTCATATGCTTTTATTGCTTGTAGCAATCCCATTGATCCGACCTGAATAATGTCATCAATTTCATAACCTGATTCTTTGTAGTACTTTAACGAAATTTTTAGCACAACCCGCAAATACATATCAAATAGCCGATCGCGTGCATATTGATTTCCATTCTGTGCTTGTGGAATAAGGTTGTGCCACTCTCTATGCTGAGGTGGCTTTATTGTTCTAATATAATCAACTAGCACTATGAGTTCTGGGGATATTTGCAGCACTTCAAAAAAAATAGATTCATAATCTGTACGCGTTCTATCGTTGAAATCCTCATCCTCATCATCATGATTGTCATCAATTCTAATTAATACGCCAATAGATAATAAGTGGTCGGTGATAGAATCGACGAGTGTTAGTGGAATTTTATGCGCAACAAAACATGCTAACGTTTCATCTTCTGTGATGAAGCCATTAGCTTGGTAGCGATTATATAGCTCATTTATTATCGCCTCTCGTTTCGTTGCCTCCTGCATATCTAACTCCGTGCTAATCGACAAAGATCAACAATCTCCGCTGAACTCTGTCCATAGCGCTCTTCAAACTCTTCCATGAAATCATAGAGATTCTTTAAGTAATCTTCCTCTGTATGAGATGGATCTATAAGTTTTTCAAATAGGAGATCAACACCACCACGAACGAATTCTTCGTATCGCTCCTCGTCGGGTATAGCGGCTTCCTTTCCGTAGTAGCGGAAAGCTTTATCCACTCGCTTATCAAAATCCGGCTCGTGGTTTTTGTCTAACATAATAATTAGACGATAATTGAACCACAGTGTATTTAATTCTTTAGACATGGCATCAAATAAGACGTTGGCTGGCTTTCCGCTTGAGTCGAGCTGCGCAGTTCGATTGTAAAGAAAGCCGACAATTGGTGCGAGGATGTATACGTCAAGATTTCGACTAAACAGACTGCTTGAGCCGCTAAAGGATGCGGTTAGGCGATTAACTTTTTCAGCGTGTGAGCCTTTAAATTGGTAATCTCCGTTAAAGATCATGATTTTCCCCTCCTAGACTATATATGCTTCAAATTCGTTTTTCTTATCAAAGGTAAAACGTTTACCAACCTTGCTTCCGAGATAAGTGTCTGCTAAGTCGCCATCTGTATCTTTTATGAAAATAATGACTTGTTCTGCAACTTCTGGAAGAACTTCACTGACCGTTTGGATTCTCTTTTTATCAAATGCGGAAAGCGGAGCGTCCATTACAAGAGGATATGGTTCGGAAGCCAGCATTTCGTTATTTCCCTCTTGGCTTTTCCGAGCCATTTTGATCACACCTGCTATGAACGCAAAAATTACCGAAATACTCTGTGCTGTCGATGTCTCAACATCATCTGCAATTCCCGACGCTTGGTCAATAACATTGATTTGGATGTTGTACTTCTCATCCAATGACAAAGAGAAACCTCCATTGTAGATGCTACGGAATAGTTCGTTGACTGTATTTTGAAGCTGCTCTCTCATGCGACTTTCTTCTGCGGCATACTGAGACGAGAGTGTATTGAACATGTAATGAGCATATGCCTTGTAAATCTCAATTTTCCGATTAGTAGCATCCTTATTGGCGAGTTCTTTGCGATCTGCCTCTATGTCCTTTTGCTTAGTGAGGTGTCCACCTTTTTCTTGGCTTATTTTTATAATTTCAGCATCTAGACTACTTACCTGTTTTTCATAACGAGATAGTTCCGCCTGGAGTCCGCCAACACTCTCAAGGCCTTCAAGTTGTTTTTCTATTTTCCCAATTGCGTCATTATATTCTGCATAATTATCTTCAAACTCACGGATGGGTTTATATGAGTTGCAGAAGTCGTCAAAATAATCCTGTACTGACTTATTCCTAACTTCACACAGATTTACAAACTCACCGATCATATTACCTATGGATTTTGGAGGTATATACTCAAGAAGCTTAGTAAGTTGAATAAAAGCATCGTTTCCAGTAACGACATCAGCGCCACATATACACTTTTTTCGTTCAATCAAGTGCTGAATGGTTTTGTCGTTTACATTGGGGACACCTTTATCTAGTTTATCTGCATTCGATAAAGCCAGAAGTGCATCTTTCATTAATTTCTTTGCAAAATAGCTTGGAGCGCTGTTATTGAATGAGCGGAGTATATTCTTTGTTTGAGAACTTCTAGCAGCAAGAAGGTTATCGCGTTTTCTTACGGCTTCTGCTTTTTGTCTTGCAAGCTCCTCACTACTTTTGTTCTTTGCGATTCTTTCTGTTAGATCTGTGATTTTATCTTGAGCTACTTGCTTTTCAGCATCAATTTCAGTCATTCGGGCATCAATCAAATCAATTTTTGCCGAAATTGCTAAGATTTGTCTACTGTACTCCGCGATCTTGCTATTACTGCTGGCATCATAGCTCTGTTCATAAACACTAAGAACGTTATTGTTGCCTCTGCCCTTGAGGTGAGATAGCGCCGATGTATATGCACTTAGGCCCAGCAGGCTTTGGACGGCACCAGCAAACTCCTGACTACGGCCACGTTTGATTTCTTTACTCATGCTCTCAATACGTTCACCGTCAAAGAAGAAATAACGTGAGAGTTCCCTAGGGAGAATCTCCTTCATACGGATTTCTGTGTCGAGCGGCTTCACATAATCACGGGTTCCGTCTGGCTTTTTAAACGCAATTGTTAAAGCTCGCTGACCGGACGGCTTAATAGTACCAATGCTATCTTTCTTATATTTTTGATCACTGATAATAGTATATTCTATGCTATTATGCTCGAGTGTCAGCTCTGCCCGCACATTTTCCTCTGTATTTGGAAGCATTTGACCTGAGGTTGATTTGCACAGCATTATCTTATCCTCAAAAGATGTTTCTCCGTACAGGCACCAAGTAAATACCTGAGCAAGGGTTGTTTTCCCTGTTCCGTTATCACCCATAATCAAAGTTACATTCTGGTCGCGTTCTGTTGCAAAGGAGATATTTTGAATTCCCTTAAACTGGCGAAAGTCCTTTATTGTGAGAGATTTCAGTAACATTCGACTTCCTCCTCAATGAGCTTTTTAATCATTTGTACCATCTGCGCGTCAGTTTTTTCGCGGGTTTTCAAATTTGTCTTCTCGCGAAGTATGACTTTTTTTAGCATTCTGTCAACTTTTTCGGTGTCTATCTCAACACCGTCAACTATCGGCTTATGGTCTGTCATTTGAATATTCCTCCTCGTAATCAATTAGATACTCGTTAATTGAATATGCTTCTTTGACTTCGTTTATTATTTTCTCTGCCTGTGCCATGTTCATTGCGAGTCTTGAAAATTCTTCAGCCCTACTAATCTCATTTTTTACCAGGGTCAACTCTCTTTTCCGTTGTTCATCCGTTAAAGAGTGAACTTCATCAAGATCGCGAGGTAACGTAATGAAATCATAAATTTCAGCGAACTCTTTTCCTTCAGCCAACCTCAGAACACGACCGCGACGCTGGATATATTCTTTGGGGTTAGTGGTGCTTGCAAGTATGAATGCTGTCTTGATTTTTGGTATATTAACACCTTCATCTAAGCATTTGATTGCAACTAGTACTTGAAGTGTGTCTCCTGCAGCAAATTCTCGCTTCAATAATTCTCGTTTCTGCACATCCTCTCGGGATGTGAATTGTGCTACGGTCATGCCAAGTTGATTACCTAGCATCTTGGTTACTGCATCAATTTGGCGGATATCTTCTTCATTTGTTTCGGAATAATCTTGATTATCTGGAAGCAACGTTGTTGCTCCGCAGTACACCAAAATATGCCTGCTGTCGGTATGAGGCTTGATGTATTCTTCTAGCTTTTTTAATTTGTCGGTCGCTCCGGCGACGATCCTTGCTCTCTTGATAGCTAGCTTTTTACCTTTTTCGCTTAGTTTTACTTTGCCAAATTTATTGATTATTACGCATTTGCTGATTTCATAAGATAACTGTGAGTAGCGATCGAGTTCGGGCTCTTTTAGCGTAGTTAGTATTGGGAAGTACTTATACCGAGTAAGCTTTTTTTCTTCAATTGCACGTTCAAGTGTATACTCAATACATTTTTTACCAAAGAAGTTGTAAAGTCGCTCTGTTCCTTCATCATCATTGTGGCGTTCCAGTGTTGCAGAAAGGGCTAGACGGTATGTATATCTGCCTGACAAATGGCTGCTTAAACGTTCTGTTCCGAAGTTGTGTGCTTCATCCACGATAAGAAGTAGATCACCTTTGATTTTTGCGATCAACTTTTGAACCTTATCTGATGCAAATGTCGCATTGGTTGTTACTAGACAGAAAAACTCTTTGTTTCGCACATGGAGTTTTTGATCACGGATGGCGTCTTCAAGTAGCTTCAACCAGTCTTTCTGTGAAGAGGCGGAGTAGCCGATGATTGGTTTAATGTTAAAAAGTTCAATATCCTCGACCCATTGCTCGACCAGATGTTGAAATGGACAGACTATAATTGTTGCTAATTTGTCTTCCACGGCGTCACACAACCTTGCTAATGCTCCAAGCCCGGTGTACGTCTTTCCTGTGCCTGTCGCCATATCAAATATGCCGCGGAAACCGCTCTTCTCCCATTCGTCTATTGCCTCTATCTGATACTTATGCAGAGTGACACTTATAGGTATTACCGCTCCGCATCGCTTAGACTCTGGTGATGTTGGCAGCTCTTCAAGCTCATCATCGAAACTTTCATAACGTTCTACCTTTTCGCGCCTATAACGCTGGATAATCTCATCTGAAAGCTCCGGAAAATCCAGGACTACTATATCAGGTTCATTGTTGTTCCATATCGCGGAGAAGGCGGCCTTTTTATCCTCAACACGTTCTCTTTGCTCGTCATTTTTCCAGGAGCAGAAAACATCGATTGATTCGTAATTAAGAGAAACTGCAGTTAGCGATTCATTCATCGAACCCGAAAATGCGACTGTATTACCTTCACTATCTGTGATAAGACCCATTTTCTCGTGGTACATACCAATGCTGTTATTCTTCTCAGTAAAGGCTATCTTAATATCTAAAATATTTTCAGCAATGAGATTGGCGAGCTGATTGAGGCACTTTCCTTCAAAAGGGGTTTTAGGTTCGTACAGCTCTCGAAGGACGGCCTCTCGCATAACTTTTTCGCGCATTTTATATCCTTGCCGGATGGCATTAACATCATCTTCAGATAGCTTCGGTGAGGCAACAATTCGAATCTTCCCACCGCTATTGGCAAGAGCAGATATACCAGCATATATCTTGCTGAGAATAGTTGAAGAAAAAAAGCCGACAGCACGATCATAAGATATCGCACTGCTAAGCAAAGGAATATAGAAGTCTTTCGGAATCATATCTATTGAAGTGCGATATGATTGCTTAATCTCTAAATCTTGAAGACTCATGGCTTACCCCCCTTACGAGTTCTCGTAAATATAATCTAAGGCCTCTTTCAACTGCGCGAAATCCTCATTAGTGTTGAAATACCCAACACTGAATCTCACTGATCCGGATGGGAATGTCCCTAAGAAACGGTGAGCATCTGGAGCGCAGTGTAAACCGGAGCGGACAGCGATATCAAGTTCGCTGAGTATCTGCCCGATATTGTCGCTGCTGTATCCATCAAATACCACTGACACGACACCAATACCAAGTGTTGGGTCATGCGGCGATATGATTTTAATATTTCTATATTTCGAGAGTAAATCTATCAGTTGCCTGTGATTTTCATTTTCCTTCTCGTATATCACATTTATTCCAACACGACGAATCCATTTTAAGGACGCATTCAACCCTGAGATTGCATGTATGTTTGGGCTCCCAGCTTCATAGCGATCAGGCACTACATCAGGAAGAAGAGGATTTGATGAATCTATTCCCGTTCCTCCATAAATTAGTGGCCTTGGAAAAGCGTCAAGGTTCATGATGAAGCCACCTAAACCCAAAGGTCCGTATAGGGTCTTATGGGCAGCAAACACAGCATAATCAATAGTATCGTTGTGGAGATCTGTATCTATGAGTCCCATCGTCTGGCACATATCGATGATGTTAACAGCGCCAAACTTTTTTGACTGTGAGCATATTTCAGAAATAGGAGCAATTACGCCACAAACGTTACTTGCATGACTTATAATGACAACATCTGGATTGTTCTCTGCGAATTGATACTTGATCTGATTTAGGTCGTATTCATACTTCTCTTTGTCAAAAGCTAGAGTAATAACCCTAAGTTTATAGGCCTGCATTGCATAATTGATTACTCTAGTAACCGCATTATGCTCAAAAGGCGACACATAAACCGTAAGATTATCCTTGCTAAGAAGGCTCTGCAGAATGAGGTTCAGGGCTTCTGTTGCGGATGGGGTAAAAATGACTGTCTTATTGTGGCAGTGGTTAAGGTCAAGCAACAACTTGCGTGTTTCTGCAACAACAGCTGAAGCCATAGCCGCCAATTTATGCTGTCCTCGTCCAACATTTACGCCACATTTACGATAGAAAGTATCCATAAATTGATAGACCTCTTCAGGTTTTGGGAAAGTAGTTGCTGCATTATCGAAATAAGCGGTTTTACTCATGTGGCGCACCTCCTTCTAACATAGTTTTTCTAATAGTTCAATTAAAACCTGTCTTTTTTCTTGCTCTGTAATGGCCTGTCCCATTTCTTCTAGTGCTGTACTTATCTCATTTCTGAGCAGGATCGCACGTTCGCTATACTCTGTTTTATCAAAGCGTTTTGGTGAGCGTTTTCCATTTGCATCAGTAATGATTATTTCATAAGAGGTTGTGTGCTGAGCACTATCAGCCTTTTGGTTATTGAAATTTTCAACTGTTTTTTTGAAAGTATCTAAATCATGAAGGAACACTTCTACTGTGTCATTATTCCAATCATCGATCCGCAGGTAACTGACCGCTTTTGCAAGACGCTGTATAAAGGAATTTTCATCATTTGTCACTGTTGCCATTAACTCAAGAATACTGTTTTCATTTCCGGGGAATAGGTACTGTCTTGTTTTTTCACTAAGGGTTTCATACCAATCCTTAATGGTAGAAGTTAGACTCCCATTTGACTTGTCACATGCAAATATATTTTTGACAGTACTATTTAAGTACTCAATCAGATTGATCACTGCGCCGTCATATTCCGCCTTTGTCGCCTTGATATTATCGACTATATTCAAATTGAAAGTTTTATATCCAAAAATATCAAAGACCTTACTGAAAAGAAATTCTCTCGGATTAACGTTCATCTGTTTAAGGCTGCTAACAAACTTTCTCCTGTCTGTTGGGATGTATTCCGTCTTGCCATTTGTGTAGTACCTCTGTGTGGATTCTTTAGCATACTTCGGCAGTGACAAATACCAGCGGTTCATAGCAAGAAATAGATATGTGAATCGGTTATAAGCTTTCTCTCGCTCGGTTACAAACTCTATAAAGAGTTCATCTAACCGCTCCATATATTGTGCCTTTTCCTCATCCCAATCTTCGAGGATAACGTAGTATTCTCCTGGTGACTCGTTAATATCATTAAGGAGTTCAGGTGTAATTTTAACCTCACTTCCGCGATACATAATTACAAGGTTATTCTTATACAGATGGAGTACGAGGGCAATATAAATTGGAATAACACCACGTTTCATACCGAAACCGTTATTCGGGTTGGTAAGAATGTTATATAAGATTTGAAAGTTCTCGCCATCTTGCTTTGTGGAATTAACAGTGAAAAAAGTGCTGATTTGAGTAAGCAGATCCGTCATCCTGACATCATCGGGGTGGAGTTGAATCCTAGGGTTGGTATCTGCGTTTTCAAGAACTCCTGTTTTAATTAGCGTGCTGCGCATAATGGAGACATCTTGTCCCGAGCCTGAAAGACCTATATTAGGAGCGAGCTCACCTGTGAGTAGACCAGCCAATATTTTAGTGCGGCTGTTAATGGCAACGGTTGGTAGCTCATTCTTATTGATGGATTCATTATTGATGATTGGAGTACGGTGAAATACCTCTCCACATATATCTGAGAGTAAACTGGATAATTGTGCTCTGCGCCTAAAGATGTTCTGATTTGCATTATAGAAATAATATGCGCTACCATTTTCGGGTCTAGCATAACCGTTGATAAAACTACTCACAACATCTGAAAGATCTTCCACATATATGGCGTATTCATCTTTAAGTATTTCATCACCCGAGTCTGCTGCTTCGTTTTTCAGATATGTGACTGCAGCGTAGTCAAGTGCATCGTTTGTTATATCAACCCACTTCTTCGGTAGGATAAAAACTATGCGGTTGTGGGGATTATTATCATTAAGTATAGCAGTGCGTAACTTCTCGATTTCCTCATCACTTTCGGGAACTATAGCGTAAATGACTCCATCTGCATTGCTAGTGGAGATTTTAAATTCCCAGTCTGAGACAGTCCAAAAATCTTTACTGTCAATAAACTTAAAGTCGAAATAGCGGATTATATCGTTTGCGTCGTTATAAGCGGTCGGGTATATAAAGCTGTCAAAGACAGACTCATTTAGAATTTTTGTTGCTGATTCGCTAGCTAACTTTAGATTTTTATACTTGTCGATTTCTTCCTGTATGTCAACGCCGCTAGTTTCCTTGATTTTGAGATAGTTATTACTCCTCTTGAGATAGACAACGCAATCATTATCAATTAATTCCTTGAGGGTATGATCGATCTCTTTTGTTGAACCTATAGAATCCCGGTAAGCATCCACAATCATATTCACTACAGGAGGCAGTTTTTCAAACTGCTCTACCAAATAAATGAGCGCAATTGTTTTGATGATCTTTTCGTGCAGTGGCTTTCCCTCTACTCTCCGGAGGACGCTCGCAGTAAGCCTATATATCTTATGAACCTCACTGGTATATGGCTCTTTTCTGAGCAGTGGTTCAAAGTAATTATAGATATAGTCTGGAGTTAGTAACTCAAAGTCCTTCGCAATGGAAATAAAGTCTGACAAAGTATTTTTTTCATCAGCCGATAAGAAAGTAAAAAGTGTTCGTTCGTTCTGCGCTACCTTTTCCGACAATCGAGGCAGGATAAAGGTCGAGATCGGATGCAAAGGATAGCAACCTTTTATTGCAGTCAAAACTTCATTCGGGTTGTTTTTATCAAGTAGTCCGTTTCTTATGAAACGATACTTTAGGTCGTCAAAACGCATTTGGTTTGATTGGATAAACTCTTTCCAAAGATGCGGATTCTTCTTTATTACCGCTGATATAATTTCATACATCTGTGAGTAGTTATTATGGAGATTGATGTGCTTGAATCGCCCTGATACACCGCGCCAACCGTCAACCTTGTCTTTTTGAAGGTTGTTGTCGATGTAGTTAGCAATGTCCTTATGGCTTATGAGCAAAAGATGCATCTGGTTATTATTGCTGCGGTTACACTTTTCAGCAAAGTCTTGCAAGAGCTTTATGTCACTGTTTGTGGCTGAGGCTATACTTGATTCAAGATATTTGCTGAATTCATCGTATATCACGTATATTCCGCAATAGCCCTTCTCTTTCAGTTTATCAGTGATGTTTTCATAAAGATCGACTATATCAAAGCCGAGGAAGGGGTTGAACTTACTGCCGGATGTAAGTGTTGGATAGATTTGCGCAAACTCATCATAGGCATCAACGTCATATTCGTTTAATGCTAGAATAAAATCGCCTACGCTTTTACTTAGTGTCTTAGTTAGTTTTTGATAAGTTTCATAATATTCGTCATGCCATTTATTAATTTGGTTAACCGCAGCCTTGAAATGTGTTTCAGGCATGAGATCAGAAAAGCCACCCTCGCTTAGTGCTTGCTGGAGGGCGTTCAAAAAAGACTGTGTAAGGCTCGTGCTGCTGCCACGCACTACTATTGGAAAAATTTTTTGTTCGCTTTGTATATACTCATTTGCAAATCTGTAAAGGTCCGGGTTGCTTACTTTCATCTTTTCAAGAAGGGTGTGTAAAAGAGTCTTAGCTTCATCCCCTTTTCTGGAAAGCAAAGACATCAAGACCAAAACAATATGAGATTTACCTCTTCCATACGCTCCGATAAGTATTCTCGCTCTCTGTGTTGAGGTTGGTACTGTAGACAGCAATACATCTTCGATAACATCAAGCGACGACATGGTGGGGATAAATCCACGAACCTTATCGTCATTGTTAAGGTCGTAAGCGATATTGACAGAGGTTTGAAACCCCTTTGCTATTTCAATAAGTTCTTTCATGTGCTTGGCTCCTTATGACTGTTTATCTATTGATTGCTCTGTAATACTCTCTCACACAATCGAGAAATCCCCAGTCAGTTAAAATATTAATAACATCTAGACCTGCTGTCCTGTTAACCTTTATGTATCCTAATAGTTCAATCTTATATAGAAGAGATATCAGGCTGATGATGTCAAGATTAAAAGCTTTCCCCGCATTACCATTATCATTTTGAATACTTGATATACGGATTTCAGTCTCTCCTTGGGCTTGGTCGATGAGAACGGCAAGCAAGATCAGCGGATGTAACATGTCCTTCTTTGGCGTGCTTTTACGATAGATTTTTTGTCTTCCGCCATTTTTTTCAGTTCCCACAATATCTATTAGCCCTAATTCTCCTAGGGGACAGTCAATATTGCTTTCGGGCTTTATCTTTTCAGGGCTCGATTTCATACGTGAGACATAGGTATTGATAATGCAGTTAAAATCATCTTCAATTGTCCTCACAGGCTTCTCTCCTTCGTTGCAATTGCGAAGGAATTTGCTGATCTGAGTGAGGTAGTCATCGCGTGTGAACTCAGCTATCTTGAATTCATTGAAAAAATACCACCACGCCGTTGCTTCAGTATTGGTAGCTTCTTTCTCGCGAACAAGCATGTAGTGAAGCAACCACAAAGTTCCAGATTCCTCGAAGTAAGGATCATTCTCCTGGATTGTCAAACCCAGTTGAGTAGGAGTCTGCACACGCTGTCCTGCGCTCTCTTCTTCGGTCAAACCGACCGCCACCATCCAATAACGCAGAGCTTTGACCATATTTGCGCCGATACCAAGAACATCCATCGGGTTATTTGTCTTACTAATAAACACGTCAGGGGCGATAAGGACGTTTCGCATACCCTTCGAAAGCCAGCCTTTTCGTATAAAAAATGTATCATGAGCTCGAAACTTCATACTTTCACCTCGCCTTTACTTACATAAAAAACACTATCCTCGACTACAGTAATAATATCTAAATAACTATCTGAAACATCGGTGTGTAGACGCAACCTCTTAAATATTTCTCGTTGAGTCCACCAGTCAGATTCGTAATGTTCATTCAATTTAATGAGATTATCAATAAGCGGAACAGTTACTGACGAAGAAACGAAAAGGTGGAATCCCGCAGCATCATAGTTTTCAATTGTGTCTCTTATATCTGTAACATCTCTTTTATTTACTGACCGTTTGTAAGCTTTACATTGTCCAATAATTAGCTTGCGGCCAAAAGAATTTTCTCCGGTCCTTTGAGTTTTCCAAATCAGTACGTCTCTTCCTCCATCAGGACAGTTTGATTTACCAAGGAGCCTAACACTTTGAACAAGATCTTCTCGCTCACATAAATCTGCGATTAATTCTTCAAATCGAGAATAATTAATTGGATATGCCCATTTGAATTGTCTGTTTACATTAAGAATCATATTTTCTCTATTTTGACGGTCAATTAGTTTCTTTTTTTCCTCAGACACCCAATAATCACAAAAATCCCCTTCGAAAATCCATATATTTTTCCCTTCAAACATATATAGCGCATTACTTTGGCACAAGAAAGTGTATTCATCAATTTTAAAATCATTTATCACTTGGCATACTTTGCTCCAGGTTTCGTTTGATATGAAATTAAACGAAAGATAGCCCTTGTCAGTGTTTAACTGACAAAGAATTTTCCCGTCAATTCCATCTATTATTTCCCAACTAATTGCAGCAAAAAAGTCTTGCCGATATTCTTTATTAAGTATGCATAGTAACGTGATTCCTTGTCTAAAATCCGAGTAGAACTGCAATTCTTTCCTTGCTATACTGTTAGATAAATCTTTGTCAAGGCATAAGTAGTCGAAATATCTGTGGTTGTAATTTTCTTCGTTCAATTCTGTGCTAAATGAACCAATTAGCTCACCAAATATATCCAGACTGGTTATAAATCGAAGAAAATCATCTTGGATTGAAGATTTTAAAAAACACAAATCGCTAATTTTGATTCCTTTTATCTTATTGAAAAATAATAAGGAAGCACTATTTATCTCTGCTTCATCAAACAAGCTTAAATAATCAATATAAATCTTTTCGCATCCGAAGAGTTTCTGGATAATTGCCATAGAATTTGAAAATAAAACATATAAATCAGTTTTATCACCCGAATCTGGGGGTTTAATAATAAAAATTGATGTAACATACTGAATCTGATCTGTTTCATCAATATAAAAGTCCAACCTGAAGCCAAATGGGCAAAAGACTCCATTTAGGTATTTAATAAATACATTGACGGCTTCTTTTTGTTCTTGAATATCAGTGCTGAAATATGTGGTCAGCTTTGAAGAAGCAACACTGATAGTATCTACAACAGCTTTACGAATAGCGTCCAAGTGAACATACTTTTGTAACAGAGCTTCAAAAACCATTTTGAAATTCTGATCAATTTCTAGTTTAGGTATTTTTTCTGTTTTAACCCACCTATAACCGCTACCCGAATAGTAATTTAGAAAAGAATGTGAACAAAGTTTTGCCTCAAACACTACTAAATTGATGTTCTCATAGTGTTTTGAAGATGCTTCAATCTCAATGTTTACGCTGCATTCATCGTGGCATTTATTAATCAACTTAGCTATGCTACATTCAATATCATCATCCGAAATAAGATGTGGAAAAGACCATATTATTTGCTCTCTTGATTCAATTTTCTCGCATAACAAAATTTCATTTTCTATTTCATTTTCTATTAAAGCAGCATAAATCATTGTATCTTCAGCCCTTCGTCCTTAAGTATTTATCCATTGTACAACCACCATCTAAATATTTTGCAGTTACACACATCTTGCACCTTTGACATTTTTGCGAGTTAATGTGGTAGACACCACCGACTAATGAAATCGCTCCAAACCTGCAGAGGGATTCGCATTTAAGGCAACGCCGGCAGGCGTTGTATTTCCTTATTTGATAACTCACCATACGCTGGAGGTCATCGTGTTTGGCAACGTTCATCGTCTTGACTTTGACCGAATACTCATAGCCTTCTTGGGCGAAAGGTTGTATTGACAATATCGGAGTATTGGTCTTCATGTCCACAACAATTGTTTCATTAATTAGCTTGCGACCAAGTTCAGGGGCGATTCGACCAAACGGAATAAACATCTCTATGAGACTTTCGTCTATCGGTTTATTTAATTGATATACCTTAGCATTTTCCTCAGTGGTACAGTTTGCATATCGTATCTTAACATCTTGCGCTGCTTCAAGGCCGTTGCCACCCTGACGAGCTTTCCACTTACCGCTGTCAATATATTCTTCGGGATCGGGTTTCCCAATTCGTTTGGCGAATTTAACAAGAAAATTGTGCCATTTATCATACTGCTCAGGCATGTATATCTGAGAGAGGAATTGTGCTCGCTCATTGTTATTCGGGCAGCACCAACAACCTACGCGGTCATAGCCAAGACGGTAGGCGTCGTTGAAATCCACATTTTCCCCCAAAATATATAACCAAACGTCTATGTCTTTCCAAAGGAAAATTGGAGAAGCAACCTTTTGTTTTTGGATTTTGACTGACTCAGCGCTGTCTTCTACGCGGTTATACTTACTTCGTGAGACCGATTCGCACTTGCGTATTCCATAGAATGTTAGTATATCCCTGTCGAGGTACATGCTATTTAGGACTCGGGTGATAGGTCCAGTTTTGAACATCGAGCAGCACCACCGGAGCATTCGAGCTGGTGGGCCGATATCTTCGCACATGTTATAAAATTCTTGTTCACGGTTGATAGCTGTCTTAAAAATACTCTTAGGGTTCGCTTTGCGGAAACGTTCAGCGTATTCTAAAGTAAGTGGGAATTCAAGCGTTGTGTTACCGAATATATGTACAAGGGTCGGATCGCTTAGAGCCTTAACGGTCAAGTCAGCTGTAACAGTTGAGTCCTTGCCTCCTGAAAAAGATATAACCAGGCACTCGCGCGGGTATTGTTCCGCATTTTTTTTAACGAAAGTATGTGCTTCGTCGATGATGAATCTAAGCCGGCGCTGATTTAATCTAACAAAGTTCGCAATATTAACCTCAAAAAAGTCGGCGTTATTCTGCGATGTAAATAGCTCAAGCTGCTGCCTTATATCATCTACAGAATAATTCGTATATGATTTAAATGAAACTGTCTGAGGTTTTCCATCAATATAATATCTATTATTAGCTACCCAAACGCTTTTATCTATGTAGGCAAGCGGCTTTCCCTGCAAAATTTCAAGCAGTAAACGCTCTTCTGGGAAAACAGGACGAAGATCAGCACTGAGATAAGTTGTTGTCCGCTTGCAAGATGGGCAGATATCCTTATCTATATCGCTTGCATACTTGATGATTGGAGCTTTACATTCAGCGCACCAATAAATTTCAAGCGGAACATCAGGCTCGGTTGCTGCCCCACACAGTTCACATACTTCAGTTTCTGTTTCTCGGGTACAATCTTTACACCACATTATTTATCCTCCTTTCTCGGACATTGGGTAGACTTAACAGGTTTGCATAAGTATTTAAAAATCGAATAAGGGTTAATTTTACAACACTTACCTTTTCTTCGATTTGTAGATTTAGATTTTGTTTTAATACATCCAAACATATATAGCCATGTTCGAATGTCATCGTCTTCTTTACATGCCAATTAGCGGTAAAATTCTTCAAATGTATTCTCCTAAAATATCTTTAATTCGAGCCATTGTTCAATGCATTTTTTTCAGAAACAAGTTCCTTTTCTTCTGGTACTAGCTCCATTATGTCGTGCAAATCGCACTTCAACGATTTACAAATTTTCACCAAAACCTCAGTGTTAATATTCTCGTTTCTCCCTAGTTTTGCAATAGTTGAAGGGCTGATTCCGGCCATACTTCTAAGCTCTTTTTTCTTTAGATCTCGATCGATAAGGAGCTTCCAGAGTTTTTTATAACTAATAATCATTGCCCTTCACCTCATTTAGAATTGGTATCACAAAATCATACATATGTTTATTATAACGAACACATTACAGCATAACAATGATAAGTTTGCGAAATCGTAAAATAGGAGTATTGAAATACATTTTAGTGCTGGAAAGCCAATCGAGATATCATGACTTTTCAGCATTTTTTATATTTCTTGTTTTACTTCCTCTCCACGAACCATCTCCCCAGGTTAGTTCCGTTGATATTTGGACTTCGCTCAAAGAAAAGATAACTCTGATGACCATTGATTTGGACTGTATAACGGTCACCTTGACCACCAGCTTTCAGCGCAGCTGCAGGACGAACATCCAAGATCTTTTCGATGGAATATTCACGGCCATCTTCCCAGCGGAGGCGTCTTGGGAAAAGATTTCCGTCTTCGGAGAAGGAAGCAATGACGGATACATAGACTTTAGCCTTAGAAGTCACGTGTCCTCACCTCGATCTGATAGGTGTTTAAGGAAATTGCTGTTGGACTGGATCGGAGATTCGATCAGCCAGCCTTTGCGCTTGAGAATCCGAAATTTGAAGTCAAGCAATTCAGGAGGTACTTCCAGTTCCTTGGCAACAGAGAAGAAGAAGGTGTCCTCACTGAGTAGTTCTGTGACCTCATCATCTTCCAGCAGGTATTCAGCAGCGAACAGATTCGCTTCATACTCCATCTGGGAGGATGTATCATATAATGCAAAATCGTGGAAAGCTTTCATCTTTGCTGCTTCATGATGAAGGACAGCATGACCGATTTCATGAGCCAGGATAATCCGTTGGATTGGCTCAGGCAGGTCGCTGTTGATGGTGATGTGCTTTTTTCTTGATTGTCGCAGAAAAAAACCTTTGCACGATTTATCTGTACTGCCAAGCGGCATTACTTGAACGATGATCCCCATGGCTTCAGCCAGCTTCCAAGGGTCTGGCTCATCATATTTTCGCATTATGCGGGACACTTCCCGGCAAATTATCTCTATCGACATGTAATCACCTTCAAATGATATAAAATCAAATACTCATTCCGCTAACGATCCCTCACTATCATTAAATCAAAGTGTCGGTACAAAAATACGGACAGTGAACGATGAAATGGTCAAATGGTTGGAAATAAAGAATGAGGAAATATTAATCCGTTTCCTTTTTTCGGCCATAGGTTTTTCTGGCTTCTTCCTTACACTTCAAATACGCCTTCATGACCGCTTCAAAAAAAGCATCCTTGGCTTCCTGGTCTAGGGCTCCGCCAGCAAATAAGGCCACATTCTGTTCAAGGAGAACATCCATCTCTTTGGCTGCCTTTGGCCCCAGCCGTTCCCGAGCTTCCTCAATGTAGGGAGCTTTTTCTATGCCGTATTTTGGGTCTGTGATCTCGTCATTGAGCAGAAAGTCTACGGATACCTGAAGGGCCGCAGCCAGCTTTCTGGCGATATTTCCACGAGGCTTGGTGTCCGTCGTTTCGTATGCAGCAATGGAACGTTTTGAAACACCGACAAGCTCACCCAGTTGCTGCTGATTGAGCTTCAATTCCTCCCGAGCTTCTTTGATCTTCTCTGAGAAAGTTTTCATTTCCTTGCCTCCCGTAATGAATATAACTTCAACAACTTCAATTTTGTATTGACTATTCTTCATTAGCCTGTTAATATTGAGCTACAAGATGAAGTTATCTTCATTATACCTTCGCGAACTTCATCTGTCAATGGAGAAGTTATAGAAACCCTTGGAAGGAGTGGCTTTTTATGAGTAAGGACCGCGCAATTCTGCATAGTGACTTGAATAGCTTTTATGCATCCGTAGAAATCATGCTGAATCCAACACTGCGAGATAAAGCCATCGCAGTCTGCGGATCAACAGAGGACCGCCATGGCATCGTCCTGGCCAAATCCGAAAAAGCCAAGAAAGCCGGGATCAAGACAGGCATGGTCAACTGGGAAGCCAGACAGAAATGCCCAGGCCTCATCATGGTTCCACCGCAATATGAGCAGCATCTGAAATACTCAAAGCTTACCCGGGAGATCTATCAGCGCTATACGGATCAGGTTGAGCCCTATGGCATGGATGAATGCTGGCTGGACGTGACCGGCAGTCTAGGCGTCTGTGGAAGTGCTCTCTCCATTGCGGAGGAGATCCGGCGCACAACCCGAGAGGAGTTAGGTCTTACCGTCAGTATCGGCGTGTCCTATAACAAGATCTTCGCTAAGCTTGGCAGCGATATGAAGAAGCCGGACGCCGTCACGGTCATCAATCGCTGTGACTATCAAGAGAAGATCTGGCCGCTGCCGGTTTCTGATCTCTTCTATGTGGGACGAGCAACAGACAAGAAACTTGCCCGCTACGGCATCCGGACCATCGGAGAACTGGCAAGGGCCCCACGCGACTATCTGAAAAGTGCCTTGGGAAAGAATGGAGAGATGCTCTGGTTCTTTGCCAACGGTGAGGATCAGTCGCGTGTGATGAAAAACGACTTCCATTCACCGGTAAAATCCATCGGTCATGGCACGACCTGCATCTCAGACCTGGAAACCAATGATGAGGTTTGGAAAGTCATGCTCCACCTGACCCAGGACATTAGCCATCGGCTGCGAGTCCATGACATGAAAGCCAATGGCGTCCAGATCACAGTGAAGGACAATACCCTATCCTATTGTCAATATCAGATGCAGCTGCCCATGGAGACCCAAAGCCCCATGGAGATCGCCTCAGCGGCACGGCATCTGTTTGAAAATAACTATGACTGGCATACATTTGTGCGGGCAGTAACTGTTCGCGCCATCAACCTCGAACCCAAATTCATGCCACAGCAGCTGATGCTCTTTGATGATGCTGCCAGACGGGCCAGGCTTGAAAAACTGGATGATACCATCGAGATCATACGAGGTCGCTTTGGAAAATGGTCCATCTATTCAGCCTCCCTGTTAGGCACTATGAAAACATCTGGAGACATCAGTCATGAGGTCATCATGCCCGGCATCATGTACGCCTAGTGCAGGAGGGATACCAATGAGAACAGTCCAGATCAAATGCAATCGAGAAAGAAGGCTCTTTGACACCATAGAAGGCTCAAAACTGAAGATCCTGATCAAATGCAGCAATACGAAAGTCTGCCCCTATAAGTCTGACTGCCTGAGAATCACCGAGATCATCCTTGGAACAGAGAAAGAAGCCTTTGACGAATTCTACAAAGCCATAAACTGTCCCCACTGTGGAAAACGGCTTTTCGATGTCTCCACTGACAGCGTAGGCATTGTCACCATCAAATGCGAGATGTGCGGAAAAGTCGCAACCATTCCGGTCGTCGCATACCAGGGATGAACTCATTATCTGATTATGGAGCACCGGCGCACTTATTGAAGTAGCGACCACCGCACAAGCAGGCAATGAACAACTGAATATCAATCGATACCGAGCACCGGAGCCGATTCACTGAGCTACCACCGCCGGATGATTACTCAATTGAGAGGATCATCCGGCCTTTTTTATTCAGTAATCAGCTTTTTGGCAGTGCACCACCAATGACAGGCTCCCCGCCAAAAGGAGCCTGTCATGTTTGTTTACAGCCAAATGAATAGAGATGGCTGTCTTGTCTCACCGAGATGCCGCAGCCCGCCGCCACCTTCTTGTTCGCCGCTAACAAGCCAACAACGAGAAGGAGAATGAAAATGAAAAAGATTAATCTGCGGGAAGTATACCCGTTTTATGAGAATGACTGTTTTGTCATGGTCGATGATGAGATCGCTGAGATCTTTGAAGAATCCAAACGCAAAGAACTCAATTATCAGCGCAAGATCTACAGAAATGGAGCCCATTTTTCCCTAGATCGGGACGACGGGATCGAGCATGATGCCATCTTTATCTCACTTTCGCCTTATGAGATCTATGAGCGGAAGATGACGAATCAAGAGCTTCATTGTGCCATCAGCAAATTGCCAGACATCCAGGCCAAACGGATCTACGCGTACTATTTTCTCGACATGAATAAGTCTGAAATTGCCCGGGCTGAAGGCGTCAGCGTGAAAGCAGTCTGCAAATCCATCAACCAAGGTTTACAGACGCTCGAAAAAGAACTTAAAAAATTTCAGAAATAGGGTTCAAAAAACGTCTGTAAATGTCATGGCTTATGAGAGGGACTTTTATCTTCTCATAAAATCGATCTTTGACAACTTCATATAGGAGAACCGGATACCTTTGATGCATGAGCCGGAAGGACAAGCCAAGCGGCAGGTACGCAAAGACCTTCGTTTTAGGAAGAGAGCGAGACATGCCCATGCTGCAGGCCAATCGTGGCAGATTGGCTGGCCAAGACCTTGTGCATCAGATAATGATACTTCCGTATAGTCACAGTCCGAGCGTGATCAAACCGTCGCAGGCAATGAGTACGGCCCGCCATCAGAATGGAGGGAGGTGAAAGTCCTATGAGAGCGTAAGCCCACGCTTGTCCGGTCCATTCAAAGAACCAGAATCAAATACAGCAGCCGCACTGCATTCAGGCATTCTTAATGATGCTTCATCCTACGCGGTGCGGCTGCTTTGATTTTCATGTCAATTTTATTGATGGTTAGATTCCACTGCATCGACAACATTGTCACATGAAATCGAGACGTGATACCCTCACCTTAAGTTCATCATCCCTGCAGAATTAAATAAAACCCCTTCATTCATCCTGGACATACCAAACCGCCGGGGCGTTTTTACCGACAGCTTGGTATATTCAGGAGATCCATCCTGAGAAAGAAAGGAGAAAATTAAAATGACAACCGAAAGAAAATTCACCATCGAACCCTCAAGATTTATTCATGCTGAAGAAGTCGCAGAGATTTTAGGTGTGTCGGTATCCTCTGCGTACCGGATCATCAAGCGTCTTAACACTTCTCTTAAGGATCAGGATAAAATCACCGTGGCCGGTAAGATCAGCAGACGCTATTTCGAAGAGAAAGTGATGCTGTAAATTCTAAACACGTAAAGCCACATGACACGAGATTTCATGGTTCAGTGCTTTGCGGCCAGAGAGGGTGATGCTATGCCAACCTATAAAAATGAAGCCACCGGCAGTTGGTATTGTGCCTTTTACTATACCGACTGGTTAGGCAACCGAAAAAAGAAAAAGAAGGAAGGCTTTAAAACCCAAAGAGAAGCCAAGACTTTCGAACGACAATTCATTGAGAAGGCGGAAGCCAGT
>Ga0209616_1000024_pt1 | contig 43735 bp, 45 predicted proteins | sample FlocCalmetaG_FD_184153 | JGI IMG/M metagenome (GOLD analysis project Ga0209616, IMG submission 184153) | Freshwater bacterial and archeal communities from Indian Creek, Illinois, USA - Floc-Cal metaG (SPAdes) (version 2) | ecosystem: Environmental > Aquatic > Freshwater > Unclassified ...
TCATGCCTTCAGCATCGATAAAAGGAGCACAGGATGCCTCATTGGTCGGTACAGCAAAAAAACAACGGCGAATCAACAGCGGGCTTATTATTAAAAAATTGATCCCCGAATGGCATGGCAATATATGTCTTCATGAATTCGCCGTGGGTGAATAGGGTCAAAGTATAGACAGTCAAGGCGAGTTTGAGTACAATTAGCAAAAAAGCATCCCCCAAAGGGGGATGCTGGAGGAGGACTTCTAGTGGATAAACATACCCAGAGCAAGAATGTTGTTAACAGACTGGCGAGAGCGAGCGGACATCTTGAGGCGGTAAAGAAAATGGCGGAGGAAGGACGCGACTGTAGTGATCTCCTCGTGCAAATTTCTGCCGTAATCGCTGCCCTCAACAGTGTGAGCAAAGTTATACTTGAAGACCACATTAGCCATTGTCTCGTGGAATCTCTTGGCGAAGAGAAACAGGATGTTCTTGAAAAGCTCTTTGACGCTATCGATAAATACGTGGGAACCAACACCAAGCGCTTAGAAGGTAGACATTAATTAAGATAAGGAGATAGATTGGTGCAATTTATTATCAAGACTATTGTCTCTGCCTTGCTTATCGCTGCCATCTCCACTGCTAGCAAACGGCTACCCATGCTAGGGGCGATTATCGCCTCGCTCCCTTTGACGTCAATTCTAGCCATGGTCTGGCTGTACACTGACACCAAAGATGTAAATAAGGTCATCGCCCTGTCCCAAGGTATCAGTTGGATTATTCTACCTTCTCTAATCTTCTTTATCGCCTTTCAGTTTCTCCTTAGGCGGAACATCGGTTTTTATAGCTCTCTCTTGGTAGCTTGTGGCGTCATGTTCGCTACTTATGCCCTGTATATTAACCTGCTGGGTCGTTGGGGCATCAAACTCTAGCTTATTCTTCTTGAATATCCGCTTTTTGTACCACCCGGGCAATTGCCACCACAGAATCGCCTTGATCAAGCCGGATAATGGTGACCCCTTGGGTCGAACGCCCTAATTGCGAAATACTCCTCATATCCATGCGGATGATAATGCCCTGCTCAGTGATAACCATCAGATCATCTTCCGAACTGACGGCCCGCAAAGAGACTACTTGACCATTTCTTTCTGTCATTTTGACGGTGCGAATGCCCTTGCCACCCCGTGTCTGTTTGCGGTATTCCTCTATGGCCGAGCGCTTGCCAAACCCATTTTGTGTGACGACAAGGATGTCTACGCCTTCTCTGACTATATCCATCCCAATGCAGTAATCGCCTTGTTCAAGGTCTATGCCCTTGACGCCTTGGGTATCGCGACCGGTGGGGCGCACATCTTTCTCGTCGAACCTAATGGCCATGCCTAAGCGAGTGCCCAATACAATCTCTTGTTGCCCATTAGTCAAGCGTACGGCGATAAGCTCATCGCCCTCGCGCAAAGAAATGCCTATGATGCCATTGCTGCGCATGCTCGCATACTCTGTGAGGAGTGTTTTCTTGACCATACCTTGTCTTGTGGCCATAAACAGATGTTCTTCGGCGCTCGAGGCCTCGCGCATAGGTATAACCGCCGTAATCTTCTCTTTAGCTTCTAGCGAGATGAGATTGACAAGCGCGAGACCCCGGGCCTGTCTACTGGCTTCTGGTATTTCATGTACTTTCGTTCGGTAAATTTTACCTTTATTTGTGACAAAGTAAAGGTAGTGGTGCGTTGTAGTGATAAAAAGATTTTCCACAAAGTCTTCTTCGCGGGTACCCATGGCGGTTATGCCTCTACCTCCGCGGCGCTGACTGCGGTATGTTTCAAGCGGCAAGCGTTTAATATACCCTTGATGTGTAAGGGTGACTACCACATCTTCTTCCGCAATTAAGTCTAAAGCCCCTAAGTCCCCAATGGCCTCTACTACTTCCGAGCGTCGCGGATCAGCGTGGCGTTTTTTTATTTCGGCAATTTCGCTCTTAATGATCTCCAGCAGCACTTTTTCGTCGCCGAGAATCTTTCTTAATTCAGCGATTAAACTTAAGATTTCGCGCTCCTCGTCCTCTAGTTTCTCGCGCTCTAGTCCGGTGAGGCGGGCGAGACGCATATCTAAGATCGCCTGTGCCTGTTTGTCAGAAAAAGTGAACTCCTCTATTAGGCCTCTCTTGGCCTCTTCCGTACTGAGCGAAGCACGAATTAGGGCGATAATGGCGTCGATAAAATCAAGCGCGCGGCGCAGACCAGCGAGTATATGCGCGCGTGCTTCTGCCTTGTCTAAATCAAACTGCGTTCTACGCGTGACTACGTCTTTTTGGTGCTCGATAAAGTAGTGCAGCATCTCTTTGAGCGTGAGTGTTCTAGGTTGCCCGTCGACTAGGGAAAGCATATTAATTCCGAAAGTATTTTCCATTTGACTATGTTTAAAGAGCAGTTTAAGTATAACGTCACTGTTCGCGTCACGCTTCAGCTCAATGACTACCCTGATGCCATCGCGGTCACTTTCGTCGCGCAGGTCAGTAATGCCCTCAATCTGTTTGTTTCTGACCAGCTCGGCGATGCGCTCGATCATTTTTGCCTTATTGACCTGGAAGGGGATTTCGCTGACGACTATTCTGGTTTTGCCGCTAGTCATTTTTTCTAAACGGGTTTTGGAGCGAATACGAACGGAACCCCGACCTGTTTCATAGGCCTGCAAAAACCCTTCACGCCCGAGAATAAGGGCGCCGGTCGGGAAATCGGGCCCTTTAACATACTCTGCTAACTCAGCCACAGTCATGTCTGGGCGCTCCATTAGGGCCATGACGGCGTCGATAAGTTCGCCGATATTGTGCGGCGGTATATTTGAGGCCATGGCTACCGCAATGCCGGAAGTTCCATTGGCGAGAAGATTAGGAAATCGCGCGGGTAGAACCAGTGGCTGCTCCAGCGTGTCGTCAAAATTAGGCCCCATATTGACTGTTTTCTTGTCGAGTTCGTTTAGCATCGTCATGGCTAATGGGTCTAAACGTGCTTCGGTGTAGCGCATGGCAGCAGCTGAATCGCCATCGACAGAACCAAAATTACCATGCCCATCAATTAGTGGGTAGCGCGAAGAGAAGGTCTGCACAAGTCGCACCATGGTGTCGTAAATGACCATATCGCCGTGGGGATGATACTTGCCGAGCACTTCTCCCACGATACGCGCGCTTTTCTTGTATGATTTGTCAGGCGTAAAGCCCATCTCATGCATGGCATAGAGAATGCGCCTGTGCGCCGGCTTAAGGCCATCTCTGACGTCGGGCAAAGCGCGAGACACAATAACACTCATCGCGTAGTTAATATATGATCTCTTTACTTCATCCTCGATCTTTATCTGTTCAATTCTTCCATGGGTGTAGTCCATACCATCCACCTCCTTAAATATCTAAATTAGTGACCTCATGCGCGTATCGTTCTATGAATTCACGCCGGGGCTCTACCTTATCGCCCATCAGAATGGTGAAAATCTCGTCGGCTACCATGGTTTCTTCAATCGTTACCTGCAAGAGTATGCGCTGATGGGGATTCATAGTGGTGTGCCAGAGCTGATCGGCATTCATCTCACCTAAACCTTTATATCTCTGAATGACAACTGAAGTACCCCGGCCGATCTCCTTAAGGGTTTTCTCAAGATCGTCATCGCTATAGCAATATCTTTCTAATTTGCCCTTTTTAACTAGGTAAAGAGGGGGTTGAGCGATGTAGAGGTAGCCCGCTTCAATGAGAGGTTGCATGTAGCGGAAGAAGAAAGTGAGGAGAAGTGTACGTATATGAGATCCATCGATATCAGCATCGGCCATAATTATTACCTTGTGATAACGGGCTTTTGCGACTTGAAAATCCTCGCCGATACTAGTTCCCATGGCCGTAATAATGGTGCGGATCTCTTCATGGTTGAGTATCTTGTCTAGGCGGGCCTTCTCTACATTAAGTATTTTACCGCCTAAAGGCAAAATTGCCTGGAATTTACGATCTCGACCTTGTTTGGCAGAGCCGGCGGCCGAGTCACCTTCCACTAGGTATAGTTCACATAGGCTAGGGTCGGTCACGGAGCAATCGGCGAGTTTACCTGGCAAGGCGATAATATCTAAGGCACTCTTGCGGCGCGTCAACTCACGCGCCCGGCGGGCGGCTTCCCTAGCTTGTGATGCCACAACGGCCTTTTCGATTATTTTTTTGCCGATACTGGGGTTTTGTTCGAGAAAAGCTGTTAGTCCCTCTCCCACAAACGAATCCATCATGCCACGTACATCAGAGTTACCGAGCTTGGTCTTGGTTTGCCCTTCAAACTGCGGTGCCAGCAAGCGTATACTAACTACTGCGGTCAATCCCTCGCGGATGTCTTCCCCAGTCAAATTGGCATGTTGCTCTTTAAGAATATTGAATTTGCGTGCAAAGTCATTTAATGTGCGGGTGAGCGCAATTTTAAAACCTGCCTCATGGCTACCACCCTCGACTGTGTGGATATTGTTGGCAAAGGAATAGATATACTCTGTATAGCTGTCGTTAAATTGCATGGCGACTTCAAAGTGACCACCTTCTTTGTCGGCGGCAAAGAAGATGGGGTCTTTATGCAGTACATTCTTGTTCTTGTTGAGAAAATCAACAAAAGACTTGATGCCGCCTTCGTAGTAGAAATTCTCATGCGTGTCATTGCGTTGGTCAGTAAAAGAAATACGTAATCCCTGCATAAGAAAGGCTATCTCGCGCAGCCGCAACATCAGGGTTTCCGTCGAAAACTCTGTTTCCTCGAATATTTCTGGGTCTGGCTTAAAATGCACAAAAGTTCCGGTAGCTTCGCTGTCGCCTAAGTTTACTAATTCTGTCTGAGGAACGCCTCGCACATACTTCTGTTGATAGATGCCGCCGTCTCTTTTTATCTCGAGTACCAACCACTCCGAAAGAGCGTTGACTACTGATGCCCCAACACCATGAAGTCCGCCCGAAACTTGATACCCACCACCGCCGAATTTTGCCCCTGCATGCAGTATCGTATAAGCTGTTTCTGCTGCGGTGCGACCAGTCTGATGGTGTATGCCTACCGGGATACCTCGCCCGTCGTCCTGCACACTAACACTGCCATCCTGTAACACCACAACGTCGATTTTACTGCAGTGTCCTGCTAGGGCTTCATCAACGGAATTGTCGACAATCTCCCAGACAAGATGATGTAATCCCCGACTACTGGTGGAACCTATATACATACTAGGCCTGCGCCTGACTGCCTCCAGACCTTCTAACACCTGTATTTGCGATGCGCCGTAACTCCCATTGTCCTTCATTGTCATTTGTCCACCGCCTCTATTTTGTGCCTACATTTCATCATATCAAACATTTGCCTTCTGTGCAGAGAAAAACCGTGATTAATCACGGTTCACGTGGATTGCTTTTTAACCGGTAATTACTGCGGCGACGCAGGGTAGAACCGGCAATAGGCGAAAAATATATTTTGTCGATTGTCACCACAAAAGCTTTGATTTCGTGTCCTGATATCACAGTGACATGCCTATTTTGTGACTGCGTTTTCTGCAAAAAGTCCCTTGTGGAGGGGTTTTTAGCAAGATTAATATCGAAAACGCCTATGATTTCCTCGCTTGAAACAACTATTTCGCCACCTAAGTGAAGATACACTAAATCACCTTACCCTGTTTTATATAAATAATCTTCGGGGAGGAAGCTGCAGGCGATAAAGTCAATGAGGGAACCTCTGTGCCCGTTACTAAAACCTGCACTTTATCATGTAGTGTGGATAAAAGAAGTGTGCGGCGGGAATGATCTAACTCAGAAAATACATCGTCAAGCAATAGTATCGGGTATTCCCCTGTTATTTTATGCATATAATCTAATTCTGCTAATTTTAGGCTCAACACAGCAGTGCGCTGCTGTCCCTGCGAAGCATATTCTGCGGCTTGCAGGCCGTTAATGCTGAAAACGACGTCATCACGGTGTGGACCGATGCTCGTTAGCCCTCGTGCCAAGTCTTCTTGTTGTTTTTTGTTAACTGCCTCATGAATACTCTCAAGTGATAGCACAACCTTATTTTTCATCAACTGGCTGATGTACTCGAGTGTGAGTCTTTCCTTGCCTTGATTTATGGCTCTGGCATGTTGGGCGAAGTGTTGGGCTAGCTCCGTTACGGCCTCTTCTCTTCGCTTGACAATTTTTTCTGCTAATACAACAAATTGCTCATTCCAGGGCGACAAATCGGCGGTGCGCATCGCTCCTTTGTGGATGGCTTTTAGACATTCATTGCGTTGCTTTAGCACGCGAGTGTATTGCTGCAGCGCGTAGAGGTAACTTTTGTCGATTTGTGAGAGTAGTATATCGAGAAAACGGCGCCGGATACTTTTCGCTCCTTTGACTAAGTCTAGGTCTTCAGGCGAAAAAAAAACCACATTCAATATGCCCATAAAGTCTGTGAGTCGACTTACAGGCACACCAGACACTTTGGCCTGTTTCTTTTTTTGTAGCTGTGAATACGATAGTTCTAGGCTGTGTTTGATGTCGCCACTTAATGTAAGGTCGCCTCGTATATAGAAATAGTCGCAATCTAAAGAAACCATGTCTCTTTCATGGGCCTGACGATAAGAGCGCGTGGTGGCGAGAAGAAAGAGTGACTCTAAGAGATTGGTTTTACCCTCGCCGTTATTTCCTATAATAAGGTTTATATTGGGTGAAAAAGATATTACTTCCGCAGTGTAATTGCGAAAGTTGAGCAATTTTACTTCTCTAATCCACATAATCAGGCAATGATATGGCTGAAATTATCCATGTTCACTACATCGCCAGGGTAGAGCTTACGGCCGCGCCTTTCTTCCCTTTCGCCATTAACTAATACTATATTATCAAGAAGGAATTGTTTAGCTTCTCCTCCACTTGAGATAAAACTTTGTTTTTTGAGAAATTGCCCTAGTGTAATATATTCCTTCAAAACTAGCTTCCCCTCCCTAAGACAATCTGACAGGCATAATAAGACTCCAATAATTCTTATCGTTAACTTTGCTGCGACAAACGGCAGGACCAAATGGACCAGTAAAAGAAATAGTTGCGTCACCATAATCTAGAGATCTCATGATGTCACTTAGGACTTTGATATTGAAATAGATTTCTAGAGTCTCTCCCGTCATCTCTACCGGCCACTCTTCGTAGTGACTGCCGAGTTCAGCTGATTGGGCTCTAATTGTGAGTACATGTTTGTCTAAAGAGAATTTTACAATTCCTGTGAGAGCATCTTTTGTGACTACTGAACTCCTATCTAGGGCAGTTAAGAGAACTTTAGGCTTTATCTCCACTATGGTGGAGAAGTTTGTTGGTACATACTGGTCAACATTGATGTAATTTCCTTCTAGTAGTTTTGAAACTATTACTATCTCCTGCATTTGTAGGAGGCAGTGACTTTTGCCGACGGCAACTTGTACTTCATCATCGCTGTCAGATAGCAAGCGAATCAATTCGTGCACTGTTCTTCCTGGCATTACCAGCGAAAAGGCGGTATCGTCTTGCTCGGCAATATCTTCGCAGCGCGAAGCTACTTTTGTTCCATCTGCTGCTACCATTCGTAGGGTATTACCTTTATATTCCCACAACATACCTGTAAGTATGGGACGAACACTATCTTGTGACATCGCAAAGCCGACTTGGCGAAGCATAGATTTAAGCTGACTCTGAGGCAAGGTAATCACTGTTAGTCCATCTACATCAGGGAGTTCCGGAAAAAAAGCTGCACTCATGCCTACTAATTCTAAGTCCGAAAACCCACTTGAGATTCTTAAAACTTGTCTTCCTTCCATAACATGGAGTGTTACATCCTCATGGGGGAATCTCCTGGCAGCTTCTCCTAGCAACCTACCTGGTACCACTATGGAGCCTGGTACAATTATTTCGGCCCTGATGCGGGCTGAAATGGCGAGTTCTTGATCATTGGCAGTGAGGATTAAGGTCTCGTTTTCCGCTATAAGGCGAATACTAGAGGAAGACCCCCCGGTTTTAGAGCTAATGACCCGACTTACGGCTACAGCCGCGGCAACGAAATCATCTTTCTTGGCGGAAATATGCATAGACGTCCTCCGTTCTAAAAATTTGTGGTTCTGTCTATAGTATTAGTTAAAAAAGTAGTAATACTAGTACTAAGGGCTGTGGAGATGTTGATAAGTGAAAATGGCGTCGTGAGGGCTTAATATATACTTCTTTTTGTCCTGTTAGTAAGGCCTAGCTATTGTACAGAGCTTGTTTGTAATGCGCTATGACAATATGGTAATCCACAGGAAATAGTGGATAAGATAACAGGGGTGTGGACTATATTGTTTTAAGTTTGGCCTCAAGTTCACGCACTATCGAGGCAAAAGCTACATCGCTGATTATATCGGTGGCGATTTTGTCGCAAGCATGGATAACTGTGGTATGGTCGCGTCCTCCAAACTCCTCACCAATGCGGGGGAGAGAGGCATCGGTATTTTTCCGCGCCAAATACATGGCGACTTGGCGGGGCAGGGAAATATTGCGGGTGCGTTTTTTTGCGGAAAGTTCCTCTATTTTAAGACCGAAATGAGCGGCTACCACCTTTTGGATATCTAGGATAGTAAGAATACGAGTTTTTTCTTCGGGGAAGAGATTACGCAAGACTTCGTCAACAAGCTCGCGGGTAAGCGGTTTTTTGCTGAATGAAACATAGGCCATGATGCGGTTTAGTCCGCCCTCTAGTTCCCGAATATTGCTCTTAATGCGTCCCGCAAGGTATGAGGTTAGCTCTAAAGGGATCCGGAAATTTTCACTGGCGGCTTTTTGGCGCAAAATGGCGACGCGAGTTTCATAGTCTGGCGGTTGTATGTCCGTTATTAGCCCCCATTCGAAACGACTGCGCAGCCGTTCTTCTAACGTAGCAATCTCCTTGGGTGGACGATCGCTAGAGAAAATAATTTGCTTGTTGGCTTCATGTAGGGCATTAAAAGTATGGAAAAACTCCTCCTGGGTCTGCTCTTTACCTGCCAAAAACTGGATATCATCCACCAATAACAAATCTATGGAGCGATATTTAGCGCGAAACTCCATCGTTTTGCGCTGTTGTATTGAAGAAATAAACTCATTAGTAAATTTTTCACACGAAATATAGACAACTTTAATACCCGGGTACCTTTGTAACACAAAATGGCCAATGGCATGCATGAGATGTGTTTTACCAAGACCGACGCCCCCATAGATGAAAAGAGGATTATATGCCCGCGCCGGAGCTTCAGAGATGGCTAAGGAAGCAGCGTGAGCGTAGCGATTACTTTCACCGATGATAAAATTATCAAAAGTATAGCGCGGGTTGAGTATGGGCAAGTCTTCATTTGTTGTTTTTTCGCTGGCAAGAGGTTTTTGCGGCTCATCCTTGGCTAGAGTGAATTTAACTAGCATCTCTCTATTTAGAATAGAAGAGAGCGCTTTCTGCACAGTGAGAGAGTAGTTATTTTCGAGCCAGTTACGATTGAATTCGGTGGTAACAGTGATGTAGAGTACGTTGCCTTGCAGCGCGTGTGCTTGGCAAGGCTGCAGCCAAGTTTCGAATTGATGTTTACTTATTTGTGCCTCTAGCAAACCAAGCGTGGTCTGCCATAATTCGGCCGCAGTCATCACCATGTTAGAACCCCCCCACAAAGTGTAGGTGTATATGTTCAACATAGCGTGACGCTAATCCTATGCTGTTCTACTACCTGTGGATATTTTTTTAAGGTTCAGGGTGCAAATGTACTAACAGTGCTTGTGGATGTTCATTTTGCTGCCTGATGCGCCTGTAGCGGTGGGCACTTTAGGGCTTTTTTCTTCTCTTTAGGCAGAGAAGATGTCCACAATGTTATCCACAGGTGTGGAGAACACATGTGTGTGGAGTAGTTCACACTCTCTAGGCAAGGTCTACGCAGAGAGCCGTTGGTGATTTAAATCGCGCTGCGAGACTCAGATATGATACACAACTTATCTACAGGGTTATCAACAGGTGTGCATAATCGACAAAGTACGACATGGATATGCCAGTTTTTAATTATTGCTTGTGACCCTGCGGTTTGATATAATTTCAAAGATAGTCTGGCAATATGGACTCTGAAGGGAGAGTGAACATATGAAGCGTACATTTCAACCTAATAACAGACAGCGTAAGAAGGTGCACGGTTTCCGTGAGAGAATGAGTACGGCTAATGGGCGTAAAGTGCTCAGCAGGCGTCGCCTTAAGGGAAGAAAAGTTCTGTCTGCCTAAGGCCGCTTACGTGGCCTTTTAATCATGAGGAGCTGATACTTATGCGTCGCTCTTTTAGGCTAAAGAAGAGAAAAGAGTTCTCTCATGTTTTCGGTACTGGGCGTTCTGCTGCCGGAAAACTGATGGTAGTTTATACCGCCACGCGTGAGGCGACTTCTGTGCGCATTGGCTTCTCAGCGGGAAAAAAGTTGGGAAATGCAGTATTGCGCAATCGAGCACGCAGGAGACTTAAAGAAATGGTGCGCAAAGTCTTGCCACGCTTGCAGGGGGGAAGAGACTTAGTAGTCATCGCCCGGGCAGGGGCAGTGAAGGCCACTTGGCCTGAGCTCGCGAAGGAATTTCAGCAGATTTGCCGCCGTCTAAAAGTGTGGAATGAGCTATGAAAACACTGGCTATGTTCTTGATAAGAATTTATCAGCGCTATATTTCACCCAATAAAGCCCCTAGCTGTCGATTTCGCCCTACCTGTAGCCATTACGCTGCAGAGGCGATCGAGCGGCACGGGGCTATGCGTGGGTGTTTGATGGCAGCGCATCGTGTGCTTCGTTGTCACCCGTGGTCTAAGGGCGGATACGATCCTGTGAAATAAGTGCCGGAGGGATGAGAGTAATAATGGAAATGATCAACACCATGTTAAAAAACATGTTAGATTTCTTCTTTAATTTCACGCAGAGCTATGGTTGGGCAGTAATACTACTGTCACTGGCTGTGACCTTAATCACTCTGCCCCTTAATCTCAAGCAAATGCAGTTTACGCGCGCTATGCGTCGCGTGCAGCCTGAACTTGACGCCATCAAGAAGAAATTTAAGGATGACAAGGCCAAGGTGAATGAGGCTACGGTGGAACTATGGGCAAAGCACAAGGTTAATCCGGCCTCAGGTTGCTTGCCCATGATTATTCAGATGCCCGTGCTCTGGGCGATGTTTAATGTACTACAGGTTCCAGATATTTTTGCTAAGCAGCCACTCTTTTTGGGGCTCAATATGACGCTCCCTAACCCCCAAAATGCCATCATGACCTTGGGTTGGTATTACTGGATTTTGCCCATCTTGACGGTGGCCACGACATTTTGGCAGTCTAAGCAGACTATGCAGAGCACCGAGCCGTCGCAGCGCACCATGCTATATATGATGCCCCTGTTTATGGGTTGGTTCACGCTGCAATTCCCTACGGCGCTGGCCCTATACTGGGTCTCGCGCAATCTCTTTACCATCGCTCAAGAGTATTTGTACACTATGTTTATTGCAGGCAAGACTGTGGGAGTGGAGGCCGAGACTAATGTTCAGCGTCGAAAAGACGGCTAAAAGCGTAGATGAGGCTATTCAGTCTGCTTTGCTTGAACTAGGGATTGGTTTAGAACAAGTTGATGTCACGGTGCTCGAAGAACCCACCAAGGGAGTCTTTGGTTTGTGGGGTGTGAAGCCTGCCCGTGTTCTGGTGAAGAGAAGATTGTCGCCGGAGGATAAAGCTAGATCTTTTGTGACAGACTTAGTTCGACATATGGGTGCAGAGGGCGCTACCTGTGTCATGGTGCGCGAAGCGGCAGACGAGGTTGAGCTGGCAGTGAGTTGTGTTAACTCCGGCATGTTGATCGGTAAAAGAGGGCAGACTCTCGACGCCATACAGCAGTTGACTGCGGTCATCTACTCCCGTATGGGAGGGTCAAGACGTCTGCTTATTGACATTGGGCAGTACCGTGAGCGGCGCAAACAAACCCTGATGGACCTCGCTAAGAGTTTGGCGGAGAGGGTTAGGCGCACAGGACGCAAGGCCATACTCGAGCCTATGAGTGCAGCTGAGAGGCGCATAGTGCACTTGGCACTACAGGATGAGGCTGGCATTGCGACCTACAGTGAGGGGGAGGAACCCTACCGCAAGGTGATTATAGCGGTGCGCTAAGAGATCGCCTACCCAGTAACTGCTTGTTACTGGGTTGTTTTGTTAAGGAGGTTGAAATTTGTACCAAGATGTGATTGCCGCGGTAGCGACTCCCGCTGGGGAGGGAGGCATTGCCATCCTGCGCTTGTCAGGCATAGCTGCACTTGAGGTGGCTAAGGGATGTTTTAGACGCCGCAGGGGGCGTTTCTCGCCGCAGCCGTGGCGTGTTTACTATGGTGAGGTTTTTGACTCGAGTGGAGAGCGCATCGACGAGTGTCTGGCAACCTATTTTCGCGCGCCGCATTCCTATACGGGCGAGGATGTGGTGGAGTTAGATGTTCATGGCGGCTCTTTTGTGGCCAGTCGGGTACTGCGGCGACTATTAGAGTGCGGGGCTAGGCTGGCCGCGCCAGGGGAGTTTACCAAGCGTGCTTTTCTAAATGGGCGAATTGACCTTAGTCAAGCGGAAGCAGTAATTGATGTTATTCGCGCTGGGTCTGATCTGGCCTTACGAAATGCCAATTCTCATTTGCAGGGCACTTTGCGGCGCGACATTGTGGAGATTCGCCAGCTTTTGCTGGGGACCTTAGCTCTGGTTGAGGCTCATTTGGATTTTCCCGATCTTGACGCTCCGGAACTAACGCACAGCGCTGTTAAGTCTGAACTCAGGTGGGCATTGGCTCGCTTAGAGGCCCTTGTCGCCAGTGTGCGAGGTGGAGAGGTCGTAAGAGAGGGATTTCGCGTGGCCCTAGTTGGACGCCCTAATGTCGGCAAGTCGTCATTATTCAACTGCCTAGCGGGGCATGATAGAGCCATAGTAACCGACATCGCCGGTACTACACGTGATGTTTTAGAGGTTGGCGTCAACTATGATGGTATGCTACTGAGATTTTTCGACACGGCGGGGCTTAGGGACCAAGGTGACTTTATCGAGCGGATAGGCATGGAGCGCACTGAGCAGGCCATGAGCGAGGCAGATTTTATCGTTTTGCTTATTGATAGCTCCGAGGAGCTTCATCGCGAGGATTTTGTCCTCCTGGAGCGTACAGAGGTATTTCGTCGGCTTATTGTGCTAACCAAGGGCGATTTGCCACTGCGTGCACTCCTGCCTGACGAGCCGAGGCGTCTAACGGTCAGCGCCCATGCCGGCCGTGGTGTGCACGAACTGAAGGAAGTTATTTCGCAGGCGGCGCGGACTACAATGGGGGCTGAGCATGCTCAGTTTGTGACTAATATACGTCATGCCACCGCTGTTACGGGGGCCAAGGTGGCGACGGAAAACGCGCTGCAGGTGGTCAGTGAGGGCTGGGAACTTGAGCTGGTGACTATTGATGTACGCAGGGCTTTGACCTACTTGGGTGAGATAACTGGTGACGATGTTTCACACGGCTTAACAGACGAGATCTTTTCACAGTTCTGTATTGGGAAATGAGGAAGACATTTTGTACGAGGCAGGCAGTTATGATTGTATAGTGGTAGGGGCAGGGCATGCAGGCTGTGAGGCAGCCCATGCCGTTGTGCGCATGGGCTGCCGCGTGCTTCTGCTCACCCATAGCCTAGACTCTATTGCCCTGATGCCCTGCAACCCCTCGGTAGGGGGCCCGGCTAAGGGCCATGTTGTCGCGGAGATAGACGCGCTGGGCGGGCTGATGGGAAGGGTGGCCGACCTCTCTTATTTGCAGATGCGCATGTTGAATACGGGCAAGGGTCCCGCGGTACGCGCGCTGCGCGCTCAGGCTGATAAGAAACAATATCAGACTGCGATGAGGCGGATTCTTGAGCAGACTGAGGGGCTGCGTATTGTGCAGGCCTTAGTTACCGAGGTGCTTACGCAGGACGGCCGCGTCTGTGGGGTCGGCACCCATTACGGAGCCGTTTTTCAGGCACCGACCGTCGTTATAACAGCGGGGACCTACCTTGAGGGCAAGGTTATTGTGGGGAATACTACTTTAGTCAGTGGCCCAAACAGCCTCCTTGCTTCTACTGGTCTTTCGGGCAATTTGCGTAGCCTGGGCATTGAAATGGGTCGCTTCAAGACGGGAACCCCCCCGCGGATTCACAGGCGTAGTGTCGATTTCGCGCTCATGGATGAGCAGAAGGGCGATAGCAATCCTTGGCGGTTCTCGGCGCGTAGTAGTAAGGTGCCTAAAGAGCAGCTTTCGTGCTGGCTTACCTACACCACGCCCCGCACTCATGAGATTATCCGCGCTAATTTGCACCGTTCGCCACTTTACGCGGGCTTGATTGAGGGTCGAGGGCCCCGCTATTGTCCTTCCATCGAGGATAAAGTGGTGCGGTTTGCCGATAAAGATCGCCATCAGATTTTTTTAGAACCAGAGGGTTATGAAACAGACGAGATGTATGTTCAAGGCTTATCGACTAGTCTGCCCGAGGATGTGCAGGTCGAGATGTTGCGATCCGTTATCGGACTGCGGGGGGCCGAGATGATGCGCCCTGGTTATGCCATCGAATATGATTATGTGGTGCCGACCGGACTTTCTTTAACGCTTGAGAGTAAGGTTTGTGCGGGACTGTTTTTCGCAGGGCAGATTAACGGTTCATCCGGGTATGAAGAAGCTGCGGGGCAGGGACTGATGGCGGGGGCTAATGCTGCGGCGCAGATCCTTGGGTACGCGCCTCTGATACTTCGTCGTTCGGAGGCCTATCTCGGCGTGCTAATTGATGACTTGGTGACCAAAGGGGTGGCAGAGCCTTATCGTTTGATGACTTCGCGGGCCGAGCACCGCTTATTGCTGCGGCTCGATAATGCTTACGGTAGGCTTGGGGAGACGGCAGCCCAGTACGGGCTTATTTCTCAAGCGGAGTTTCAAGCCATAAAAGAGGAAGAGGTAGATCTCGCCTACTGGGTGGCCTGGATGGAGAAGCGGCAGGTTCGCGCTGGGGATGAGATTAATGCGCTTTTGCAGAGCGTAGGTACGACGCCCGTCAGCGACGCTTATACGGCGGCCCAGCTGTTGCGCCGACCGGAGGTGCGGTGGGACCTGTTGTGTCAGGTGGTGCCAGAACTCGTCGCCTTGCCTTTGCAGTTGGCAACGCGAGTTGAGATTGAAGTTAAGTATGCCGGTTACATTGCCAAGGAAAGGGAGCAAGTGGAACGCTTTCTCGAACTTGAACACCGCGCTATTCCTCAAGGGTTGCGGTATGAGGATATTAAGGCTTTGTCTAGTGAGGCCAGAGAAAAACTGGCCCGCCAGAGGCCGCAGTTTATTGGCCAGGCCTTGCGCATGAGCGGGGTTTCGCCCTCCGATGTGGCGGTGTTGTTAGTATTTATGGGTGGGCGGTGAACGAGGTGAACTGGCAGGAGTTTAGTGCGGCCTTGGCCATGTTAGGCCTAACGCCGCAGGAGTCGCATCGCGAGCGCTTTGCTCTATATTGCGCCTTGTTACAGGAGTACAATGAACGAGTTAACCTCACGGCCATAGTGGACGAGGGTGAAATCTGGCGCAAGCATTTTTTAGATAGCTTATCGTCATTGCTGGTACTACCTCGCCGAGGTAGTGGGATTGACATTGGCAGCGGGGCTGGGTTTCCGGGGCTACCTTTGGCTATTGTTTGTGAGGATTTACAGTTTACTCTATTGGATAGCCTGCGTAAGCGCGTGGGTTTTCTCCAGGAAGTTATTGACAAATTGTCTTTGGGGGAGCGAGTGGTGGCCCTGCATGGACGAGCAGAAGATTTAGCGCACCTCGAGTCTATGCGGGGCAAATTCGACTTTGCCGTATCGCGGGCGGTGGCGAAGTTCGCTGTGCTTTGTGAGTTGTCCTTGCCCTTTGTCAAAACGGGTGGATTATTTATAGCTATGAAGGGGCCCCGTGCGCATGAGGAAATAGAGGAAGCGGGTAATGCTGTGCGTCGCCTAGGTGGGGGCAAAGCATGGATTGTTCCCTGGCAACTGCCCGGAAGTATGGAGGAGAGGGTCCTGGTGGTGGTGCCAAAGGAGTTCCCCACCGAGAAGCGCTATCCGCGCCGCGCGGGGACTCCGGAAAAAAATCCCCTACAGTGAGCCAGCGCGAAAGGGAACGGTTTTTGTTCCCGCGAATTATAGGGGGAGTACCACGAAGCAAGTTTAGAGAGGAGTGGTTTGATGAGGTGGTTTGGTGGTGGCAACGTTGAACGTGTCCTGCAACTTAATGTCAACGACGTTAAACCTAACCCGTATCAACCGCGCAAGATTTTTTCCGAGGATTCTCTAGCCGAGCTGCGTGACTCAATTAAGCAGGTTGGCATTATCCAACCCTTAGTGGTTCGCAAATTGGGCCCTATTTATGAGCTGGTAGCGGGCGAGAGACGCCTACGGGCCGCGAAGGCTGCGGGTTTTAGCACGGTGCCTGCGGTGGTGCGACAGTACACAGACCAAGAAGTGGCACAGGCGACGCTTATTGAGAATATTCAGCGCGAGGAACTTAACCCCCTAGAAGAGGCACTAGCCTATGACCAGTTGCTTACCCAGTTTCAGATAACTCAGGACGAACTGGCGAAACGGGTGGGGAAGAGCCAGTCTACCATTGCCAATAAGCGCCGTCTATTGCGCTTATCTGACGAAGTCAAGGAACTATTGGCCGGTGGCGCCGTCAACGAGCGACAGGCACGGGCTTTGTTAAAGATCGAGGATGGTGCCATGCAGGCTGTGCTGGCAGCACAGGCCATCAGTGAGGACATGACTGTTCGTCAGGTGGAGGAGGCGGTGGAGAGGTTACTGGGTGGCGAGACAGTGACCCAGGCTGTTGCCGCCACTACTATAAGGCCTGTGCGCAAAATGTTGGTGCGCGATGTGCGCATCTTTGTCAACACCGTTCGCCAGGCCGTTGATTTGATGAAACGCAATGGTGTGGCAGCCTTGGTGCAGGAGAAGGACGGCGATGAATACTACGAAGTAGTCGTGCGCATCCCTAAGGGCAAGTAGGCCCTAGAGGCGCACTAACCGATGAAATTGGTTTCGAGGTGAAAAATATGCCGGCAAAAGTGATGGCCATTGTTAATCAAAAAGGCGGGGTAGGCAAGACTACCACCGCCGTTAACTTAGGAGCTGGTTTGGCGGAACTTGGCCAAAGAGTGCTGGTGGTGGATATTGATCCCCAGGGAAACGCGACTTCGGGGCTAGGTATCAATCGGCGCCGCATCAAGAAGTGCATTTACAACGTGCTGATTGAGGGGCTGACCCTTGATGCTGTTATTTTGCCTACGGCTATTTCCGGCTTGGAGATTGTACCAGCTACCATTCAGCTGGCCGGGGCCGAAGTAGAATTGGTTTTGGCTATGCAGAGAGAGATAAAATTGCGCGAGGCCCTGTCGCCTCAGCTTACGGCTTACGATTTTATTTTGATCGATTGCCCGCCATCTCTCGGTCTCTTGACGCTAAACTCACTGACAGCCGCCACAGGAGTATTGATACCTGTGCAGTGTGAGTACTATGCTCTGGAGGGACTGAGCCAATTGATGAATACAGTGTCCTTGGTGCAGCGTCATCTCAACCCCAGCCTTATAGTAACCGGTGCGGTCTTGACGATGTTCGATGCTCGCACCAATTTGGCCTCACAGGTGGCGGATGAGGTTAAGGCTTTTTTTAAGGAGAGGGTTTTTACCGCCATTATCCCCCGCAATGTGCGTTTGAGCGAGGCGCCGAGCCATGGGCAACCAATTATGACCTATGACCCCCGCTCCAAGGGGGCTGAACTTTACATGGATCTAGCCCGGGAGGTGTTGGCCCGTGGCTAAGTCTCGCTTGGGCAAGGGGTTACAGGCCTTAATTACTGACATGGAGAGTATGGCTGATGAGGGAGTGCGCAATATCGCACTGGATTATATTTCTCCCAACCCTTATCAGCCCCGCCGCAGCTTCGCGGATGACCAGCTGCGCGAATTGGCGGATTCTATCAAGCAACATGGTGTGATTCAGCCGGTTACGGTTCGCCCGCGCGGAGACCGTTTTGAATTGGTGGTGGGCGAGAGGCGCCTTAGAGCCGCCAAACTGGCTGGTTTAACCGATATACCTGCCTTAGTGCGCGACATGACAGATTTGGAGAGCGCGGAGATCGCCATTATTGAGAACTTGCAGCGCGAAGACTTGAACCCGCTGGAAGAAGCCGCGGCTTTTAATCATTTACTGGCGGAGCTGGACTACACGCAAGAGAAGATTGCCGAGCGTCTAGGCAAGAGTCGCTCACACATCGCCAATACCCTGCGCTTGCTGGCCTTGCCCAAGGTGGCTGCTGACCTTGTGGCCAGGGGGCAGCTCAGCGCGGGGCAGGCGAGAGCGGTCTTGGCTGCCCCGCCGCATCTGCGAGAGTCATTCGCGCTGCGCATTGCTGACAGGGGCATGACAGTGAGAGAGGCCGAAAAGGCCGCTCAAGGCCTGCAAAATGTTTCACGTGAAACAATTGGCCGGCAGGCCAAGCCGATATTGCCTCTGGAGTACAGGGAGGCAGAAGCACGATTGCGCGAATTTTTGCAGGCCAAAGTATCGCTTAAACATCAAGGGCCGGGGGGAGCGATTGAAATCAGCTACCACAGTGCGGAAGAGCTAGAGCGGCTGCTAGAACTGCTCACCAGGCAGGAGCATTGATATGAAAGAGTTTGTCTACCTCGATAATGCGGCCACGACGTGGCCCAAGCCGCCTGGGGTGGGGGAAGCCATGGGAAATTTTCTCCGCCATAGCGCGGCCAACCCCGGCCGGGGTGGACATGCTCTGTCCCTCGAGGCGGGTAGGGCGCTTTTATTGTGTCGTCAAAGATTGGCGGCCTTTTTTGGGGTTCGCGATGCTTCGCGGATGGTCTTCACCGCTAGCGCGACGCATGCTCTGAATATGGCGCTCTTTGGTGTTCTGCGGCCAGGAGACCATTGTATTACCACTTCGCTAGAACACAATGCTGTGGCGCGCCCGCTGCACCGCCTTTCTCAGCAAGGGGTCGAAGTGACTATTGTGCCGGGCGAAGCTGATGGTTCGCTGCGGCTTGAAGCGGTCGCGGGGGTGATCCGCAAAAACACCAGACTTATCGCCATGACGCATGCCTCCAATGTCTGCGGGACTATACTCCCGGTCAAGCAGGTCGGTGAGCTCGCGAGGCAGGCAGGCGCCTTGTTCTTGCTCGATGCCGCACAGACGGCGGGGGTCATCCCTATCGATGTGAATTCGCTCGGGCTAGATATGCTGGCCGTACCGGGGCATAAGTCTTTGCTCGGGCCGCCAGGCATTGGCGCTCTGTATGTCAGGGCGGGTATAGACATGGTGCCCCTCTTCTATGGCGGCACCGGGAGCTTTTCCGCGCAAATGGCGATGCCAGAAGATTACCCCGACCGCCTAGAAGTAGGAACCCTCAATACCGTGGGTATCGCTGGTCTGGCCGCTTCTTTAGACTATATCGCTAAGCGTGGCTTGTCAGACATTTACCGCCACGAAAGGGAGCTAGTAGTGAGATTGCGCCGCGGGTTAAGCGGCGTTGCGGGAGTCACTGTTTATGGGCAAACAGAAGGCGCGCCCATCGTGGCCTTCAATATTAAGAGTCTGGGCTCGACGGAAGTCGCACATATCCTAGACGCCAATTTTGGCTTGGCCACGCGTGCTGGCCTGCACTGTGCGCCCCTAGCTCACCGCACCTTGGGAACATTGGCGCAGGGAGCGGTCAGGGTGAGCCCTGGGCCCTTTTCGACGGCGGCAGAGATAGATAGACTTCTCACGGCGGTAGAGGAAGTGGCACGGGAGGAACAATGTTTGGTACGATAGTGAATGCGGCGGCAATTATGGTGGGCGGGCTATTGGGGATGTTGCTTCAGGGGGGCCTAAGACCTAGGAGCAAGGAAACGATACTGCAGGGCTTGGCGCTAGCGGTTATGCTTATTGGGATTAAAATGGCGCTTACTACAGAAAACGCCTTAATAGTTATTGGCAGCCTGGTATTGGGGGGGCTGACGGGGGAATGGCTAGATATCGAGGGCCGGTTGTACCGCCTTGCGGAGCGGGTAGAAAAGAAATTTGTGAAAGGCGAGAGTAAGGCCGGACAGGCCTTTATCTCAACTAGTTTGATATACTGCGTGGGCGCAATGGCCATTACGGGCAGCCTGCAGAGCGGACTAACTGGGGAGCACAGCATACTTTACGCCAAGGCAATGCTCGATGGTGTCTCGGCCGTAGTTTTTGCCTCTACCATGGGCGTGGGGGTCGTTTTTTCGGGGCTTTCGGTATTGGTCTACCAAGGAACCATCACCCTGCTCGCGGGGGTAATCGCACCCTTGCTTACGCCAGCCGCCATCAGGGAGATGTCAGCCACGGGCGGGCTCTTGATTGTCTCTATCGGCATCAATATTCTCGAGCTAAAGCAAATTAGAATCGGTAATCTTTTGCCCGCCATGTTCTTTGCGGTTATATTAGCAGGGCTTTTGTAGTTTCCCTCGAAGTTACCCAGAGATTTCTGACAAAATGCTTTCAAAAAACATCGCATGGTATATATTATAAGTGGGGCAATTTAGAGAAAGAAGGTGTCGTGTACATGCCACAATTTGCCAATCCGTTTCAGGGAAATGTCAACCGGAAAATATCCAAAGAAGAGCTCATACAGGCCATCCGTCTCAATATTGCCGGAGAACTTGAGGCCATCTTTGTCTATGATGCTCATGTTTTGGCCACGGATGATCCGGTAGCTAAAAAAGTTATTGGCGACATCCGTGACGAAGAGAAGGTCCATGTGGGTGAACTAATGGCGCTATTGCGGCACCTAGATCCACAGGAGGCCGAGCACTTTGCTGAAGGCGAGGGCGAAGTGCGCGAGATGTTAGAGTCCCTCGGTCTACAGGCCACGGGGCGCGCGACTATCGGTAGTCTGAAGAAAGAGTAGGGAGGTGCCGCAGTATGGAGTTTTTATCAAGACAGGACGCCCCTTTTTCCCTAGAGCAGTGGGCGAAAATAGACGAAAAAGTAGTCAGGATCGCTCGTCAAGTGTTGGTGGGCAGGCGCTTTATTAGCCTGTACGGGCCACTAGGTGCGGGTGTGCAGAGTATCAATATCGACTCTTTTGAATCCACGGATTGTGGGCACATTGAGTTTTTTGGGGAGAACGAATGCTTCCCCCTAGGAGTCAAAAGCCGTCGATTTATGGAGATCCCAATGGTGTACAAAGACTTCAAAATCACTTGGCGCGATGTCGAGCATAGCGCTCAGTTTAATTTGCCGCTAGACTTAGCGAGCGTGGCTGGCGCTGCCGCTATTTGTGCTAAGAAAGAAGATGAGCTAATTTTTCTCGGCAATGCCGAACAGGGATATGAGGGACTCTTCACGGCCACCGGAGTAGAAAGAATCGCCAAGGGCAATTGGGCCGAGGGCGAGACGGCCTTTAGTGATGTCGCGCGCGGCCTCGAAATCTTGGTCGGCAATGGCTTGGTGAGCAATTTTGCCTTAGTGGTGAGCCCCGACCTCTATCGACAGATGCAGAGAGTACAGCCGAACACGGGCCTGCTGGAATCGGAGCGGGTGGGCAAGTTGGTAGAAGGCAATTTGTTCCAATCCGCCGTCTTGGGCAGTAACTCTGCCGTGCTGGTGTGCAGCGAGGCGCAAAACATGGATCTTGTCATTGGGCAAGATATGATTACGGGCTACCTAGGACCTGATAAGCTAAACCACAGCCTGCGCGTGCTTGAGACAGTCATGTTGCGCATTAAGAGAAAAGATGCGATTGTAGTCTTCGCCTAAGCTATGAGACCATAGCAAGGGGCTGCCCGATAGTGGGCAGCCCCTTTTTGGTGCGCTATATTCATTTCAGATTAGTTGCCGCGCCCTCCACCTCTTGGCTCATTCTTATTCTCGGGCTTGGCTTTGTCATCATCGTCGTCGTCATCGTCATTCGCATCATCATCTGAATCGTCCGCGTCATCATCCGTGACGTCGTCATCTTGGTCGTTGTTGCCAGGAGCATCGTCTTTGTCGCGGCCGCGCCCTTGGCCTCTCTGCTCCTCTTGGTCATCCTTGTCATCAGAGCGTCCACGGCCGGGGCTTAGTCCCAGCAGGTTTTCCATGTCCTTAAGAGAAGGATCATCCGCGATGGCGGCTTTGATGCTTAGCAAGGCAGCTGCGGCTGGGGTGCCTTCATCTACGAGGTCAATTAGGGCGGAGACGATGGTGTCGACTCCCTTCAGACTTGGGTCTGCCGAGATGGCAGCACTGAGAGTAGAGAGAGCGGTAGCGCTAGGAATGCCGGCTTCATGCATATCGATTAGCGAGGAAATCAAGGAATCAGATTCCCGACGAAAAACCGCGGGTGTTAGCTCTAGTCCCCTATGCAGTTGCAGTGCGGCCGAGATATCATTTGGGGCCAGCCCGGCCTCATGCATATCGATAACAGAAGAAGCGATGTGATAGACATTCTTGAGCGTACTGTCAAGCCGCATCGATTCTGTAAGTAAAGTCAGGGCCAGAGCTTCTGAAATACCAGCCTCGCGCATGTCGGCGAAGGACTTAACCACCTTGTTGAACTCCTGGGAAAAGGTCTCTGTGTCGAGGTTCAGCCCATCCTGCAAGCCCATAATGGCAATTAGATTGGCCTCCGTGACCCCCTTGCGGAGGAAGCGAGCAAAAGAACTAAGTGGTATCGTAAGGGTTTGTGCCGCCTCAGTAAGCGGGGCCGTGACGAGGACCGATGTCACAGCGGAGGGCGTAGTAGGCTGCTGCCCTAAATGGGCATTGAGCTTGGCTGCGGCGGCGGTGGCGATGCCCTGTACCTCATCAGCCGACGCGCTTCCTAGGGGATTGACCACAATTAAAACCTCGCTCTCGGGTGTTAAAAAGCCTAGGGTGGTGAGAGTGGCGTTAATTTTGTCTAAGGCCTCGCCTACTGGCAACCCGACCAAGACGAGGTCGGTTAAAGCGGGTTGATCGTCAAGGTTCTTGATCGTGGCAGCAAGTACAGTCTGCTGGCGGCTGAGAGTTAGCACAATTTCGGGGTTCACTTGTAGCGTCAACTGGGCAAAAGCGCGGGGAGAAAAGTAAAAAGTGTAGCCGGCGAACAAAACAGCGATAGCTAAAACCAGAGCGGTTAGTTTTTTGGGCAGAGTCTTTAACATTGGGAATCACTCCTTTAGGGTAGTAGCCGAAGCATTGCGTCGGCCTCTACCTAGATAATGTGGGTGGCGAAAAAAGGTTGCACTGCCGAGAGAGAAAGATTTTATTCGCCGCCTTGGCCTCGCCCGCGGGGAGTATTGTCATCCGCATCCCCATTTGCTTCTTCATCATCCTCGCGATCATCATCATTCTCGCGATCAGGATAAGTCACCGACGGTCTTCTGTCGGGGTCTCGTCCTCGGGTATCATCTTCATCGTCGCCAGACGCCGCGTCGCTGTCCTCATTTTGGCGGCCGTTGTCGCCGCGCCCCTGGCCGGGGGCAGGTCTTGCACCATCCTCATTGGGAGTATCTTCACCCTCAGATTCATCGCGCCGGGGGTTATCCCTCGGACCGACATTATCAGTCTCGTCACGATCCGTAGCGTCGTCATCGTCCTCCACGTCGCTCTCGTCGTCTTCTAACTCCTCGGCTAGCAGTCTTTGGCCTAACTTCAAGGCGTCTTCCCGCCTCATATCGGCGCGCCACTCCCTCGCCATTTTTCTCGCCATAGCGGCAAATCTTGCCCGAAAGGCAGTCTCATCAAGGGGAAGGCGCTCTCTGAGATGAAATAAAGAGATGAGGTCCTCGTCTTCTAACCCCGTCTCAAGTAAGTCGACAAAGTCAAGGGGCAAAAGACCAGCTGCCCGTGACCCTGCATATACCACCTCTGATACAGTGTGACGACGCATGGTGGCGCCTCTGGCTGTGGCCAGCAAAGAGTTTTCCAGAGCCCCTTGCAAAGTGTCGCCTAGTTCTCCAACGCGCCTTTGTGGCATCGCTGGGGCAGGCCGCAGAAGCATTACCATCGAACTGTCCGGTCGTAAGAATCCTTCTGCATGCAAGCGAGTCACAATTTGGGTGACAGCAAGCTCAGCCCGTTCCTGACGAAAAGTGTCATTCGCAAAGAGGAGAGCCGCCTCGGGGCTAAGCGGCGTGAGGAAAGTTACCCTTCCCCTGGTGTTTACTGTCAACTGCACGGCAGGGTTGGCGTGCAGGGTGGCGTAGGCCAAAGTCTCGGCAGGAAGGAAGAACCCCTGCCACACCATGGCGGCCACGACCACGAGGGCGGCGGGCAAGGCCAGGCGGAGAGGGTGAAAGCGGAGAGCAGAGAAAAGAGCCCACAGCAAAGAGAATGGCCCGCCACGCCTAGGCTTAGCCGTCCTCTGCAACTCTGCTAAGAGGGCGGTCCGAAGCAGAGACTTGTGCAAAGGGGCATTAATAGTGGGTAGCGCCACGCCGTGCAATCGCTGTTCAAAGTCTAGCAGTTTTTTTTCTTGCATATTCATCAACCCTCTACCCTCTACCTGTATAATGCGGTTTGTCGCTTGGGGTTGCATAGTCTTTGTCGCGCGCGAATTTTTGTCGGAGTTTTTCAAGCCCACGGTGTAGCAGGGACTTAACTGTGCCTACAGGCTTGTCGAGCACGGTGCTAATTTCCTGCAGGGGCATCTCGGCGAAAAAGCGCAGAAACAATACTTCCCTATAGTTCTCAGGTAACTGATTCATCTGCTCCTTTAGCATGAGAAAGTCACGATGCCGTAGAACTTCGGCTTCGGCGTTAAGTACTTCCTCCAGAACGTCTTGTTCTGAGGCAATTTCCAAGCCCTGCTCGTACATCTCATGGAGGGATACAGCCGGGTAGCGCTTTTTTCTGTGCCACTGGGCAATTTCAGACAGGGCGATGCGAAAGAGCCAGGCCTGAAAAGGAACATTTTGCCACGTAAACTGCGAAAGGTTCTTAAACGCCTTCAAAAAAGTCTCGGCCGTAATGTCCTGGGCGAGCGATACATCTGCCGTGCGCCGGACGACAAAGTTTAAAAGGCGGTCATAGTTCTTCTCGTAGAGCTGCCCGAAGGCCTCCGGGTCCTGGCGAGCCTGTTCGACTAGCTCCTTTTCTTGCTGTAGCTCATCCGGGGAGAGGCGCTCTCTGGAAAAATAAAGTATAAGCCATGCCAGCAAGCCATGTATGAACCGAGGTTGAGGAGGCAGGAACAGGCACGGAGCGTCATAGAAGTACGGTGGTCGTAGAAGCCTAGCATGCATGCATATTCCTCCTGCAGGAAGCCTCTGGCTGTTGTCAGGGCCAATGGCAATGCATTCGCTACCGCTAAGAAAAACTCCTGCCGCGAGGATGGCCAAGCAACACCGCGTAAAATATGCCACTTGAAATAATAGGAGCGATTCGATAAGATGTATTTGTTGAATCGCGATACTTTTCAGAAAGGAGACGAGGGGATAGAGTTAGGGCCTTAGTCTAACAAATAAAAATAGAGGGGGAGTTAGTAGTGGGTTCAAGACCAGTGAAAGAAGCAACTATACTTCATGCCATGATTCCTATAGTTATCTTGGTTGCCTCACTCTCCTATGCCATCTTGGTGCATGAAGCAGCACCACATATTCCGCTGATTTTTGGCACCATCGTCGCTGCGCTTGTCGCGGTATTTATGCTGGGTACTCCCTGGGATGAGCTTGAGGAGGGAATGCGCAGCACACTGAGTGCCACACTGCAGGCCATTCTCATTCTCATGATTGTAGGGGCTCTCATCGGTCTGTGGATTCTAAGCGGCACCATTCCCGTTATGATTTACTATGGTCTACAAATCCTCTCTCCGGCAGTGTTCCTCCCTGCAGCCTTTATCATTTGTTGCATCGTTTCTTTGGCGACGGGTACGTCATGGGGCACGGCTGGCACGGTAGGCATCGCTTTAACAGGTATCGGCATTGGTCTAGGCATGCCAGCCGGCATGGTAGCAGGCGCGGTGGTATCTGGGGCTTACTTTGGCGACAAGCTATCCCCACTTTCCGACACTACGAACTTAGCGCCTGCCATGACAGGAAGCTCGCTCATCCCGCATATCAAGCACATGCTCTATACAACAATTCCCGCATTTGTCATCGCGCTTGTCCTCTATGCCGTGTTGGGCTTGCGCTTTGCCGGCAAAGAGCTTGATGTGGAACGCATCAATGTTATCTTGGACGCTCTGCGGGCCAATTTCACCATTTCTCCACTACTTCTTATTCCACCCCTCGTCGTTATTTTACTGATTGCCATGAAGATCCCCGCCTTGCCGGGGCTTATCGGCGGGTCAGTGCTCGGCGGTGTTTTTGCTGCTATTTTCCAAGGCGCCTCGTCGGGGGACATCATTCGTGCGGCCCACTATGGTTTTGAGATTGAGAGCGGCGTAGCGGTCGTGGACCGCTTGCTCAACCGCGGTGGACTAGATGGCATGATGTGGACGGTTGCTCTTATTATCTGCGCCCTTACTTTCGGCGGGGTGATGGAGAAAACGGGGATGCTCCGCGCTATCGGCACGAAACTTTTTGCCATGGCCAAGACCACGGGCTCTCTAGTTTTGTCAACTGTAGTTTCTTGCATAGCGGTTAACATCTTGGCGGCTGACCAATACTTGGCCATCGTGCTACCAGGAAGATTGTATAAAGAGGAATATGCCAAGCGCGACCTGGCCCCAAAAAACCTTTCGCGTGTCCTCGAAGGGGCAGGCACTGTAACTTCAGCCCTTATTCCCTGGAACACCTGCGGCGCCTTTATGGCAGTGACACTAGGGGTTTCGCCGTTGGTTTTCCTGCCGTATGCCTTCCTTAATTTGCTGTTGCCAGTAATCAATGTTATCTATGGCTATACTGGTTTCAGCATGGCCAAGGTAGCGGACGAATAAAAAAGAGACATCTAGAGCGCAGACAACATACCAAGGCAGAGAGAAGGGGAGGCCGTCTAAGACCTCCCCTTTTTCTTGCCCCGCCAGCAGGAAAATTGCTGCAAGATGGGGAAACTAAGCGTGAAACTGTGAAGAATATAGGGGGGTAAGGATCAGATGAATGACCTACTCAGAGTAACGCAAAAATCATTCGACGAGTTTAATCAGTTTTTAACAAGCAAAGACAATGCAGTAGTGGGCGAATTCTTACGCGTCGTGAGTAAGTACGGCACACCGCAAGAAATTAACGCCAAGGCCGAAGCCGCACGCCAGTTGCCCAATTTGCTCGGTCGCCTGCGCAATATGAATTCGCCCTATTTAAACAAGCTGACATGGCTTATTGAGGAAAGGGACAAAGGCTCCTTTGTGCCCATATCGCAGTACCGGCGGCAAGTGCTTGGTGAAAAAGCGGATCGCATGTTCTTTAAAGAAGGCAATGCCGTGACGCTTGAAATCAGTGCCATGCAGTACTTCCCCTGGCTTATAGTCGAGGCGGAGCAGGCGATATTGAAACAGGATATTATGCCAGGCAGATTTATCCGCGTGCGCAAGATGAAAGAGCAGGAAGCCGACAACGGGGACACTTTGGCCATGGCGGCAGCCATGCAAATTGTTGGGGCTAGCTATGTAGAGACGCTTGACACAAAGGGGACAGATGGCTCAAATGTCCACCTCGGCGGTCCGGCAACAATCACGGGGTATTTTGGGGGCATTGGTCAGCCCAATGACCATGCCTTGAAATGGGTGGATGAGTGCCTCTACTACTACACCAACTACGGCATCAACCAAGTGCTCAACATAAACCCTGGCACCGTTTTCCTAGGGTACTTACTGTACAAACTCGGCATTGACATCACCTTTAAAATTTCGGTCTTTATGGGTAATGACAACCCTTACTCAGTGTTGTGGACTCTAGCCATGGCGCGCCTGATGTCGCGGGAGGACGGCACATCCCCGCTCGCTGGCTTTAACTTGAGCAACTCCGTCAACAATGAAACCATCCTGCAAAGCGCCTACATCAGGCAAGAACTAGGTCTTGAGAGTAATGTGCGCCTGGAGCACCACATTACCGAAGCGTACAAGAGCATAGTGCGCCAGCCCTATGACCGGCGTGACGAGCTGCTGGAATTGGCCATGACTGTGCCCAATATTGCCGCCAAACACGAGGGAGGAGACCCCGAGGTAGAAATTACTCGTGCCCATCCTTCGGATATCCTCGACTACTTCCGCGCCAAGAGCGACCTTTCTCCAGACGATATGGCCCTTCTCGAGCAGAACTACCTCGACAAACATGATGCCGTCAATCATACTGCCCGCGCTTTGACGGAAAAAGGGCTCTCTTTTATCGCGGCGCGTAAACTGCACCGCATCTAAGAAACGCATAGGAGGTTCGTGGCATGGCTAAGAAAAAGAACATTCTCGATTTGCGCAAAATGAAGAAGAACGGTGAGCAGGTGGCTTGGGTCACGGCTTACGACTACCCCACGGCATCCTTTGCCGAACAGGCGGGGATGGATATGCTCCTCGTGGGTGATTCCCTCGGCATGGTTGTCCTGGGCTACCAAAGTACGGTGCCGGTGACTATGGAAGACTGCATCCGCCATTGTCAAGCTGTGCGCCGTGGTGCCCCCAACACCTTTGTCATCGGGGATATGCCTTTCTTGTCCTACCAAGTTTCCGATGAGGATGCCGTGCGAAATGCCGGACGCTTCATGAAGGAAGCAGAGATGGACTGCATCAAGCTAGAAGGTGGTGTGCGTGTCGCTAGCCGCATTAGGGCTATTGCTGACGCTGGGATCCTGGTTATGGGCCATATTGGGCTGACGCCGCAGAGCTCAGGGCAGCTAGGCGGGCACAAGGCGCAAGGGCGTGACATCGCCTCGGCGCGGGCGGTGATTGAAGATGCCCTAGCTGTACAGGCTGCCGGGGCGATGCTGCTGCTAGTGGAGGCCGTGCCGCCAGAAGTTACGGTATTTATTGCGGGATTTCTTTCTATACCTGTCTATTCGATCGGGGCTGGGCCATGCGACGGTCAGCTCTTGATTAGCGCCGACCTCTTGGGGAAGTTTGCCGCGTTTACGCCGAAGTTTGTTAAGAAGTATGCCAATGTAGCAGAGATAGAAACAAATGCCTTTAAAGCCTATGTAGCCGATGTGCGGACAGGAGCATTTCCCACGGAAGAGCATGTCTACCGCGTGCTCGACCCGCTGACGGAGTTTGAGCAGCTTTTTGCGGAGTTCGCCAAGTAAAGTAGAAGGCAGAGGGGCCTTTCCACTCCATGGGAGGGCTCCTTTGGTGTTTTTGTTGGAGTTTTTTGCAGGGAGAAGGCCAGAGATGTGGAATATAGTTTAGGGAAAAATTAAACTATGGGAGGCAAGGTAGTGCGCATCAAGGAACATCCGATATTAAAGTTTGACCGGGGCAAGGAGCTTGCTTTTTTCTTTGACGGACGGGAATTACTAGGGCATGAAGGTGAGACGATTGCCGCAGCACTCCACGCGGCGGGCGTCAGGGAGCTTTCCACGAGCGCCGTCCTCCATCGCCCACGGGGCTTTTTTTGTGCCATAGGGACCTGTAGTTCTTGCCTCATGGTGGTAAATGGCGTGCCTAATGTCCGCGTCTGTGTGGAGCGGCTTGCCGCCGGTATGATTGTGGAAACGCAGCAAGGGAGAGGGGATCTTGGTGCATCGGTATGACATCTGTGTTATAGGCGGGGGGCCAGCAGGGCTCTCTGCGGCTAAAGCCGCGGGAAATGCTGGGGCAAAAGTGTTACTTATTGATGAGAACGACCGTCTAGGCGGTCAACTCATCAAGCAGACACATATGTTTTTTGGCTCCGAAAAGCAGCAGGCAGGTACGCGCGGCATAGATATATCTTCGCAACTTGTAGACGCCATAGGCAGAATGCCTAATGTCGAGGTCTACCTTGAGTGTGCGGCGCTCGGTCTTTATGATGACAAGGTGCTGACCATGCTGCATAAAAAGCGCTACGAAAAGATAGTTGCCACCAAGTTTATTGTGGCCACAGGTGCGAGCGAGCGCATGCTCGCCTTTGTGGGAAATGATTTGCCTGGCGTATATGGGGCGGGCGCAGTGCAGACGTTAATGAATGTCTATGGGGTTAGCCCCGGTGCGCGGGTGCTGATGATTGGGGCAGGCAATATTGGTCTTATAGTTTCTTATCAATTACTACAGGCGGGCGTTAATGTGGTCGCTATTCTCGAAGCCTCGCCCCACATCGGTGGCTACCTGGTGCATGCCGCCAAGGTGCGCCGTGCTGGCGTGCCTATTTTGACTTCGCATACTATTAAAGAGGCCTATGGCGCACGAGCCGTGGAAGGGGCCACAATTTGCGAGCTAGATGAAAAGTGGCAGGTGCGTCCAGGCAGCGAGAGGAAAATCGCAGTAGATGTTGTTTGCTTAGCAGTCGGGCTTTCGCCCTTGACCGATCTGTTGTGGCAGGCCGATTGCCGCATGATCCATGTGACTGAACTGGGTGGGCATGTCGCTTGGCGTGATGCGAACCTTTGCACTTCGCAGGGGCATATCTACATTGCCGGCGATGTGGCTGGTGTAGAGGAGGCCAGCAGTGCCATGGTAGAAGGAGAACTAGCTGGGCTGGCAGCTGCTAAAGAGTTAGGCCTAGCTACGCCGGCCCTAGAGCTGGGGTTGTCCGAAGCTCGCGAGCAGCTCAGGGCTCTGCGCTCTGGGCCCGTGGGCGACAAGATACGCACAGGACTAGCCTTGGCGCAGAGTGGGGAGGTTTTTGGCATTGCTTAAAAAGACAGGCGTACCAAGCAGCGAAGAGTTAGCCCCAGCCTACCCGCCGGAAGAGCGCATGAAGCAGGGTGCCGTTGCGATCATCGAGTGCTTTCAGAATATCCCCTGTAATCCCTGTGCTACCTCGTGTCCGCGCGGAGCTATCCAGGCCTTTGACGACATAAATGATCTGCCTAAATTCGACCCCGCGCTCTGTAATGGTTGTGCCATCTGTGTGGCTAACTGCCCAGGGCTTGCCATCTTCGTGGTTGACGAAGCGTATAGCGAAGCAGAATCGCTCGTCAAACTACCGCATGAGTTCGTGCCCCTGCCTAAAGCTGGGGATGAAGTAGTGGTCTATAACCGCGCTGGGGAAGAGATCGGCCAAGGAAAGGTGCTGCGCGTGCAAAACCCAGCGAGCTTTGACCGCACAGCGGTAGTGCACCTCGTAGTGCCACGTGCTTATGCGCGTGATGTAAGATTTTTGTCGGTGGGGGTGGGTGCGCGAGATGAAAACCACTGAGCAGCAAATTATTGTTTGCCGCTGTGAAGACCTAACACTAGCTGAGGTGAGGGCCTTGATTGAAAAAGGTTATCGCACCCTAGATGAGCTCCGGCGTATTTCTCGCCTAGGCATGGGCCCCTGCCAGGGGAGGACTTGCCGCCCCTTGGTACAAAGAGAATTGCAGGCGAGCGGCATGCCCATGAAGCAGCAGTCCCTAGGCGTTTTTAGGCCGCCTGCCGTGCCTGTGTCATTGGGAGCCATAGCGGAAAACAGCCAGGAGGGCAGGGATCATGCGTAAGAGCGCGGACGTGGTGATCATTGGCGGCGGGGTCAATGGCGTGGCTATAGCCTACCACCTTGCCAAACGCGGCTGCCGCAATGTAGTTGTTATTGAGAGAGATTATCTGGCCAGCGGGGCTACCGGACGTTGTGGAGCAGGCGTGCGACAGCAGTGGGGCACAGAAATGAACTTGCGCATGTCTATCCCCAGCATAAAGATGTTTGAAACGATGAATGAAGAACTAGAATATGATGGTGATATTGAATTTAAGCAAGGCGGATATCTGCTCTTAGCTTACACCGAGGCAGGCTGGGAGCAATTCCAAAAGAACGTAGCCCTGCAGCGGCATTTCGGGCTAGGCGTGCGCTTATGCAGCCCCTCTGAGGCCAAGGAAATAGTCCCTCATCTTAATACCGAGGGTTTGCTCGGCGCCACTTTTAATCAGAGCGATGGCCACTGCAATCCCTTTCATGTCACCGATGCCTATGCCAAGGCCGCGCGGCGTCTAGGCGTGGAGATCAATACGCACACGGAAGTCCTCGCCATCCGCAAGGTCGGTGAGCGCATCAGTGGTGTGGAAACGACGCAGGGATTTATTGCTACCCCCAAGGTTGTCAATGCCGCAGGGGCCTGGTCTAAAATTGTGGCCGCGATGGTCGGCCTGGAAGTGCCGATCCATCCCGAGCGCCACCAAATACTCGTCACGGAGCCAGTGGCCCCTATGCAAGGGCCCATGGTAATGTCCTTTCATCACCACATCTACTGTCAGCAAACTCCCCATGGCAGCTTTATCATGGGCCTAGGGGACCCGAGCGAAGGTGCAAGCTATAATCAGCGTTCCTCTTGGCAGTTTCTTGACGAAATGGCGCAGAAGATCACTTGGCTTCTGCCGCCTCTCAAGGGAATTCGGGTGGTGCGGCAGTGGGCTGGTCTCTATGAGATGACTCCAGATCGCACGCCAATATTGGGCGAAGTCCCCGCGGTGCCCGGATTTTACTTGGCGGCGGGTTTTAGCGGGCATGGCTTTATGCTGGCCCCCATGACTGGGGTGCTCCTCGCGGAAACCATACTAGGTATGCAGGCCTCACTCCCGATCGAAAAAATGGATCTCGGCCGTTTTGCCCGCGGAGAGCTCTTTTATGAGCCTTCAGTTGTTTAGGGCTGTGGCCATATCGCTGGCGAGAAGTGGGTAAGCTTCCTGTCCATCAGGAGCGTCCAGGTGGCGTGGCTAGTGCCCGGCCTGAAGCGGATTGCCAGATGAAAGGTCTCGAGGGCGCGGTTACGGTGTTCGCCAAAGGGTGGACGCAGTAACCGCGTCTTTTGTTTTTTTTAGGGACTTATCACTGTTCTGTGCCCTGTTGTTCCATAAGAAGCGCGCCTGATTTAGCCCATAGAGTGGTATAATCATGAAGTGCCGCGCATGAAAGGATTACAGCTTTAGTGTCGCGAATAAATGACAAAGAGATGATTTATATGGAAGGGGGAAGTCGTGTGCACACGAGAAGAATAGATTACCGGCTGGCGATACAGCAAATTGTGAAGGATAGAATCATCGAGTTAGGCTGTGGCAAGTTTACTCCCCCTGAAATTGAAAAAAACTTGGAACGCATTGCTTCGCTTGGGAAACATGTAGAATTAGGCGCTCTCAAGGTGCTGTCTGAGACAAAAGACCAAAAGATAGCCACCATGGCGGCCGCTCTGTTGCTTAAGCTGGACGCCGACATGGGGGAAATTGTGGTGGACGAATGTTTGTCCCTAATGAATAAGCCAGGGGTGAGCGACGTTGCCAAGATGCAGATACTGCGTCTCTTGACGGCTAAAGGGCTCGACGTGGGGGAAATGATGAGCCCGACGTACTTCCAAGACGCGACAAAGTTAGCGCATGAATCGCTACTGCACCTCCTCGAGGAGCTAGAGCAGAATCCCAGTATTCTTGGCAATGTTCTCGAGGACTTTGCTGAAGCGCCGCCCGAGATGCAGTATGCCTATGTGCAGGATTTGGTGATGACACAGGACCCTCGGGTGGTGCCTCTGCTAGAAGCGCTGGCGCGAGGTGACGACGAGGTGCTAGCTTCTGAGGCGGTGCGCGGGCTAGGGGCCCTAGCCGAGCCAACCGCACTGGGCGCTTTGCAGGGGCTCGCCGTAAAGGTGCAAGAGCCATTCTTGGCCACGCTGGTAGAAAGAGAGGCGCGTCGCTTGCAATTCAAAGGGGTCTCAGCCGAGAGTCTGCCTCCTTTTGTCCTCGGTACTGTCTTTCAGGTCTTGGTCACGGGCTTAGACGGCAAGGGGTGTCGCATTGTGTGGGTGTCGCGCTTTATGAAGGGCAGCCGAGGGCGCTTGATGGCGGTGAGCTTTCTTTTGAGCACGGAAGAGGGCGTTAAAGATTGCTATGGGTCAGTGCAGCTCAATCGCCAAGAAAGCACCTCCATGTTGAAGGGGCTCCGCGAAAAATATCCTTCCGTCGAAGGCGATTTAATCTACGCCAGCGATCTTGTGCGCGACGCCTTGCAGCGTAATCGTCAGGGAGGAAATCCCCTGCCGCCGCAATGGGCGTTTTGGCACCAAGTCTTGCAGCCCATCCCTATGACGCCGAAACCATACGATTTTCCTCTTGCTGACGATGTGGGGGGAGGAGACGCGCCACAGGCTACCGGCATCCTGGCCATCGAGGAGTTGGCGGAGTGGTATGAGGAAGATCCCTTGGTCTATGATGCGGCCGAAGAACTCCTCAAGGCAGGCAAGCGTTTTCGGAGCATCAAAGGCAAGAAAAAGGCCGCGGATGAGATTATGTGCAGAGTTGCTACAGCCTTGTTTGCCCCACGTTTGGGGGAGATTGTTAGGCGCCTAGACTTTACGGCGGAATTTCTGCGGCGACGTGGGAAGGTGGACTCAGCAGAAAAGCTGGCCGAGATTTCTAGGGCCTTGCGGCTAGGGCAGCCGCCAGAGGAAAACCCTTTTTTGCGCAACCTTTTGACCCTAAGTGTGCGGGTGGCCGAGCATAATCTACGAGCCGGATTTGACTTGCGGCGTCATCCAGATAGGAATGAGTAATGGATTTGCAGCGTATCTTTTCAGTGGTCGATGTTGAAACGACGGGTCTTTCTCCTGAGCGCGATAGGGTGACTGAAGTGGCCATTGTACGAGTACAGGGGGGCCAGATCACTCACTCCTACAGTTCTCTCATTAACCCAGAGCGCCCGATTCCGCCCTTTATTCAACAGATGACGGGTATTACAGACGCTATGGTCGGTAAAGCGCCAAAATTCGCGGAAATACTCCCCTCCATCGCCTCCAACTTAGCGGGAACTGTATTTGTGGCCCACAATGTGAGATTTGATATTGGCTTTCTTGCGGCGGAATTTGCGCGTGCGCAGAGTGCATTTCCTCCGCTAGAGCGCATTGATACCGTGGCCTTGGCGCGCAGCGAGCTAAAGGGCCTGTCGAACTATCGCCTAGAAACTTTGTGCGGGCACCTAGGCTTAGCGGTTGGTGGTCATAGGGCCTTAGGGGATGCCACTGTCACGGCGCAACTGTTGTTAAGATTATTAGGCGCGTCGCCTCAAATCGCGCCAGCGCAGTTGACGAGGCCGCGGTAAGTGATAAAATGCTTGTAGAGGATAAGGAGGGGGTGACATTAATGACTTATAAAATTTCTGACGAGTGCTTCGCCTGTGGAGCTTGTTTGCCAGAATGTCCTACTGAGGCCATAGCTGAGGGGGCAATCTATGTAATTCACGCCGAAAAGTGCATTGATTGTGGTGCTTGTGCCGCAGTCTGTCCTGTTGACGCGCCTAAGCCAGCCTAAAGAGCAGTAGCCAGAGGCGATGCCCCTCCCCTGTGTCCTTGACGGACCAAGGGCAGGGTGTCCTAGTCTTAAACACTACGTTAACGAACTCCTCCGCTCCTTTTTCACATAGGGGCAGGGGGAGTTTGTTTTTAGATTGACAAACCATCCTTGCTTTTTTTAAGCTTGACATTAATTTTACCATGGGATAAGCTTGATGAAAACAAGGGAGGTGCTTTCAATGAGTGAAGAAACCAAGCAGGTCCTGCAAATGCTGAGTGAGGGCAAGATAACTGCCAGTGAAGCCACCAATTTGATCAAAGCGCTTGCTGAGTCCACGCCAAGGGGAGACCATTCTGTCGATGAAATTGCGCGTCGCGCGAGGCTGCAGGCGAAAGTGCTCGCGCGTAAAACCAAGGAAAAGTTAAAAGGGCAATGGCACGGCACTGCCGAGGTCCTCCGCGAACAATTACACGGGGCGCGGGAGTCGGTGGAAGGGGCCGTCAAGCGCGTACAGGCAGAGGCCGGCGAGGATTACGCCGGTGGCCGCGGTTTAGGCGGCATGTTGGGCAATTTGCTAAGGAGCATTGGCGGCACTAGCTTCACTTGGCAGGAGGACATCGTGGGGGAGATTGACAATGCGGAGTTTGCCAGGGTCGATATCCGCGGAGTGAACGGTAGGATTGAAGTCGGGGCTTCTCCTGATGAACAGTGGCATCTCGCAGTTGAAAAAAGTGTGTATGCAAATAACCGCGATGAGGGCAGGGAGTATGCCAAAGAACTGTACTCCGTGGAAAATAACAAGGAGGGCCTGTTTATCGCTGCCAAACAAGCCTTTGGACAGAGAAGTACCGTGCATTTTCGCCTATTGTGGCCAGCAAGCAGGAGGCTTGATCTTGATCTGATTTCCGTCAATGGCAGTGTAAAAATCAAGCATGAGGCCTTAGGATGTGTACGAGCCACTACAACTAATGGTAAAGTGGAAGTGCACGGTGACGCGGAGGAAATAAATCTTTCTTCCACAAATGGCCGCATTCTCTTTGCAGGCTCTGCCGCCATGGTGGACTGCAGCACCATCAATGGAGGGATCGCTCTCCTTTGCAGGGAGCCTCGTGAGGGGTCGTGGAGCTTAAAGGCAGTCAATGGCAGTATTCAGGTCAATTTGGGGGATTCTATAGACATAGGCCGACAGTGCAGTGCGAGCAATGTGCATGGCAAAGTAGAATGCAACTTGCCTAATCTTCTGGTCGACGCGAAGAAGGGGGCCGTGGGTAAATCGCTCTGGGCAGTGTCACAAGGGCAATTTGCGCGGTGGCTAAACATCACAGCTACCTCGGTGCATGGTAGGATTAGCATAGATCCATGGGTAGAAGCTGAAGATGCTAGAGAAGCATAAGACAACTTAAAAAGGGAGGTTAATTATGCGCATAGCTCTTATCGCCCATGATAAGAAGAAAGAAGAGATGGTTGAGTTAGTCGTAGAGTACCGCGCGGTGCTCGCCAAGCATCAGTTGGTGGCCACAGAGACTACGGGCGCTCTACTGATGAGAAAAACAGGTTTGCTAATTGAACGCGTTCTTTCGGGCCCACAGGGTGGAGATGCTCAGATTAGCGCCATGGTGGCGACAAAGGCCGCTGACATGGTTATATTCTTGCGCGACTCGCTGACGGCGCAGCCCCATGAGCCCGATATTAGTGCGTTGCTGCGTATCTGTGATGTTCATAAAGTGCCACTGGCCACTAATCTAGGTACCGCAAAAATTCTTTTGTCTAGTGTTGCTAGGGCCTGAAAAATATAATACAAAAAAGGGGCAGGCTACCGCAGCTGCCTCTTTTTTGTATTATTAGGATGACGTTGGCTTGGCAGAAGGCAGACTGCTATGGTAGACTGAAGACCTGAAGGCGAATAGGCTCCTGAGAAGCTATGCGCATACTATAAAGCAAGGTTGTGTATAATCGTAAAACATTGTGGAGACGCTTTTTAGCGTCGTAAGTAAACATATTGCTGAAGGAGGTAGGATGATGGCAAGAAATCAGGCCGGCACCAAGGGTTATCTCTTGGGATTAGGGCTGCTTGCTGCCGCAACACTATTGATCGTTAGTGGCACAGTTGCGGGAGACCATAGTGAGGATTGGCGAATGGTAAGTCCCCTGGGAGCTGAGGCTCCAGCGGACATTGCCGAACCCGTGTTTAGGGCGAATCAGGTCACTATTTTTGTGGATGGAGATGTGCGGAGAGCCACTGTCTTGGGAAGCACGGTGGCCGCGGCCCTAGAAGAAGCTGGCGTCAAGCTAGGCGAGGTAGATCGAGTCACTCCGGCTCTTGACGCTCCTCTAGAGGATCAAACGGAGATTACCATCGCACGAGTGACGACAGAAGAGGCGGTCGTGTACAAGCGACTAGGCTTTCGTGAGGTTAGGCGACCAAGCGCCAGTGCTAATCGAGGGGTGACGCGAGTGCTGCAGCCCGGTCGTGAGGGAAGGCAGGCCCAACACTTTGCGGTAGTCTTGGAAGATGGCGTAGAGGTTGCCCGCACCTTAGTTCGCACTGAAGTATTGCAGCCGCAAGTGGACCGCATCGTGGAGTATGGCACTATGGGAACTCTCTCGCGTGGTGGAAACACCCTGCGTTACTCGAGGGTAATCTATGTCACGGCTACCGCTTACACTTCGGGGAAAGAGAGCACGGGTAAGTCGCCAGGACACCCGCAATACGGGATAACTTTTTCAGGCCTACCGGTGCAAGTAGGCCATATTGCAGTGGATCGCAGCATCATTCCTCTGTTGAGCAGAGTATATATTGAAGGTCTCTGCGAGGTGTCACGTGCCTTCAGCGGCCAGTACCTCGCCACAGACACGGGCAGTGCCATCCGGGGAAACAGGATTGACATCTATTTTGAGAGCTTGCCGGAGGCCTTGCGCTTTGGCAGGCGGAGAATGCGCCTGTTCCTCCTCGAGCGCTAATAGCCTCGTCGACATACGTAGTGCTAAAGGAGCAAATTACAAAAACAGAAGGGAGAGCTTGCGCTCTCCCTTCAAGTTGTCGAGGGGATCTAATTCTGGGGTGAGTGGCGATCGGCCTCAGTTAGTGAGATAAGGCTTTGTTGAGATCGTTGAGCAACAAGTCGACGTCAATGCCGTGGGCATTGGCGCCTTGTTCGATGCTCTCAAAGCGTGCCGCTGCACAGCCGAGACAACCGAGACCATGTTTGAAAAAGACAGGCACCAATTCAGGATAGGTATCTACGACGTCTTGAATTCCCATGTCGCGGGTAATTTTCACTGCTGACACCTCCGTATTTGTACTGCCCTCATAGTATATCACAAGTCAAACTCTGCTCCTATGTTATGGGAAGGGCGAACATGGTAGTATTAACAATAGGGGCCCTAGCGAGACAGTATGGCCATGATTTCGGTGATTACCGCCGGGGCGAAGCGCTGAGCATTGTACTGAATGCGCATGGCGCGAATCTCCGCAGCGCTGCCCGTTGCTAAAATATGGCTTACCTGCGCCGGTCTTTCGACAAAATAGCCTACAAGTGACCAGTCCTCGGCAAAGAAAATAAAAGTAGGAATGCGCACCGTGCCATCCTTAGCAGGATAATCATCAAGGAGGCTGGGATGGGCGCTACGACTTAGACAACGCAGCACAATTTTGCCCGCGCTGGCAGAGGCAAGCTTAGCCAAGGCCGGCAGGTTGAGTCGGCAATCGCCACATCCTGGCTCGCTCACCGCCAAAGCATAAATGGGGCTGGGCAGTCGCTCTAGGCTGGCTACATGCTGCGGTGAGATCGTAGTATCGGCATAGCTCTTTTCAAACCCGGCACGGTGGTCGTCGCTCATTTTTGCTACATATTCTGCGTAGCTGAGACCACTAAAAAATAAATCGCGCATCTTAAGCCCTCCTGTAAATAATTGTGAGGTGACGCATGTTGAACAAGGTAATTTCGTCGATTCTATCATTTCACGCCGTCTTACAAATGCCGCCCGACAAATCAATTAGCCATCGTGCCCTGATGCTAGGGGCTCTGGCCAGGGGGACGTCGATAATCCATAATCTCTCGTTTGCGGATGATGTGCGGAGCACGCAAGACTGTCTCAGCGCTCTCGGGGTTGATTTCGCTGTGCAGGGAGAGGTGCTGACGGTACAAGGTGTGGGCGTAGAAGGCCTGCGTCAACCAGCAGGCGCTTTAGATTGCGGTAACTCCGGCACCACGATGCGTCTCTTGGCCGGAATCCTAGCAGGGAGCAAGATGTCGGTTACGCTCACTGGGGATGAATCTTTACAGAGGCGTCCCATGCAGAGAGTGGTCAAGCCGCTTATGGCGATGGGAGGTGACTTCAGCACGGTCGAGGGGCGCCCGCCGCTAGGCATTAAGGGGTGCCAATTGCAGGCCGTGGTCTGGCGTCCAGAAGTAGCGTCCGCCCAAGTAAAGTCAGCTATTCTTCTCGCGGGTCTAACTTGTGCTGGCAAAACTCAGGTAGCAGAACTTCATCCTACGCGTGATCATACGGAACGGATGCTGAAAGCTTTTGGGGCGAAAGTCGCCTATGGTCCGGCATGGGCAGAGGTAGAAGGGAGCACTATTGCGCCCTTTGAATTTAGAGTGCCTGGAGATGTATCTGCGGCGGCCTTTTTCGTAGTATTGGCAGCCTGCCTGCCACAAGCTTCACTGCGCATTGAGGGGGTGGGCTTAAATCCGGGGCGGACGGGTTTTCTCGAAGTATTGCGTGACATGGGGGCGTCGGTCCACTGGGAGGTAGAAACAGAGGATCCTGAGCCTACAGGTTTTATAGAAGTAAGGGGCAGTCGCTTGCAGGGCTTTTCCATTGCCAAGGATTTAGTGCCACGCGTAATCGATGAGCTACCTGTCCTAGCAGTCGCTGCGGCCTGCGCCGAGGGGCGTTCGGTGGTTAGGGATGCCACTGAACTGCGCTTCAAAGAAAGTGATCGCATTCGCGCCTTGCTCGGGGAACTGAACAAACTTGGGGTAAAGAGCGAGGAATATGCAGACGGCTTTGCCATCACTGGTGGGCGCTTGTCAGGCGCAGTGGTCAATTCACACGGCGACCATCGCTTGGCCATGGCCTTGGCTGTGGCGGGTGCCCTAGCTAGCGGAAGCACAACGATTCACGGGGCCGAGAGTGTTGCGGTCTCTTACCCTGACTTTTGGGATGATTTTGCCCATAAACTGCGAGGTGCACAGTTATGATTCGCTTTTTAACCGCAGGGGAGTCGCATGGCAGAGGCTTGACGGGGATTATTGAAGGGCTGCCGGCCGGAGTGTATATCGATGTGGCGAAAATCGATGCACAGCTGGCACGCAGACAGCGTGTACCAGGTCGGGGTGGACGTATGTCTATTGAGGCTGATCAAGTAAAAATCCTCGCGGGGTTAAGGGGGGGGTACACGCTTGGCAGCCCCTTAGCGTTGTACATAGAAAACAAAGACTACGCCAATTGGGAGAGCCTCATGCATCCCACCGAAGCTGCGATGGGGGACAAGGTGACGACGCCGCGACCGGGGCATGCCGACTACCCAGGTGCCGTCAAGTATGGTTTTACGGATATCAGAAATGTTATCGAAAGGGCCTCGGCTCGTGACACCGCAATGCGCACGGCGCAGGGTGCGGTAGCGCGGCAACTACTCAGCCGCTTGGGGGTAGAGATATATAGCCGGGTGAATTGTCTTGGCCCCTTGACACTAGCTACTGGGGTGCAGGAAATAGAGCGATGGCGAGAGGCGGCCAGTGAGCCCTATGGATGCGGAGACAAAGAATTGCAGCAGGCCGCTGACGCGCTAATTGCCACCTGCCGGCAAGAGTTGCAGAGTGTTGGAGGCATCATTGAAGTAGTAGCCTTTAATTTGCCGGTGGGTTGGGGTTCCTATGTTCATGCTGACCGTCGGCTAGACGGGCGCATCGCAGGGGACCTGATGTCTATTCCGGGCATAAAAGGCGTCGAATTTGGTGCGGCTTTTGCACTGGCCAGGCAGGAGGCGGGCGCCTCTGGCGATGACCTAGCCTGGGATGCAGAGCGCGGCATTTCTTACCAAGGCAACAATAATGCTGGGTTGGCAGGGGGGGTAACTACCGGGCAGCCGCTCCTGGTGCGCTGTGCAGTCAAAGCCACACCCACTCTTACGCCCAGTAAAACAGTCGATATCGTCACCAAGGAGGTGGCGAGGCCGGTAGCTGAACGCAGTGATACCACTTTGGTGCCAGCTACAGCCGTAGTCGCGGAAGCGGTGCTGGCCATGACCCTGCTGGTGGCGGCCCACACCGGGCCTGACAGTTACTACTAGTATCCCGTCCGTTTGTCTACTTCATTTAGCAAGGGCAGGCCACTCTGGTAGCGGCGCAGGTTTTCTAAGAAGATAGCAAAGGCTTGGCGACGGTAGTCGGCCATGTAGCCGCCGGTGTGGGGAGTAATGATCACATTAGAAAGGCTCCACAGCGGACTATTCTCAGGCAGAGGCTCGGTCACAAACACGTCTAGCCCGGCGCCTGCTAACTGACCTGTAGCAAGAGCTTCTGCTAGTGCGCCCTCGTCAACCACGGCTCCGCGAGCCACATTATAGAGGTAAGCGGTTGGTTTAAGCATTTTGAGTCTGGCCCTAGTGAGCAGGTTCGTCGTGGCAGGAGTTAGCGGCACTGCCAGTACTAGATGGTCAACTAGCGGTAGGAGCTCTTCTAGGCGTTCGATGCCCCATACTTCGTCCGCGTAAGGGGATGGAGCAGGGTGTTGCCTGAGGCCAATGACCTTCATGTCGAAAGCGAGGGCCCTCTTGCCTATGGCTTGGCCCAGAGTACCAAATCCTACGATGCCAAGTGTTGTGTTTTGCAAGAGAGAAGGGCGGTAAGGTTGCCAGCTCTTTTTTTGTTGCTGCGCGAGCAATGTGGGTAGGCCGCGAGCAATCCCGAGCATGTAGGTAAAGACCTGCTCAGCAATTGTCGCTCCATGCATGCCACGCGTGCTACACAACCTAGCCGAGCTTGCCAAGAGCTCCGGAGAAAGAACATGGTCGACGCCCACCGTGATCACCTGCATGAGTTGTAGAGCGCTAGCCCTAGCGATCTGCGGCGGGGTTAAGTTCCCCCAGGCCACTTGCGCCGAAGTCAAGTGGGGAGCGAGTTCATCATCGCCCCCAGCGATAATTTCAGCGTCTGGGCAGCAGGATAAAATGTCGGTGCGCTCTAGAGGAGAGAGGTCCCCCTTCACTACTATCTTCATTGTAGACAATCCCTTCTTTCTCGTTTTTACTCCTTCAACCAAGGCGGCGACCCCCGCTCACTTATTTCCTGGGAAATGCCTGCATCTTCGCCCCAGCTAATTCCCTATCGCATTCGTTACGCAACTAGGAATATCCTGCTCCACAACAATGTCTAACGAAAATTGGCGAGAAAAAAAGATGGCGCCGTTTTGCGGCAGCCATCTATGAATGAAGAGTGCAGGGTGGGGCTAGCAAGGGCGACGAGCTAGGGAGCCAACTGCCGAGGAATGTCGTTTGGCCCACGCCTCTCGATAGTGAGGGGAAGGTCAGTGAGGCCCTCTGCTCTAAGTTTGGCCACAAACTCTTGTGCGGCGAGTTCTGTCGTAAAGGAGCCCGCTTCGGCTAAGTAGCCCCCCTGTGTGTCGCGTAAAACGCGCACGCCTTCGCCCTGCCACTCTAAAGCGGCACTAATGCTCTCCTCTAGCTCCCCCGCGCTACCGCGCGAGGCTTGCGAATAAGTTCGCACGATGTAGGCGGCATCTGCGCTGGCATAGGGCACTGCCGCAAGCACAACTTCCACCGCTGCTGGGGTTGCAAGCTCGCGCACCTCGACCGCTACCGGCCTATTAAATACGATGACATAGCGGAGGGCGGAATCATCGAGAATCACACTGCGGTACATCTCCTTTATGTAGGCATTGCTAGCAAATAGAGGGTTCTGGGCGCTAGGATGCAGCCCGCGCACGCCATGTACTTCGATGATAAGGCTGTAGGGGTGACTGTGTTCTGTAATCTTGTACCAGGGAGCCTTGTCGACGAGGGAATCGCCCTCGGTAAAATTGATGGTGATAGAATTGCGGGTAAAAGTGAGGGGGCCTACGTGCAGTCCATCTGTAACCTGGCCGCCGATCCCCATCCTGTCTAGCCGCAGGGCGCTTACTAACCGCCCCACTACGGGGAGACCCTCCATAGTGTTGCCAAGCGCAGGCAAGGCATTGACGCTCACCGCAAAAATGAGAAAGGCCGCCGCGACTGACAGCAGGGACTTGCGCAGAATGGCCTGCCGCCTGCGAAAGCTAGCGGCACGCGCTAAAGAGCGGCGGATGGTTCCTTCTAACTCGGGCGCGACGGTGAGATTGTCGAAAGCATGGCGCGCGGTGTCTCTTGTTTGTTGGCTCATTTTTCATCCTCCTTTAGTTCTAGGCGCAGCTCCTTGAGAGCACGATGCAAATACGTCTTGACAGTGCCTAGGGGATACTGCATTACTTCGGC
>Ga0209616_1000025_pt1 | contig 42440 bp, 40 predicted proteins | sample FlocCalmetaG_FD_184153 | JGI IMG/M metagenome (GOLD analysis project Ga0209616, IMG submission 184153) | Freshwater bacterial and archeal communities from Indian Creek, Illinois, USA - Floc-Cal metaG (SPAdes) (version 2) | ecosystem: Environmental > Aquatic > Freshwater > Unclassified ...
ATACAATCCCAACCGCAAACCCAGCGATATCATATTCGTTTTCTTTATAAAATCCAGGCATTTCCGCAGTTTCACCGCCGATCAGCGCACAACCCGCCTTAATGCACCCATCTGACACTCCTTTTACAATTGAAGCTACTTTTTCAGGCTTCATTTTACCTATTGCTATGTAGTCAAGAAAGAAGAGAGGACGCGCGCCATGACAAACAATGTCATTTACACACATTGCAACGCAATCTTGTCCTATGGTATCGTGTTTATCAGCTAAATGAGCAAGTTGTAATTTCGTTCCTACTCCATCAGTACCGGCAACCAGAACAGGCTCATCGAGATCCGACAAGTCAAGTGAAAATATTCCGCCAAACCCTCCAATACCCGACAGCACCTGACTGTTGAAAGTATTTGCTATATCCAATCTGTCGTCGCTTTTTACGTCCATAGGATACTCATTATTGAAGCATCCCTGACAAAACCCTCCGGAGCCGTCCTCAACAGTTTTTGACAAGCCTTCTAAGCTTAAGTATTCCAAAGAATCCGCCCCTATTGTTTTACATATCTCACTTACAGTCTTGGAAGCGCCTATCAGTTGTCTTCTATTGGGCGTATCGATGCCAAAGTGACATGGATACATGACAGGCGGAGAGCTTATTCTCATGTGCACTTCTTTAGCGCCTGCTATCTTAAGCATTTCAACAATTTTTTTACTCGTCGTTCCACGAACGATCGAATCATCTATCATTACCACGCGCTTGCCCTTTAAGATTTTACTCAAAGCATTAAGTTTCATACGTACCCCTAGTTCTCTCATCTGCTGATTAGGCTGTATGAAGGTTCTTCCGATATAACGGTTTTTCACTAGCCCTTCTCCGAAAGGTATTCCTGACGCTTCAGAATAGCCCAATGCGGCAGTTGTTCCGGAATCAGGCACTCCTATAACTAAATCCGCATCAACAGGGTGTTCCAGGGCAAGTCTGGCTCCCGCTGCTTTTCTCGCCATATACACGCTAATACCGTCTATTATACTGTCTGTACGCGCAAAATATACGAACTCAAAAATGCACAGTGCGGATTTAAGCGGGACATGCGTCTGTAATTTATTAAGTCCCACACGATCGATTATCACAATCTCTCCGGGTTTAATATCGCGGATAAGACTCCCACCGACTGCGTCAAAAGCGCAACTCTCAGACGCCACCATATAAGAATTATCAATTTTACCCAACGCTAGTGGGCGCATACCGTTTGGATCTCTGACGGCTATCATTTTGTCCTCAGTCATAATTAGAAGTGCGTACGCTCCTTCAATGATTGCTACTGTTCTTTTTACAGCTTCAATTATTCCATGTTCGGAAAATCTTGCAATTAGGTTTGCTATGATCTCACTATCAACAGATGTTTGAAAAACCGCTCCGGCTTCCTCCATATCAGTTCTTAATGCTTTTGCATTGACCAGATTTCCGTTATGAGCAAGCGCAAGCGTCCCCTTTTTGTACTTCAACACAAGCGGCTGGGCATTGTGCAGATAGCTTGCTCCCATCGTCGAATACCTGACATGTCCGATCGCAATTCTGCCCCCACTTAACTTGTTTAAGGTGTGGTCATCAAAAACTCTTGCTACAAGTCCCATTTCCTTATGATAGCGTATATTTTTGAAATCCGAAACAGCAATTCCGCAACTCTCCTGACCTCTGTGCTGTAGCGCAAAAAGTCCCTGATAGACGATTTTTTCCGCTTCATGGTCATCATTTGACAATATGCCAAAAATTCCACACTCTTCGTTCAGCTTATCGCTCTCGTATACCTGTGGGACGTTTTGTTTGGCACGGATTCTTTTCATACTTCCTCCATTTCACCGTTATAGGCGTTAGTATAACGCGACACTATTTTAGATCGTTAAATATAGGTTTTGCAGCAGAATCATAATTCCTCAACCAGAGGAACCGTCCTCTTGGTTTTTTGGTTTTGAACTCGTCTTAACACTTCCCGGTATGCTTCTTCTACTTCGCCTAGATCCCTTCTGAACCTGTCTTTATCGAGCTTCTCTTGCGTTTTCACATCCCAAAGCCTGCATGTGTCCGGCGAAATTTCGTCCGCTAAAATGATATCGCCGTTAAAACGCCCAAATTCAAGCTTAAAGTCGATCAGTTCAAGATCAATCTCTATAAGATACTTTCTCAATATCTCATTTATTCTTAGGGCGAGCGATGCAATCCTTTCAATTTCCGCCTTACTGGCAAGATTAAGAGCACTGATATGGTACTCGTTTATCATAGGATCGCCTAATTCATCGTTTTTATAACAAAACTCAAGTACTGTGTGTGTCAGGTGTGTTCCTTCCAAAAGACCTAATCTTTTGCATAAGCTGCCGGCTACTCTGTTACGGACTATCACTTCAACCGGTATAATTTGAACTGATTTGACAAGAGTTTCCCTATCTGATAATTGCTTCACAAAATGAGTTTTTATTCCCTCTTTTTCCATAAGTGTGAAAAAATGATTAGAGAGAAAATTGTTTACTATACCCTTTTGCTCAATAACCCCCCGCTTTTTCCCGTCAAAGGCCGTAGCGTCATCCTTATACTCTATGATAACGAGATTCGTATCATCGGACGAGTAGACCCTCTTGGCTTTCCCTTCATACATCAAATTGAGCTTATGCAAGATATCAGCCCTCTTTCAAATAAAATTTAAAATCCGACCGTTTTTTAGCCGATCGGATTTTTTGTCTTCCTCATAAAGCTATAAATTGTATAATGAAATCCGCATTACCTGTTACGCTATTGTCAGCAGCGTAAATCTTAATATAAACAAAGCTGCTAAAATATACATCACCGGATGTATCTCGTTCCATTTTCCGCGAACCATTTTAACTATCGGATAGAAGATGAATCCTGCTGCGATGCCGTTGGTAATGCTGTAAGTAAACGGCATAAAAAGAAGAGTAGCAAAAACAGGCAGAGCTTCCTCAAAATCGTCAAAATCGATGTCTTTTATCGCACCCATCATCAAAACGCCTACTATGACCAACACCGGAGACGTTGCCGCAACGGGTATAATACCGACCAACGGAGCAAGTATGATTGCGAATATAAAAAGCACACCCACGACTACCGCCGTAAGACCGGTTTTACCGCCTTCACTTATTCCGGCTGCGCTCTCAATGTAAGTCGTGACGGTTGATGTTCCGAGCACCGCGCCTGCGCTCGTGGCTATGGCATCAGCCATGATTGCTTTATCCATATTCGGCAACCTACCTTGTTTGTCAAGGAATCCTCCCTTGACCGCTGTGCCGATAAGTGTTCCTATTGTATCAAACATATCAACCATAGTGAAGGAAATTATTATTGTTACAATCGATATTATCGATGCCAGAAATGTCGTTCCTTCCCTTATATCCAAAAGCCCCGCAAAATCCATTTGAAAAAGCGTCGGCATAATGCTTATGCCTTCAATTGTGAATCGCTCCGGAAGCTGAGTGACTCCAATCGGGATTCCTATTATTGTTATAATAATGATTGCTAAAAACAATGCGCCTTTGACTTTTGCCGCCATAAGAGCAGCAGTGATGGCAAGTCCCACTATTGTCAACAAAACGGTAGGGTCTGTAAAGTCTCCAAACATCGGTTTACCGGTTGCCATTGAAACCAATCCGGAATTTTTAAGGCCTATGAGGGCAATAAAAAGCCCGATACCGGCGCCGATCGCTTTTTTAATAGACATGGGTATTCCGTCTGTTATGATATCCTTTAACTTAGTAATTGCGACTATAAAAAATATAACTCCTGAAATGAAAACTGCGGCAAGACCCTGCTGCCAAGTATAACCCATACCTAAAACTACCGTATAAGCAAAAAACGCGTTTAATCCCATTCCGGGAGCTTGTGCAAACGGAAGATTCGACATAAGTCCTGTAAGAATCGAGCCTAAAGCCGCTGCAAGGCATGTGGCGAGCATCACACTTTTTGGATCCATACCCGCATCTCCCAGTATCTGCGGATTTACAAAAACAATATAGACCATGGTAAAAAACGTGGTTACGCCTGCGATGAGTTCGGTGCGCACATCTGTGTTGTGTTGTTTTAGTTTAAAAAAACTTTCCATATATCTTCTCCCCTCTCGCTTTTTAATCCGGAAAATCTCCGGTACATAGTTCCATATTATCAAAGCAAGAAAGGAACTGTCAATAAAAATCTGAACAATTTTTTAAAATTTAATTAAATTGTTCGATATGTTTTTATCAATCGCCTTCATGGCTGCTTCATAAACCTCAACGAGAGGCACATCATTTTTGATAGCAAGTTTCCGGCAGTCTTCATATTCGGGAACAACTTTAGCAAACACTCCTGAGCCGCTTGATACTTTGAGAGTCACTTTGCCATATTTCGTTTCGACATTTATAAATTCCCTTTCCAAGATAGTCCTATCCACAGTATAACTGCGTACACCAATCGTGGTAGTCTCTTTCAAGATGATTGCGGATAAATCTTTTACATCTTTTCTTTTGCACATAACGCTAATTTTAACCGCTGGACGATTTTTTTTCATGTATATAGGAGTAAACCAAACATCAAGCGCCTTTTGTTGCAGGAGTTTTTCCATGAGAAACCCGAAAAATTCACCACCCATATCATCAATATTGCTTTCGATAATACTTACCCTGTTTGCTTTATGATCTTTATGTTCCGATTTCCCTAAAGAAACTCGTAAGCAATTAGGAAATTCGTAATCTCTTGTACCTAATCCATAACCGATTTTTTCAACCGACATCGAAGGGAATTTTGGGGATGGTTCAAAATATGCAGCAAGTATAGCAGCTCCCGTCGGGGTTGTTAGCTCGCCATGCCTACCGCTTGCATAAATAGGCATACCCTTAAGCAACTCTAATGTGGCAGGCGCGGGAACAGGTAAAAGACCGTGTCTGCTTTTAACCATGCCTCCTCCCACGTTAATCGGCGATACATACATAAGTTCGGCTCCGATCATATCAAGGCAAATCGCAAATCCGACTATATCTACTATCGAGTCAATCGCACCGACTTCATGAAACGTCACATCCTCAGTCGGAATGCCGTGAATTTTTCCTTCCGCAATCGCAAGCCTTTCAAATACAGAAATGCTGAATATTTTTGCTTCTACAGATATACGACTATTTTGGATTATTTCTTTAATATCTTTGTAGCTGCGATGCAAATTATTTTTCGAATGACTGTGCTGTTCCTCACCATGGTGTTCGTGATTGACGGCATGATCATGCGTATGACCGTGAGGGTGAGGGTGATGGTGAGCGACTTCACTGGCCTGTCCCTCGAAATCATCCATAATTTCAAGTGGTTTTATTAGAACTCTGGTTCCCGTAATCCCGCGTTTGAGAGCTTTAATAATATGTATCGTATATTCCTTCAAGCCCAAGGCATCAAGCCTTCTTAAAAACTCCGCCTGATCGATGCCTAAATCAAGCATAGCTCCAAGCGCCATGTCTCCGCTTATTCCCGAAAAAGGTTCAAAATATAGTACTTTAATGGAGATCACCTCAACCCGTTTAATTTCGAACTGTTTTAAACCCAATTTCTGATTATCTTAAAGCGTTTGCCGTTTCTTTCAACTGCTTACGAATTTCTATATGTTGCGGGCATTTCTTCTCACAAACCCCACATTCAACACATTCCTCAGCCTTTTTTCCCTTCATCCACTCATTTGAACCTATCCATTGATAGTTTTGCTTGGCATAATCAGTTAAACCGTATACCCTGTGATAATTCATAAGCGAAAAATTTAGTGGGATATTTATATCATAGGGACAGGGCATACAGTAATTACACCCGGTACAATAAAGCTCCGCTAATTTCCTATTTTCCTCCATCGCTTCATTGACCTGCTTCACTTCCTCGTCAGTCAATACTCTTCCCTTAGATGCAACCTGTGCATTTTCCTCAACCATCGCGAGATTGCTCATGCCTGAAAGCACACAGTCGACATTAGGATTTGCCATCACAAATTTTATAGCAAGTTCAGTAGTCGTGCTGACTTCCTTATTAACAGATCGCAAAACATCGGAAGGAACTCCCAGTCTTCCACCTCCTACAGGTCCCATGATAACGGTACCCAAGCCTTTTTCTCTTGCATATGCAATCATTTGCTCATTGCTTCTGTCAAGAAGGTTATATTGACAAAGCACTGATTCAAACAAACCAATGTCTATTATTTCCTTCATTACTTCAGCTTTATCGTGGAATGAAAACGATATATGCTTTATAAGTCCTTTTATCTTAGCTTTTTGAATCTCTTCAAGCACATCGAATTTATATATATTTTTTCCCATCCTATCTCTTGATAATGCATGAAGATGATAAAAATCAATGTACTCAACATCCAGTTTTTTGAGTTGTTCATGAAGAAAGCGAGTGCAGTCGCCCTTTTTCTTAACTGCCCAAGTAGGCATTTTAGTAGCCAGACTAATTTTTTCACGCCATGGTTTGATAGCTTTTCCCACTGCTACTTCACTTAAACCCTCGCAGTAACCATAAGCGGTATCTATGTAGCTCACACCAAGTTCGAAAGCTCTATGGATAATTTTAGTCGATTCTTTTTCATCAACTATTGATTTGTAATTCTTCTCTAGCATTGGCAGTCTCATCGCGCCGAACCCAAGTAATGAAACTTGTGCTCCGGTTTTGCCAAGTTCACGATACAGCATTCGTAAACACGCCTTTCTGCTTAAAAAAATTAACCTCCGGTACTATAATTCGGCGCTTCCTTAGTAATATAAATATCGTGCGGATGACTTTCGACCAATCCAGCTCCTGTTATTTTAACAAACTGACAATTCTGTTTAAGTGTTACTATATCCGAAGCTCCGCAATACCCCATACCGGCTCTAAGACCACCCACCAATTGATATATTGTATCTGACAACGGACCTTTAAAAGGCACTCTGCCTTCAACGCCTTCAGGGACTAGTTTTTTCGCGTCTTCCTGGAAATATCTGTCCTTGCTTCCGGCAGCCATTGCGCCCATCGAACCCATCCCTCTGTAAACTTTAAATCTTCTGCCCTGATAAAGCTCCGTTTCACCCGGGCTCTCCTCTGTTCCTGCAAGCAAGCTACCTAACATCACAGCATTAGCGCCCGCGGCGATGGCTTTTGTTATATCTCCTGAAAACTTGATTCCCCCGTCCGCGATTATAGGTACTCCGAATTTATCAGCTTCTTCTGCACATTCCATTACCGCGCTAAGCTGAGGCACTCCGACACCGGCTATAACACGGGTTGTGCAAATAGAACCGGGGCCTATTCCAACCTTTACACAGTCGGCTCCCACTTCAATCAAATCTCTGACCGCTGTAGCGGAAGCAACATTTCCTGCTACAATTTGAACTTGAGAATATTTTGCTTTAATTCTTCTTACAGTTTCTATTACTTCTATCGAATGTCCGTGTGCGGTATCAACCGCTATTAAGTCAACTTTCGCGTCTAAAAGAACAGCTACTCTATCCATAGTATCTTTAGCTACTCCTACTGCTGCTCCGACAAGTAATCTGCCATTTGAGTCCTTAGCCGAATTTGGATACTTTATAGCCTTTTCAATGTCTTTGATCGTAATTAATCCCTTAAGCATTCCGTTTTCATCAACTATCGGAAGTTTTTCTATCTTATATTCTCTCAATATCTCTTTCGCCTGCGCAAGTATTGTACCTTCAGGCGCCGTTATGAGATTTTTATGTGTCATAACGTCTTTTATAAGTTTAGTGAAATCCGTTTCAAACCTTATATCTCTATTCGTTATGATGCCTACAAGTTTTCCTTTCTCTGTTATAGGAACTCCGGAAATGTGATACCTATTCATGAGAGCTACTGCATCGGATAAACGGTGTGTAGGTGATAAATAAAAAGGATCCACGATTACCCCATGTTCGGATCGTTTCACCTTATCTACCTGGTCAGCCTGCTGCTCTATACTCATATTCTTATGTATAAAGCCTAAACCCCCTTCGCGTGCTATGGCAATTGCTAACTTCGCTTCAGTGACCGTGTCCATAGCAGCACTTATGATTGGTATGTTGAGTTTGATGCTTTTAGTGACATAAGTAGAAACTTCGGTGTCTTTCGGCAGAACAGCTGATCTTTTCGGAAGAAGCAACACATCATCAAATGTCAATCCCTCCGTTACAATTTTAGAATTCAATTTAATCGCCTCCCTACAATATGATTACCAGATTTACTTTTGCACCTAAAAGATCGTTATCTTTCCTGAATAGTCCGTTCAAATGTTAGTGGTCAGTCTAGCAGAAGCATCATGGTGTGTCAAGCGGAAAAGCTATAAAGAAAATACAGCTTATAAACATAAAAACGAATATGCTTACAAACTGATAACTTCCAATTCACACATCATAGTCAATTTATCGAAGTCGCGATCTTTGTGAAATATTGGAAGATCAGCCTTAATAGCGTACCATGCAATCAGGCAATCATTACTTCTTCTGATGGTTATTCCATTTTTGCGAGCCATACGATAAATCATAGCGGATCCAATAGCCGCTTCTATAGGATCTGCCTTTATTACCGGGTAGGCGTGTAATAGCTCACGGGCAGTTTCAAAATCGTTGTCAGATTTGAATCCTTGAAGAATTTCCTGTAGAATGGTCGGTGTTATCCACACAACCACTTCTGATTCTATTAATTCAGATAATTTATCGGCACACTGAGAAGCAGTATCGTTAAAGAATTCTATCCAAACTGATGTGTCAACCAACACTCCGATCACATTGTCTTCCTCATTTCGTCAAGGTCGCCGGTCCAATTCATTTTACCGCGATAATTTAGGATTTGCTTGCGTTTTCTATTCTCAATTAGCTCGTTTAATGCTATTTCAACTGTTTCTTTTTTTGTCTTGGTAAGCGCCATGCTCATCGCTTCCTTCATCAAATTAGCGTTTATATTAATATTTGTACGCATCATCATCACCTCATACACTATAATACAGAAAATCATACACATTGGCAAGCCAAAAATTCTCTAAATCTGCTTCTATTGAAACAAAACTTGTCTTGCAAAGTATATAACCACCGGCAAAGTAACAACACTTAATATTGTTGATATAACAACAACTCTAGTCGCAAACTCAGGCTGACTTTTTAATTCGACAGCAATAAGCGCAGTATTTATAGCTGTAGGTACCGCAGATGAAATAAGCATTACCTGAGCTAACACTCCTTGTGCCCCTAAAATTAAAATAAGAAAATAGGCAATCACCGGCCCTATGCAAAGTCTCATAAAAGACGCCAGATATACATCCTTGTCCTTGAAATCTATTTTAACAATGGAAAGCTGTATTCCTAATGATAATAGCGCGGCAGGAATCATTCCCTGCCTTGCATACAAGACAGCGGGCCACAAAAAGAAGTCCTGAACCTCATAAGGAATCACCCGGAACAAACATGCTATGGCTATTATGTACACAATAGGTAACTTGAATATTGACATTATTGCTTCCCTAAAGCTCATGATCATTTTAGCAGCGTTATAAAATCCTAATGTAAACGTGCATAAAACTTGAGTTACAAGAATCATTATCTGCGCGGTAACAGCATATTCGGCATATTCTGTTCCGGAGAATATCAATGTGATGAGCGGTAATCCAAAATTTCCGGTATTGTAGAATGAAACAGCGTTCTTGAATGCATTTCCTTTGGAATATTCAAATCTACAAACCTTAGCAACCAGCGCACTAATGAACAGCTGTATTACAGCAAATCCCAGTGTAAACAAAACTGCCCTTATTAGGTTTAAATCAATGGTAGCCTCATATATTTTTACAAGTATTACAGCGGGGATAAATACATTGAAATTAATCTTGCTCAAAGTATATACATCTAGATTGAACCTTTTTCCTACATGATATCCTAATGCTACAAGAGCGAAGATAGGAGCGATATTGTTAAGAAGTATGTATAATAACAAACTGAATCTCCCTTCGTCTGAATGAACGAAAATCTACACAAGCCAAATCTGTTACAAATCGCATCGGATTAAGTTCATCTTAAGATGTGTCAACTAATGAAAATTAATATAAACTTAACCTTCGACCGATTGATTTTACTTAGAAATTATGAGATTATATCTGTGATAGGATTATTGGGGGTGACTAAATGGGCAGAATAGAAAAACAGATCCGTCTTAACAGACTTTCTCTCATAGCAAACCTTGTAAATATAGTAACCAAGCATAAATGTACCGTCAGAATACAATCCCAAGGCAGATTGGCGGATCCTAAGAACATACTCGAAGTAGCATCTTTGGATCTGCGAAATCCGGTCACTATCATAGCAATAGGAGAAGACGCTGTTGAGTTTGCAGTGAGTATTGATGATCTTGAGTCAAGCTATAAGGAAGAAATGGCTTAAGATCATCAGTATCCTCTTGCAAACACATGTTTTAAAAAACTTCCGGTATAGCTGTTCGGATTTTCCGCAACTTCTTCGGGAGTACCCTGCGCGACTATCTCTCCTCCTCTGTTTCCGCCTTCGGGACCCAAATCTATTATGTAGTCCACTGTTTTAATGACGTCAAGGTTGTGCTCTATGACAACGACGGTATTCCCCCCTTCGGTCAAGCGATGTAGTATATCTACGAGTTTGTGCACGTCCGCAACGTGCAAACCGGTTGTAGGTTCGTCAAGAATATAGATCGTTCTGCCTGTGCTCCGTTTTCCAAGCTCTGAAGAAAGTTTCACCCGTTGCGCTTCCCCGCCTGACAGAGTCGTTGAGGGTTGTCCCAGCTTAACATAACCTAAACCCACATCCGCTAAAGTTTCCATCTTACGGGATATCTTTGGATTATTCTTAAAGAATTCACGACCTACATCTACAGTCATATCGAGTATGTCCGCGATATTTTTGTTTTTGTACTTGACTTCAAGAGTTTCACGATTATATCTCTTTCCGTTGCATATCTCACAAGGAACGTAAACATCCGGCAAAAAGTGCATTTCTATTTTTATGATGCCATCTCCCCTGCAAGCTTCGCATCTACCGCCTCTCACATTAAAGCTGAATCTCCCCTTTCCGTACCCTTTCATTTTAGAGTCTGCAGTCTGTGCAAACACCTCGCGTATCGTATCGAAAACTCCGGTGTAAGTAACAGGATTAGAACGCGGTGTTCTGCCTATCGGAGATTGATCGATGTTAATCACTTTGTCCAGATGCTCGAATCCTCTTATGCTATCATGCTTCCCGCACTTTACGGACGAATTATTAAGTTCCTTTGCGAGCGACTTATAAAGTATCTCATTTACCAGACTGCTTTTACCCGAACCTGATACGCCTGTGACTGCAATCATCATTCCTAAAGGCAATTTAACGTTAATTCGTTTCAGATTGTTTTCCATAGCACCGGAAATTTCGATAAATTTCCCGTTCATGCTCTTTCTAGCGTCCGGAATGTCGATCTTTTTTTTACCACTCAAATATTGCCCGGTCAACGATCCCGGAGCACATAGAATCTCATCCAAAGTACCCGAAGCGACTACTTCGCCGCCATTTATCCCTGCTCCCGGTCCTATATCCAAAATGTGATCAGCAGACCTTATCGTATCCTCGTCATGCTCTACCACAACCACAGTATTGCCCAGATCCCTAAGACCCTTAAGTGTACGTATGAGCTTTCCGTTGTCCCTTTGATGCAGACCTATGCTTGGCTCGTCAAGTATATATAGAACTCCCACAAGGCTTGAACCTATCTGAGTCGCAAGCCTGATCCTCTGCGCTTCGCCTCCCGATAAACTCCCGGCGGATCTTGACAAAGTCAGATAATCAAGGCCCACATCGATAAGAAAATTCAACCGGGCACAAAGCTCTTTTAACACCTGATGGGCTATCATCCTATGTTTTCCACTAAGTTCTAACTTCTTAAGGAATTCTAAGGCTTCGTTGATATAAAACGATGTCACCTGATTTATGTTTAGTCCACCTATCTTAACGGCAAGAGCCTCAGGTTTAAGTCTCGCACCATTACAGGACGGACACAGATTGTTGCCCATAAATTCCTCAATGCTGCCCCTGCTCCATTCCGAATCGGTTTCTTTGTATCTTCTCTGCATGTTTGGGATTATTCCCTCAAACGGGGCCGTAAAAGAATTCTGTGTATGATCCCTCATAGAGTTTACTTTTACTTTTCTCCCTTTTGTTCCGAATAGTACCGCATCAATCGCCTCATCGCTCATATCCTTTATGGGTGTGTCGAGACTGAATCCATATTGTTTAGCCAAAGCTTCCATATACATACCCGCTATGCTATCGCCATTTGCTGAATTCCATCCCGGGACTGCAATAGCGCCCTGCGAAAGTGATAAAGAACGATTAGGTATAACCAAATCCGGATCAATCTCCATTAAGATACCTAATCCATGACAAGACTGACATGCCCCATACGGATTATTAAATGAGAATAGTCTTGGAGTGAGCTCCTGAATGCTGACTCCGCAATCAGGACAAGAATAATTCTGGCTGAACATGGCTTCGCCGTTTTCTCCCGCGTCAGCAATCGCCAATCCACCGGCGAGTTCTAATACTGTTTCAAGTGATCCCGCAAGTCTTTGACGGATGTTATCCTTAACGACCAGTCTATCCACTACAACCTCTATGGTATGCTTTTTGTTCCTGTCAAGTTTGAACTCCTCAGACAATTCCATCATTTTTCCATCAACCTTAACGCGTACGTACCCGCCTTTTCTTATGTCTTCGAAAAGCTTGACATATTCGCCTTTTCTGCCACGAATAACCGGAGCTAAGAGTTGTATCCTCGTGCCAATTCCAAATGCCATTATGCTGTCAACCATCTGATCGACTGTCATTTGTCTGATTTGTTTGCCACAAATATGACAATGCGGAATGCCGATTCTGGCATAGAGAAGCCTCAGGTAATCATAAATTTCCGTAACCGTCGCAACCGTTGATCTAGGATTTTTGCTTGTTGTTTTCTGATCTATCGAAATGGCAGGAGACAAGCCCTCAATATAATCCACGTCAGGCTTTTCCATCTGCCCCAGAAATTGCCTTGCATAGGCCGATAGGGACTCAACATATCGGCGTTGCCCCTCAGCGTATAATGTATCAAACGCCAACGAAGATTTCCCTGAGCCGCTTATGCCTGTCAATACCACGAAACTGTCCCTTGGAATTTCAACGTCGATATTCTTAAGGTTATGTTCTCTGGCTCCCTTTATAACTATTTTCTTGATACCCATCCGGTGTTTTTACCCCTTATTGTTTTAATGTTATTTTTGTCTCTCTCGACAATGCCTGTTTCAGCTTTAAGCCTAATTATTTCATCTCTTAATTTCGCCGCCTTCTCAAATTCAAGAGCTATAGCCGCCTGTTTCATAAACTTTTCCAACTGCTCAATCAGTCTTAATTTTTCCGCAGCGCTCATCTCTTTTCCGCTTACCAAGTACTTATCCTGTGGTTCGGCGGCTTTGGTAGCCTCTATAATGTCATAAACATCTTTTACAATACTCTTTGGTGTTATATTATGCTTTTCATTGTATTCACTTTGTAGCTTTCTTCTTCGATTGGTTTCATCTATCGCTCTTTTCATTGAACCGGTTAAATTATCCGCATACATTATCACTTTGCCGTTAATATTTCTGGCCGCTCGTCCGATGGTCTGTATAAGAGAAGTCTCTGAACGCAAAAAGCCTTCTTTATCCGCATCAAGTATCGCCACGAGAGACACCTCCGGCAAATCAAGACCTTCTCGTAAAAGATTAATCCCCACAAGAACATCAAACTCGCCTTTTCTGAAATCACGTATAATTTCCATTCTTTCCAGAGTTTCGATGTCTGAATGCAGGTATCTTACTCTTACGTTCATCTCGGCCAAATAATCGGTCAATGCCTCCGCCATTTTCTTGGTCATTGTCGTGACAAGTACTCTATCTCCCATTTTTACTCTGATTGTTATCTCGCCCATAAGATGATCAATCTGTCCATGCAAAGGCTGGATTTCAATTTCAGGATCAATAAGTCCTGTAGGTCTTATAATTTGTTCCACAACATGTGTGATCTTGCCAAGTTCATATGGACCCGGAGTCGCACTGACGCAAATCACCTTATTAATTTTTTTCTCAAACTCCTCAAAAGTTAACGGCCGATTGTCATATGCTGCAGGAAGCCTGAACCCATACTGAACCAAACTGTCCTTTCTTGATCGATCGCCCGCATACATTCCTCTGACTTGTGGAATCGTCACATGGGATTCGTCAACAAACAAGAGGAATTCTTTGGGGAAATAATCCAACAGGGTAAATGGAGGCTCTCCCGGCAAACGCCTGTCCAAATAGCGCGAATAATTTTCAATGCCGTTGCAATAACCAACCTCTCTCATCATTTCTATGTCATAATTTGTCCTCTGCACCAGTCTTTGGGCTTCAAGAAGTCTGTCATCTGCCTTGAGTTCTATCAACCTTAATTCTAAATCCCGTTCTATATTATTTATAGCTTGTTCCAGACGCTCACGCGAAGTAGCGTAATGGGAAGCGGGAAAAATTACCACATGGCTTCTGCTGCCGATGATTTCTCCTGTGAGCACTTCAATTTCCGTAATCCTCTCAATCTCATCTCCGAAAAACTCTATCCGAAGCGCTTTCCCTGAAGATGAGGCAGGAAAAATCTCTAATACGTCACCGCGCACACGAAAAGTCCCTCTTACGAAATTTATATCATTTCGTTCGTATTGGATGTCCACGAGCTTTCTTAGCACATCATCCCTGTCTTTTATCATACCCGGCCGTAAAGACAGCATGAGCTCCCTGTACTCCTGTGGATTGCCAAGTCCATAAATACATGAAACGCTTGCGACGATGATAACATCGCTTCGTTCAAAAAGAGATGCTGTCGCCGAATGGCGCAGTTTGTCAATCTCGTCGTTGACCGTTGCTTCCTTTTCAATGTATATGTCGCTTGAGGGCATATAAGCTTCAGGCTGATAATAATCATAGTAGCTAACAAAGTATTCAACTGCATTATCCGGAAAAAAACCCCTGAATTCGCTGCATAGCTGCGCCGCTAATGTTTTATTGTGCGCTAAAACCAGTGTAGGGAGTTTCGCCTTTTCTATAATATTCGCCATCGTAAAAGTTTTACCCGAACCAGTAACGCCTAAAAGCACCTGATAGCTGTTCTCGCCTGATAAGCCATCCAGCAGCATTTTTATCGCACTTGGCTGATCCCCTTGCGCCGTAAATCCGGACTTCAAACTAAATTGCAGAATATTCATCCCCTTCGATTGACCCTGCCTCTCGGCGATATGATTTTATCATATTTTAAATTAAATTATAACCCCTGCTTCCTTAGTGCCAACAATTATGTTAGAATGCATTGGCGCTTTAAAACGTTAATTAGGAGGAGAAGTGTATGGCAAGAACAGTCGGGGTAAAAGTATGGGGTATTCGTGCTCCGGTTATAAGAGAAGGAGAGAATCTTCAGGATATTGTAGTAGATTCATTTAAAGCCGCAATTGATAGCGAAAGCATAAACGTTCAGGATAACGATGTTTTAGCGGTAACCGAGTCGTTGGTGGCAAGAGCGCAGGGAAACTATGTGACATTGGATGATATAGCTCAGGAAATCAATGATAAATACACCTCGGAAATCGCTGTTGTGTTTCCGATTTTAAGCAGAAACCGTTTTTCCATGATACTAAAAGCGATAGCGCGCGGTGCTAAACATGTACATCTGTTTTTAAATTACCCTTCCGATGAAGTAGGAAATCACCTTATGGATCCGGATATACTTGAAGAATCAGGCATTAATCCATACACAGATCTCTTGACAGAAGAAAAATACAGAAGTTATTTTGGAAAAACAGTGCTTCATCCGTTTACGGGCATTGACTATGTAAGCTTTTATAAGGAGATGGCTACTAACGGAAATATTTCCGTTTATCTATCAAACAACACCAAATCTGTACTTGAATTCACTGACGAGATCTTATGCGCAGATATACATTCCCGCCATCGCACCAAACGTTTATTAAGAAATGCCGGAGCAAAAACAATTTACGGGCTTGACGATTTATGTACAAAACCATCTGCAAATAAGGGCTATAATCCTGAATACGGTTTATTGGGTTCAAATAAAGCAACAGAAGAAAAGATAAAACTTTTCCCGCGCGATGGGCAGCGATTTGTTGATAATTTATATGAAAGTCTTAAGTTCTTAACGGGTAAGCATGTTGAAGTAATGATCTATGGGGATGGAGCCTTTAAAGATCCTGTAGGTAAAATATGGGAGCTAGCCGACCCCGTTGTATCGCCCGCTTATACAAAAGGTCTATCGGGTCTTCCGAATGAGCTGAAACTTAAATACTTAGCGGATGATCTGCTCAATAGTTTAAGCGGTGATGCACTTAATCAAGCTATGAAAAATGAGATAAAAGTAAAGCCGAAGGACCTGATAGGCAACATGGCGTCAGAAGGTACAACCCCCCGAAGGCTCACCGATCTTTTAGGTAGCTTATGCGACTTGACGAGCGGCAGCGGTGACAAGGGAACGCCTATAGTATTTATCCAAGGGTATTTTGACAATTACGCTTCAGAATAATAATGACATAAAAGTTTTTATTACACTATATTCATGGTCACGCTTTAGATCTACACGATCCTCTGAAAGCCATTCCTCTGTGCCTTGTTGCCAGTCATTTTCACGGTTTAGGTACTCGTTTAGTATATATGCATAAACCCCGGGATTCCACCCCGTGCCATTGGTACAATACTTTTCAATTAAGTCGGATCTTCTCCTGAACCAAGAGTTATATTCCGAATTGTGACCGCTCGATAATGAAACCAAAACTTCCAGCCCCAATAAATGCTATCTTTCTCATGTCAATACTATCCTTTAAAAACAGTATCAGTCGTCTGAATTGACGTCCTTAAGAGCCTTATTAATAACCGACCACTCAAATCCTTTGCGATAAAGTGCCCGAGAAATCTTATGTTTGCTCGATTCGTTGTCATCAAGAATATGTCTCATTAAATACTTATATGCCAAACGATCAGCCATTTGCTGTTGCTGTTCATCATCAAACAATTCCATGACGTTTGACAAAACTTCATCGCTAATCCCCTTAAGACGCAATTCATGCGATAGCATCATTCGGCTCTTAGGTTTGCGTTCTAAAGCGTTTCTCACGACATTAGCGGCAAATGAAGCATCATCAATGTATCCGTCAGCTATGAGCTTGTCTAAAGCTTGATGTACAATATTTTGTGTATATCCCTTTTTTAGCAAATACATTTCTGTCTGTTTTTTTGTCATAGCAGAATAGCCGAGTCTTCGCAATGATACATTATAAGCAGACTTCAAGCTATCCTGAAATTCTTTCATACACCACTAAGCCCCGGCAAATACCAGCTCAAGCTCATCAAAATCGAGTTTTTCTTTTTCAATTAAGGTTTCAGCCAACTTGTGAAGCTTATTGATGTGCTCTTTCAAAATCTTTTCCGCTCTGTCGTGGCAATCATTGATCATTTTACGAATCTCCGCATCAATAGAAGCTGCAACTTCCTCGCTGTAGTTTCTGTAAGTTCCCCATTCTTTGCCTAAGAAAACTTCATCGTGCTTTCCGCCGTAAACAATAGGCCCGATACTTTCACTCATTCCGTACTCGGTTACCATTTTGCGCGCAACCAAAGTTGCGCGTTGAAGATCGTTAGAAGCACCCGTGCTTACATCGTTTAGCACAATCTCTTCGGCTACTCGTCCGGCAAGCAATTGTGTTATCTCGTCTTCAAGCTGAGATTTGGAAATATAGTACTTATCCTCTTTTGGCAAAGTAAGAGTATAGCCTCCGGCCATACCTCTTGGTATAATTGAAACCTGATGAACCGGATCCGAATTTGGCAGCATTTTGGATACCAATGCATGTCCTGCTTCATGATAAGCAACCAGTTTTTTGTCTTTACTGGTTATTATCCTGCTCTTTTTTTCCGGCCCTGCCAATACTCTGGTGACAGCTTCCTCAATCTCCAGCATAGTTATATGGGTGCCCGAGTTACGGGCTGTCAAAATTGCCGCCTCATTCATCATATTTTCAATATCTGCGCCTGTAAAGCCAGGAGTTCTTTTTGCTAAAACCGTCATATCGATATTCGAAGCGAGAGGCTTACCTCTTGAATGAACTTTAATTATTTCCTCTCTGCCTTTTACATCAGGCATTCCGACTACTATTCGTCTGTCAAAACGTCCCGGACGCAAAAGTGCAGGGTCTAAAATATCAGGTCTGTTTGTGGCCGCTACAAGAATAATACCCTCGTTTACCGAAAAACCGTCCATTTCAACCAAAAGTTGATTGAGGGTCTGTTCACGTTCATCATGCCCTCCCCCCAATCCAGCTCCGCGATGACGTCCAACAGCATCTATTTCGTCGATAAATATTATACACGGGGAACTCTTTTTCGCTTGTTCAAAAAGATCCCTTACACGCGAAGCGCCGACTCCCACAAACATCTCAACAAAATCCGAACCGCTTATGCTGAAAAAAGGGACTCCTGCCTCTCCCGCAACAGCTTTAGCCAGTAAAGTTTTACCAGTTCCCGGCGGACCCACGAGCAAAACGCCTTTTGGAATGCGGGCACCAAGCTGAATATATTTTTTTGGATTCTTAAGAAAATCAACTATCTCCTTAAGCTCATCTTTCTCTTCATCAGCCCCTGCCACTTCATTGAAAGTTATACGATTCTTTTCATCGTTGTAAAGCCTTGCTCTGCTTCTCCCGAATGACATAACCCTGTTTCCGCCGCCCTGCGCCTGTTGCATGAAAACAAACCAAAAAACGGCAAAAAGAACCAACAACATAGCAAACGGCAGAATACTCACCCACCAAGGGGCTTCCGCAGGAGGCTGGGGATCCCAAATAAAGCTGAATTCGGCTGACGTTACCTGCTCGGGAGGCTTGTTGAGCTTTCTGCCTTCTATTGCTCTCGCATCCTGAATAAATGCCTCTTGTGAAGGCAAAAAAGACTGAAAATCATATCTTCGCGGAAAATGCGCTTCATTGGGCGAACCTATTCTCACCCCTACCACTGTTCTTTCTACAGTTCTAATTCTTGAAATATTACCTTGCTCAATCTCGCGAAGCAATTGTGGATACGGGATTCTTTCAACCTCATTCTGTACATCCATCATAGTTACAGCCAGAACTATAACTACCAACAGAAGAAGATAAAAAGCCGGACCCCGTAAAAGTTTCTTTACCAATACTAACCCTCCTTCTGACACCCTTAAACGATGCCTTAATAATTGTAACATGTGCAGTATAATAATGCAATGACAAATCCGAAAAAGCATTGATATTACCCCAATTTATAGTGCAAACACATATTAGGCATTACTATCAATCACACCAATAAATGGAATATTACGATACTTCTGAGCATAATCCAGACCATAACCCACTACAAATTCGTCGGATATCTCAAATCCGACATAATCCACATCTACTGCCACCTTTCTTCTTGAAGGCTTGTCAAGCAGACAACACACTTTAAGACTTTTAGGATTTCGCGACAATATGTTTTCGGCGAGAAATTTAAGTGTGAGTCCTGTATCAACTATGTCCTCAACTATTAACACATCTCTGCCTTCTATTTCTTCGTCCAGATCTTTTAATATTCTAACTATCCCTGAGGATCGTGTAGATTTACCATAGCTTGAAACCGCCATAAAGTCAATCGACAAAGGTATGTCTATTTTTTTTACAAGATCCGCCATAAATAATACCGCCCCTTTTAGTATGCCTATAACAATCAGATCCTTATCGATATAATCGGCTGTAATCTGTGCGCCTAATGCTTTAACCCTGTTTTCAATTTTTCGTTCATCTATCAATATTCTCATCGCTTAAATCTCTCCTTATTCATTGTATGCAGGATCAGTTCTCAGTTCAAGCACTCTGACGGTTTTATCCGTAACTTTATAATCTTCATTTATCTGATATCCTGCTACCCAGATTATGTTGCGGCTATCTGTAATTAAAGGTATAGAATCTCTTTTTTCCCGCGGGACTTTCCAATCTATAAAAAACTCTTTGAGTTTTTTATAGCTACTCATTCCCAACGGTTTAAATCTGTCTCCCGTTCTTCTGCTGCGTATTACTAGAGAGCTTTTTACCTCATCAGCATCAATATATACTGGGTTTTTCCCATATAATAACTGGTTTTTATCTTTATACCCGGCCGTTATTTTAACATTTGCCTCATGTATAAACACACTGCCCGGCAAATTCAAGGAATGTTCAAATGGGTCTTTCACAATTTTTTCGGAATCACTCGATATAAACGCAGCTCCGTACGCTATATCTACCCTGACTTTGCCGGGCAATTTGAACGAAGTTCCTTGCTTTGCATTGTGTAACATTTTTATAATGTTATCTATATGAACCAACTCAATACAATAAAAAACGCTCATGAATTCCAATATGACCATTCTGAGCAGTCTGCGTTTCAATGCCAAGTGCAATTGATTAAACCGGTCAAGAATCACTTTTGCTTTGTTCTTTTCATAGGAAAGCAGTGTCGGCAATAACTCACCGCAGTATCGTCCCAGAAAATCGTCTTCTTCCCCTATTACATCGGACATTCGCAATATTGTCTCAGCTATATTTGGGTTGAAATTATTCTGCATGAACGGTATTAACCCATGTCGCAGCCTGTTTCGCGTATAGCTTTGATCCTTATTGCTTAAATCTTCTCTGTAGCTTATGTTTTCTTCAATGCAGTAACTCAATATTTCATCTTTAGAAACATCAAGAAACGGCCTTATTACAAATCCATCCCGTATATAGTTTATACCTTTCAAACCCTGAGTTCCTGTTCCCCTAATGAAATTATGAAGTATGGTTTCTACCCTGTCGTCCTTATGGTGTGCCAAGGCAAGCTTGTCAGCCTTAATAACTCCCATAAGTTCCTTAAAAAATTCATATCGTGCTTTTCTTCCGGCCTCCTCCTCGGATATTTTCAATTCGTTCGCCAATTCTCTGACATCAGTTCTCTTTATAAAACATTCCACTCCCCAATTTTTGCAGATTGACGCCACATGCTCCTCATCTTTTTCGGAGTCATCCCCACGCAACATATGATTGAGGTGAGCTGCGACAAGATTAAACCGGAAATCTGAAGACAGTCGTTTTAGTACATGGAGCAGCGCAAGTGAGTCTGCTCCTCCCGATACTCCGACCACCACTGTTTCAGACATGTTTATCATATTATATTTATGGACAACCGCAATGATTTTCTCAAACATCTGACCCTCTTTTATTATCACGTATTACTATAAGAAAAATATCAAGGGTTTACCCTTGATATTTTTCTTATGCACGATAGATTTAGAGTTAAGCGTCAAACGATCAAAATATAGAATCCATCCCCTTGCACTTCGGTGGCGAAAGTATCACTGAAAAAATAACCCCGTTCAATACTGATCCACGATCAATCGATATCTCATACTGATCATCTGTATCAATTTTGGTCTGAGGAAGAATCGGTGAAGCAACAGGCTTCATTTCCTCCTTGACAAAGGGAATCCCTCCCACTTGTGCCGGCGATTTGTACGCTCCTTTTCTGATGGACTTTTTGGCTTTAGACGAACTATTCTCCTCATCTATCTCAATCCTGCGGGTTTCAGCTTTAACAGGAGGCGGAAATCCGGTGCCGGTTTGTTTCCTTTTTTGGGCGGACTGTTGTACGCGGCTTACTATACCCAATATTACAAACAAAATCGCTATAACTTCAAACAATTAAACCACCTCAGTTCAAAACTTGATCATTTCTTTGACTGTCCCGGTTCATCTTCTTTTCCTAACCTTGAGATGGCGTCACGCATCTGTGTATCAGCTAGTAAATTCTTTAATTGAAAATAGTCCATGGCGCCCATCTTGCCTTCTTTCAGAGCAAATGCAAGCGCCAATGGAACGTCCGCTTCTGCTTCAACCACTTTCGCCCTCATTCGTTGGACTTCAGCTTTCATTTCCTGTTCTACCGCAACCGCCATCGCACGTCTTTCCTCAGCTTTAGCCTGAGCGATTCTCTTATCTGCCTCAGCCTGATCAGTCTGTAATTGAGCACCGATATTTCTACCTATATCGACATCGGCAATATCAATTGAAAGAATCTCGTAAGCCGTTCCGGCATGAAGACTTTTACCCAGAACTGTTTGAGAAATGCGATCTGGGTTTTCTAGAACCTGCTTATGGGTTTCAGCAGAACCAATCGTGGTTACTATGCCTTCACCTACTCTTGCAAGTATTGTTTCTTCACCTGCTCCGCCAACAAGTCTGTCCAAATTTGCACGCACAGTTACCTTAGCTTTTGCCATAACCTCGATTCCATCCTTTGCGACTGCCGATACTTTGGGAGTTTCAATGATTTTAGGGTTGACACTCATCTGTACCGCAAGCAGCACATCGCGTCCTGCCAAATCAATCGCTGCGGCTCTTTCGAATTCAAGCGGGATATTTGCCCTTTGAGCCGCAATCAGAGCATTGATTACCCTGTCTACGTTACCTCCGGCCAGATAATGCGCTTCAAGTTTGTTAACTTCAATGTCTAAACCCGCCTTAATTGCTTTTATAAGTGGGATCACGATTCTAGAAGGTGCTACGCGCCTGAGGCGCATTCCTATAAGGTTTAGTATGCCAATTTTGACTCCGGCCGCCAGAGCCGATATCCATAAGCCCAATGGTACGAAGGACAGTATCACCGACATTACTATTATGGCGACTATTATAAGTCCCACTAAAAATAAGAAAGGCTCCTGCATAATATCATCTCCTCTACTCTATTTGCTGTATCTTACAACCACTATTTTTGACGCAGTGGCTTGTACAACCTTAACATCAGTGCCTGTTGGGATAAATTCCCCATCAGACAAGCAATCATATCTTACGCCGTCAAATTCAACCATTCCTGCAGGCCTTAGCTGGGTTATGGTTATTCCTGTTGCTCCAAGTGCAGGAATTTTGACATCTGCGTAAATAGGAATATTAACAACATCAGCTGTCAATACTTCTGTCATAACAAATCTATTCAACAGTTTAGTCCATCCAAAAACCTTACCGAGAATCGGTATGGCAATAATTGACACAATCAAAGCTATACTTACGGATGTCAAACCTCGAACGGGATCCGGAGCTGCCAGTATAAGACTTGCAAATACAATAATAACTCCACTTATACCAAATATTCCAAAACCCGGCATAGCGACTTCCGCTATCAAAAGCCCCATTCCTAATGCAAACAGCATTATCGGCCACCACTCGGTGTGCCCTGCGAGAAAGCCGCCTCCGAAATATAGCGCAAAAGAAATAAGTCCGATAATACCGGGAAGTCCAAATCCCGGGGCAAAAATCTCGATCATCAAAGCTAACATACCTACAGTTAGCAAAAGGGATGCTATCTCATGTCTTGTCAGAAACTGAGCAATTTGAATCCTAAAATCCGGATGAACCTCGTTTATGTGCACATTATCCAAACCCAGATATTCTAATACTTCGGTTCGGTTATTTAGTAAAGCATTCGCATAACCTGTATCATAAGCTTCCTTAGCAGTAAGACTCAAAATCGAACCTGCCTCCGTGAGTTCTGGAATGACGATATTTCTGTCTACCATTGCTGCGGCAATTTGTGGGTCTCTTCCCCTTGCTTCGGCAGCTCCTTTGAATTCCGCAGCTATGGCGGAAACCGCTTTAGGATTGTTCGGAATTGGCTCGGCAGCGCCCATATGACTTCCCGGAGCCATTATTATTGTGTTTGCCGCAATTGCTATAAGCGCACCTGCCGACACAGCCCTGTCTTCAATAAATACCGTCACAGGCACTTGCGAGTTAAGTATTGCTGACTTTATTCCCATAGCAGCATCCGCTCTTCCGCCTAAAGTTGATATCTCGATGAGTACTCCTTTTGATCGCGCGGTATTGGCCAGTTCTATGTTACTTGCGACAAAGGCAGCCATGGCAGGAGTAATCTCCCCTCTTACCGGAATGATGTACACACTTCCATCATCGTTATCATCTGTATACCCAATTCCCATGAAAGAAAAAAGAATTAACATAAATATGATTATGCAATTAAACATTGCTTTGGATGAAGATATCAAAGTTTTTTTAATCATATTCTCACATCCTTTTACGAAAAGTTCTCCGGCCAATTAGTTTTTTTGTAAAAACATAAAAAACAAAAATCCGGGCTTAAGGAGTCCCGGATTTCTTCTGATTTTGCAATAATCAAGCGTACTCCTAAGCCTAGCAACAATTATGCCCTGATTGCCAAGGAGGGAATGCACAGAAAACTAATGTTTCCTCTTGCGAGCAGCCTCGGATTTTTTCTTTCTTTTAACGCTGGGTTTTTCATAATGCTCTCTTTTCCGAATTTCTGCCAATACGCCGGCTCGGGCACATTGGCGTCTAAAACGTTTAAGAGCATTTTCAAATGATTCATTCTCTCCAACTTTGATCTCTGACACCTAAATTTCCCCCCCTCCGCCAGCATAATCACACATTCAAAGTACAGCAAAAAACCAATCGCACTATGCTGTGGTGCTTGATTATACAACAATGTTTTTATAGATGTCAACAATTAGATCTAACCCGGAGGCCACTGTAATATTCTTCCTCCTAACACGTGGAAGTGCAGGTGCTCAACTGATTGACCCCCATTTTCGCCACAGTTTATCACCACTCTGTATCCGGAATTACTAACATTAAGCATTTCTGCAATCTTTGGGAGCTGTTTTAAGATATGACTCGCAAGCGAGTCATCGATGTCTTTCAAATCGTTTGTTGAAGCTATATGGAGCTTTGGTATAACAACCACATGTACGGGAGCTTTTGGAGAAATATCGTGGAATGCAATCAGGGAATCGTCCTCATAAACTTTTTTTGAAGGAATCTGCCCTGAAGCAATTTTACAAAAAATACAGCCATCCATAATAATCTTCTCCTATCCTATCCTACAAATCTGCAAACATTGCGCCTTTGTCAATTCTGTGCGGTTTCACGGTAATAACTTCGCCCGACAGGTCAACTTCGCTTTTGATGACCACTTTGATATAGTTACCGGTATAACCCTCTACACAGTTTTCATATTGAACACATTTGTCTTCGACAAGAACTCTTACATTCTTTCCGAGAAAAGTTTCCATATAACATATCTCCAATTGTTCTCCAAGCTTTATGAGTTTCTTGCCGCGTTCATCCTTTACCGCCTGAGGGACCTTGTCGGAAAAAGTAGCGGCAGGCGTATTTTGCCTGTCAGAATACCTGAATACATGGATGCGACTGAATTTTATATAATTTACAAAATTCAGTGTGTCTTCAAAGTCTTTGTCGGTTTCTCCCGGAAAGCCAACCATCACATCGGTCGTTACTGCGACATCCGGTATGTTCGACCGTAAAATTCTTACTATATCGTCATACTGTGCTGTTGTATATCCGCGGTTCATAAGCTTTAGGATTCGATCGCTGCCGCTTTGCAACGAAATATGGTAATGAGGGCATAATTTTGGTAGTTCGCTTGCCAATTTAATAAATTGCAGCGACAACAGCTGCGGATCTACCGACCCTAGCCTTATTCTTTCGATTCCCTGAACAGAATGCAACTCGCTTAAAAGCTTTAAAAGATTCGTATCAGACAAGTCCTTACCGTATGAGGCAATATGTATACCTGTAAGCACTATTTCCCTGTACCCAGACGCCGCAAGGTTATTGGCTTCCTTTAGGATCTCAGCTGGATTTCTGCTTCTTACAGGTCCTCTCACGTATGGTATTATGCAATAAGCGCAAAACTGATTGCACCCGTCCTGAATTTTTAATACGGCGCGCGTTTTTTCGTGATGCCAATTGACCGGAGCTTCCTCAAAACGAGTTTGCATCATAATATCGCCAACCGCGTTCAATAAGCGGCTTTTGTCATGTTTTTCCACCAAATCGACTATCTTTGCTCTCTCGCAAGTACCGGCAACGATATCAACGCCGGGAACTGATAAGACTTCAGCTGCGGCTCTCTGTGGATAGCATCCGACCACAGCTATAATTGCCTCTGGATTTTTCTTGTTGGCTTTTGTTATAGCTTGTCTTGACTTTCGATCAGCAAGATTTGTCACAGTACAGGTGTTAATCACATAAACATCAGCCAAAGAATCAAAATCCACCACGTCATATCCGCGGCTTATGAATTGCTCTTTCATGGACTGTGTGTCATACTGATTTGTTTTGCAGCCTAATGTACAGAATGCCACTTTTGCATGGTCGAGTCTTTCCATTTCATCTCTCAATTTTGCCCCACAACACAAACCCAATCACCCATGGAATCGGACTCGACAAAACTTATCTCATTATCGTTCATGACGGACAGTATAACTTCTTCATTTTCCTTAAGTATTCCGGAAAGCACCAAATTACCGCCTTCGGCTAAAAAACCTATGCACTGCGGTATAAGTTTTTCTATAGCTTTTGATGATATATTGGCAACAACCAAATCAAATCTGCCTTCTACTTTGTCCACAAGATCTCCGATTATAAACTCCATTTTTTCAAATGTGCCATTTTGAATGGAGTTTGCCTTTGCTACACTTATTGCCTGCGAATCGATATCTATTAGAACTGCCCTGCTTGCTCCTAATAATATCGCTGCTATCCCCAATATGCCTGTCCCGCAACCTATATCCAGAACCGATGATGCCGGTGTGACATATCTCTCAAGCGCTCTTATGCATAGTATTGTGGTTTCGTGAGTTCCTGTTCCGAATGCCATCCCCGGATCCATATCGATAACAATTTCCCCGGATTTTGCTATATAACTCTCCCAAGATGGCTTAACTACTATAATCTCGCCCACTTTTAAAGGCTTAAAATACTCTTTCCATGAATGAGCCCAGTCTTGTTCGTAAATTTCAGTTACTAAAACTGTTCCGGGGCTTATATCTACACCGAGATCTTGTACAAGAAGCCAAGCTACTCTCGCATTTATATCGTCTATTAGAGCGTTTATATTGTTATCGTCCGGCAAATATCCCTTAACTTTCACAGTGGAATCATACCTATCCGCCAAATCTGCTTCGGTATAGTCAAAACCTTCGCCTTCTTTTATAAACCGAATCAAATCTTCTTTGTCCTCTATCACAACTCCCTTCACTCCGGCTTCGAAGAGTAGTTCCGACATAATATCGGCGCCTTCGGAAGTTGTCGCTATTCCTATTTCAAACCACTTCACAGGTTCCATCTTCTACATACCAAATGCATCTTTCATTTTGTTAATGAAAGATTTACTTTGTTCATGATGATCCTTACCGGAAGTCATCTCGTCAAACTGCTGCAAAATCTCTTTCTGTTTAGCATTGAGATGTTTGGGCACTTCTAAATTAACTCGCACAAATTGATCTCCCCTTGCGGTATCCCTTAAATGCTGAATTCCTCGGTTTTTTATCCTGAACACTGTGCCCGGTTGAGTTCCTTCAGGCATCTGATATCTGATTCTTCCTTCAAGAGTAGGTACTTCTATATCCGCCCCTAAAGCAGCCTGAACAAAAGTAATCGGGACATCGCAGTGGATGTCATACCCTTTTCGTTCGAAGAGCTTGTGTGGTTTTACAGTTATATAAACATAGAGATCACCGCCAGGTCCTCCGCGTTCGCCTGGTTCGCCTTCCCCTCTTAGCGTTATTGCTTGTCCGTTGTCAATGCCCGGAGGAATGGTGACGCTAATTTTCCTGATTTTTCGAACTTTCTTCTTTCCACGGCAACGCTCGCAAGGCTCAGCAGTAATTTTGCCTTCACCTTTGCATGCGTCACATGCTCTTACATTCACAAATCTTCCGAAAGCGGTATTTTGAGAATAGGAAACTTCACCTTTGCCACCACAAGCCGTACATGTTTTTGGTTGCGTTCCCCGCTTTGCTCCCGTTCCGTCACATTCAGAACAGTTTTCTGTTCTGTTTACCTCGATTTCGCGCTTGCACCCATATGCCGCTTCCTCAAATGTTATATCGAGATTATATCTTAAATCCGCACCACGTAAAGGCGCGTTTCTGTTGCGTGCCGCTGAGCCCCCGACCCCTCCGCCAAAGAACATATCAAAAATGTCTCCCACGCCGCCTTGACCAAATCCGCCGAAATCAAAACCTCCGAAGCCTCCCTGAGAGGGATCCTGATGCCCGAATCTATCATATTGAGCCTTACGTTCAGGGTTGCTCAAAATCTCGTAGGCTTCGTTTATCTCTTTAAACTTAGCTTCGGCTTTTGGATCTTCGGGATTCAGATCAGGATGATACTGCTTTGCCAAATTTCTATATGACTTTTTAATGTCCTCTTCAGTTGCGTCATGATTCAGTTTTAGCGACTCATAATAATCCTTTTTAGCCAAATGTGGAACTCACCTCCTCTTTTGTATTGCTCATATCCTGTTTCAATTTTTACTTATCGTCGTCCACTACTTCATAATCCGCGTCGACTACCTTTTCATCTTTCGATTCTCCCGGACTATGAGTGGCTGAACCAGATTGTTCACCCTGTTTTTGATATATCTTCCCAAATACTTCATACGTAATCTGCGATAATTTTTCGCAAGCCTGGTTTATCTTATCCGCATCCTTTGTTTCCAGCGTTTTTTTGACAATGTCGATCTCTCCCTGTATTCTGTCCTTGTCGCTTTGTTCAACCTTTTCAGCCATATCTTTTAAAGTCTTATCGGTATTATAGATCAAAGAGTCCGCATTATTAGTAGCTTCAACTAATTGCTTGCGCTTTTTGTCTTCATCGGCAAACTTTTGCGCCTCTTTCACAGCATCCTGTATTTCTTTATCCGTAAGGTTCGTTGAAGCTGTGATTGTTATCTTTTGCTCTTTGCCGGTACCGGTGTCTTTTGCCGATACATGTGCTATACCATTTGCGTCTATATCAAATGTGACCTCAATCTGAGGTATGCCTCTTGGTGCGGGAGGTATGCCGTCAAGAATGAATCTTCCGAGAGTCTTATTTCCGGCTGCCATCTCTCTTTCACCTTGGAGCACATGAATTTCAACGCTGGTCTGTCCATCGGCGGCAGTGGAGAAAATTTGACTTTTTTTAGTCGGAATAGTTGTATTTTTATCGATAAGCCTTGTAAACACGCCGCCTAATGTCTCTATCCCTAAGGAGAGAGGCGTCACGTCCAAGAGAAGCACATCTTTAACTTCTCCCGAAAGTACACCGGCTTGAATAGCAGCCCCAACTGCCACGCATTCATCCGGGTTAATCCCCTTAAACGGATCTTTGCCGGTCAGTTTTTTAACCAATGCCTGCACAGCGGGAGTTCTCGTAGATCCGCCGACCAGTATGATTTTATCAATGTCATTGGGTGTAAGATTTGCATCCTTTAAGGCGGTTATTAGGGGACCTTCAGTCTTTAACACAAGATCGGAGGTTATTTCATCAAACTTTGCCCTAGTCAAAGTATAGTCAAGATGTTTTGGGCCTGATGCGTCTGCGGTTATAAATGGCAAGTTTATATTAGCCGTCAGCACACCGGAAAGCTCTATTTTAGCCTTTTCTGCTGCTTCTCTCAAACGTTGGAGAGCCATTTTGTCACTTCTTAGATCAATCCCATACTCTTTCTTAAACTCTAAAGCAATATAATCAACAATCCGTTGGTCAAAATCATCGCCGCCCAGACGGTTATTGCCGTTTGTAGCTAATACCTCAAACACTCCGTCGCCAATCTCAAGAATAGATACGTCGAACGTACCTCCTCCAAGATCGTAAACCAAAATTTTGTGGCTATGTTCTTTATCAAGCCCATAAGCCAATGAAGCGGCAGTCGGCTCATTTATAATCCTAAGAACTTCCAGACCGGCAATTTTCCCTGCATCTTTTGTAGCCTGCCTTTGGCTGTCGTTAAAGTAAGCAGGTACTGTTATAACTGCCTGTGTTACTTTTTCGCCCAAATAAGCTTCGGCATCCTGTTTTAGCTTAGTAAGAACCATAGCCGAAATCTCTTGCGGTGTATAATCCTTCCCGTCTATCCCTATTTTTCTGCTACTGCCCATATCTCTTTTGATGGACATAACCGTTCGTTCGGGATTGGTAACAGCCTGACGTTTCGCTATCTGTCCGACCAACCGTTCTCCTGTCTTCGTAAAAGCCACAACCGAAGGTGTAATCCTTGACCCTTCCGGATTAGGTATTACAATGGGTTCCCCACCTTCCATTACTGCTACGCATGAATTGGTCGTTCCTAAATCTATTCCTATTACTTTACCCATGATGATTTCCTCCTTACGAATACTTTGTAATCAAATATAAAAATTCAGCACGATACTTTAACAAGGCTGTGCCTTATCACTTTATCTTTGCATTTATAACCTTTTTGCAACACTTCGACAATTATGTTTTTAGCTTCACCCTGCCCCGCTTCGACTTTGAAGATTGCTTCATGAAGATTCGGGTCAAACTCTTTATTCAATGCCTCTATCTCACAAATATCAAGTTGCTTTAACACATCCTTAAACTGCTTTGCAACCAAATCTACGCCCTTAAAAAGAACATCCGCAGAAGTCTCAGGTTTAAAAGAATCTAAAGCTCTTTCGATATTATCAAGAACCGGAATAAATAGTGCGGTTGTATCGGCAGTTGCCGACTGACACGCATCTAATATGGCACTTCTGTTTCTTTTTTTGTAGTTTTCGAAATCCGCCTGAACTCTTTGTGCCAATAAAAGGTATTCGTTTTTGTCCTCAATGGCTTTCTTAAACTCATTTGATTCTATGACTACCGGCTCATCCTCGCAACAGCATGGACAAGAGCTGTTTTGATCTGCTTGAGCTTCGTTTTTATCCGTTTCTGCCTTAAAGGCATCCCTGTTATTCATACTTTTGATATCCTCCTAAATAATTGTAAGGGGAGATAGCTTGCACGTATCCCCAATATTTTTCAATCACCTGTCAAACCATTTTGTTAGATAATCGCTTAAATTCCTACAAACTAAGTCAATCGTCGATACCGCACGTGAGTATTCCATTCTTGTAGGCCCTATGATTGCTATACTTCCCAAAACTTTATCCCCTAATTTATATGACGCGGTCACAACACTATATCCTTTCAACTCGTCAAACCTGTTCTCCCCCCCTATTACTACCGAAACTCCGACATTCTCCATAGTGTTTAGAAAATTATACAATATGCCTTTGTCTTCGATTAATCTCAAAAACTCTTTAGCCTTCAGCATATCGTAATACTCAGGAAAATTGAATATATTGGTTGCGCCTTCGAGATGAACGTCCTTGTGCTCTTTTGATGCTGCACCTTCTGATAAAATATCAATAAGTTTATTGAAGAACTCCTTTTTTTTCTCTATTTCTTTTTGAATATGTGGCACAAACGTTAAGTCCACCTCAGCAAAAGTCTTATTACGGAACATATCAGTAAACATATTCGATACACGGATTAAGTAATCCCTGTTAATATCTTGAGGCAAATCCAATAAAAGATCCTTCATAACGCCTGCGGTTGTAACTACCACCATCAAAGCATGACGATCGTCAACGGGTACCAACTGAATGCTTTTAATCAAAACCTTGCTCATCTTTGGTCCTATAACCACAGATGTATAGTTTGTCATATTACATAACACCCTTGCAGTTTGCATGACTATGTCCTCAAGCTCCGCCGTTTTCTGCTCATACACCTTCTTTATCGTTTCGGCTTCCGCTAAAGGAATAATGTTAAGGTTCATAAGCTGATCGACATAAAGCCGATAGGCTTTATCAGAAGGAATTCTTCCGGCAGACGTATGAGGCTGCTCAAGATATCCCATTTCCTCCAGATCCGACATCTCGTTTCTTATAGTTGCCGAACTCACGCCAACCGCATACTTCTTAGCTATGGTACGTGAGCCAACAGGCTCCGCGAAAGCGATATAGTCGTCTACTATGGCTTTTAGTATTTGCAGCTTGCGCTGGTCAAGTCCCACTAACATCACCCCTGAACCGTTAGCACTCTCACTCATCGAGTGCTAATATACTACCCTTAAATTATCACTTAAAAAACTTTTTGTCAATACCTCTTTAAAAATCAATCCATTAAACTACGTATAACATAGTTTTGCAAATCAAGGCCTCTTTGCGTACAATACAAGTTTCTCCCATCTTCCTCAAGAAGTCCTTGTACTATAAGCCTTTCGATTTTTTTCTTGTAAAAAAAATTAATGTCATATCCGAATCTTTTCTCAAACTCAGTCTTATCAACACCCTTTGTTAATCGCAAGCCAAGCATGAGAGTATCAAAGCGCTCTTCCCCTGTATCAACCCTTGCTATAAACTCTCTTGTTTGTCCTCCCATTTTGCTTACGGATTCAATATACGCTTTAATGCCGGCATGATTGGCATACCTTGCTTTGCCAAAGTACGAATGCGCACTGCTGCCGCAACCTACATACTCATTATTATGCCAGTATATCAGGTTATGAGCACATTCCATGCCACTTCTGGCAAAATTGGAAATCTCATATCGGTCAAATCCATAATTGAGCAGTTGGTCTTTAGCCTCGTGAAACATTCGCCTGTCCTCGTCATCTTCAGGAAGGACAATATCTCCACTCAGCATTTCGTCATAAAGAGGTGTCTTTTCTTCAAGCCGCAAAGAATACAATGACAGATGAGTAATCGAAGACTCAATCGCCATATCGATAGTTTCTGAAAGGTCTTTGCAGATTTGTCCGGGTAATGATAGCAAAATATCGGCATTTATATTCTCAAATCCTTCCGCTCTCGCCCATTCGATCGCCAGAATAAAATCTTGCGCGGTATGCTGTCTTCCAAGAGTAATTAAATGTTTATCCTGTCTTGCCTGGAGACCAATGCTCAAGCGATTTATGCCTGAATTGCGAAGTACGCTAAGCTTCCTTCTATTCAAAGTGGCAGGGTTAGATTCGATTGTTATTTCAGCATCAGACAAAATATTTAGTTTATAATGGCAGAGTTCAAGAATTTCTTTCAGAATATCCTCATGAAAAAGAGTAGGGGTTCCGCCTCCCATATAAATAGTCTTAATGCTACAATCAGTCAATATATAGCCTAAGCCTGATATTTCCTTTCTGAGAGCATCGATATATGCAGGCATAAGATCTTGCTCCCCATCAAAGGAATGAAAATCGCAATACTTGCATTTTTTAAGGCAAAAAGGAAAATGGAGATAAAGACCTACTTCTTTCAATGCTTACATCCTCAATTCATCTTAAGCACAGCCATAAAAGCTTCTTGCGGAACTTCGACCGCCCCAACCTGTCGCATCCTCTTCTTGCCTTCCTTTTGCTTCTCAAGAAGCTTCTTTTTTCGAGTAATATCGCCGCCATAGCATTTGGCTAAAACGTCCTTGCGCATTGCCTTAATCGTCTCGCGGGCAATAACTTTGTTACCTATTGCCGCTTGAATGGGTATTTCAAACATTTGTTTCGGGATTAGATCTTTCAGCTTTTCAACAATAATTCTTGCTCTGTAATATGCTTTGTCTCTATGGGTAATCAAAGAAAGAGCGTCCACTATTTCACCGTTTAGCAATATGTCAAGTTTTACCATTTCAGATTGTCTGTATCCGATAAGCTCATAATCAAAAGAGGCATATCCCCTGGTTCTTGATTTCAAGGCATCAAAAAAATCATAAATAATCTCGTTGAGAGGAAGCTCATAAGTCAGACGAACTCTTGTGGGTTCTATATATTCCATATGCTGATAAATTCCGCGTCTGTCCTGACAAAGCTCCATTATAGCGCCGACATATTCAACAGGGGATATAAGCTGAGCTTTTACCACAGGCTCTTCCATATATTCTATCTCCCCTGCATCAGGAAGGTTCGCGGGGTTCGAAATGCTTCTCTCTTCCCCATCGCTAAGCAATAATCGATACTCAACGCTTGGCGCGCTTGTAACAAGATTTAAACCGTGTTCCCTTTCCAGCCGCTCTTGTACTATTTCCATATGCAAAAGACCCAGAAAGCCGCATCTAAATCCAAACCCCAAAGCGGCGGAAACCTCAGGCTCGTATATTAAAGCCGCGTCATTTAGCTGAAGCTTTTGAAGCGCATCCCGCAAATCCTCATATTTTGAACCGTCTGAAACATAAATTCCACAATAAACCATTGGTTGAATCTTTCTGTATCCGGGCAAAGACTGCGTAGCCGGTCTGTCGGCATGAGTTACAGTATCGCCAACCCTCGCATCCCCCATGCTCTTAATGGATGCTGCTATATACCCTACATCGCCGGAGTATAAACAATCAACCGGAGTTAAGTACGGCCGGAATATTCCCACCTCTACAACCTCAAACTCCTTTTCGGTGGCCATTAGCTTTATCCTATCTCCCCGCTTAACGCTGCCTTCTTTAAGACGCACGTAAGTTATGACACCTCTGTAATTATCATAGAAAGAATCGAATATGAGCGCTTTAAGGGGTAATTGTTCGTCCCCATCAGGCGGCGGAACTATCTTAACTACATTTTCAAGCACCTGTTCGATGCCTATTCCGCTTTTTGCCGAAATCAATGGAATGTTGGATACATCTAGCCCAATTATATCTTCGATCTGTTTTTTTACGGCTTCCGGCTGTGCGCTGGGTAAATCGATCTTGTTGATTACCGGCACAAGCTCTAAATGGTTCTCTATTGCCATATAAGCATTCGCAAGAGTCTGCGCTTCGATCCCCTGCGAAGCGTCAACTACGAGCACCGCTCCTTCGCAAGCTGCCAAGCTTCGCGAAACCTCGTATGTAAAGTCGACATGCCCCGGGGTATCGATTAAATTCAACACATACTCTTCACCGTTCGTTGCCTTATATACCAGCCGTACTGCCTGGGCCTTAATCGTTATACCCCTTTCCCTTTCTAAGTCCATGCTGTCTAAGACCTGATTCTCCATTTCCCTTTCAGTTAAAGTATTGGTCATCTCAAGCAGCCTGTCAGCAAGGGTTGACTTGCCATGATCTATATGTGCAATTATACAGAAATTCCTTATTTTTAGTTGCCTTTCGCTCGGCATTAACGCATTTTCTCCTTTATCATCTTTCATTTACTAGTATATAATAATTAACTTTGCCTAAAAAAGCAATAGCGCTGTCTTAGTGCTTCAGTTTTAGACAAAATATAGCCTTCAACAAAAATCTGACGTTTAATGATTGCTTTTCGAATATTTTCATGTTAGAATGCTTTCAGTGTTTTTAGCGATAGGGAGGTGAAATTAGTGGCAAATATTAAGTCGGCTCAAAAGAGAGTTACTATCGCCATAGTAAGAAACGATAGAAATAAAGCTGTAAAATCCGGAGTTAGGTCAATCACAAAGAAATTCGAAAAAGCTTTGGCTGAAGGGAATATAGAATTAGCAAAGACATTATACCCTGAAGTTACGAAAAAAATCGATATGGCTGCTTCCAAAGGAACTATTCACAAGAATACGGCAGGACGCAGAAAGTCTCATTTAGCACTCAGTTTAAACAAGGCGCAGTAGTTTTTTTTGGAAATATCGTTGTTATTCTGGATTTGGTTAAAGCTTCCTCTTTCACTAGGAAGCTTTTTGATTTATTGAGTTTATATCAAGCCTAATCAAGAGAACCGTCCCCAATATTATGGAGGTATTTTATTCATGAAAGACTTTTACACTGAGGATATTGGTTTTTACGCCGAATCATCTCCTCAATACCTAATTGAAAAATACGGCAGCCCTCTTTATGTTTATAACGAGTCGATCTTGCGCAAGCGTTGCCGCGAAATGGCCAATTTAATAAGTTATAAGAATTATAAGGCTAATTATTCCATAAAGGCAAATTCCAATCTGAGTCTTTTGAAGATCATTCTTGAAGAGGGCTTAAATGCCGATGCCGTTTCACCCGGAGAAATCCGGTTGCTGCTAATGGCTGGCTTCAAGCCTTCACAGATACTTTATATAAGCGGCAACATGTGCAAAGAAGAAATGCTTTTTGCTATCAAAAGCGGTGTTACGATTAGCGCTGATTCAATATCACAGTTGAAGCAGTTTGCATCATTGAATTCGGGAGGCAGTCTTGCTGTCCGCATAAATCCGGGCATAGGTACAGGCCACCACAAAAAAGTTGTGACAGGCGGCAATAACACAAAATTCGGAATTGACATCGATCTCGTCCCGGAAATCATAAAGATTGCAGCAGACTCAAATATGCGCATTTCAGGCATCAATCACCATATAGGATCTCTTTTCATGGAACCAGAATACTATGTAAAGAGTGCTGAAAACCTTCTCAAGGTTGCAGTTGATTTTAAGGAACTTGAATTTATTGACTTTGGAGGCGGTTTCGGTATTCCTTACAGAAAGCAGGAAGGGCAACAAAGCCTTAATATCAGTGATCTGGGAGATAGATTAAGCATAAAGATAAATGAATGGACGCGGAAATATGGCATTTATCCGACATTTATGACCGAACCCGGAAGATATGTCGTTGCTGAGTGCGGTTTAATACTGGGAACGGTAAATGCTTCCAAAGTTAGCCATGGTAAAAAATACATAGGAACTGATATAGGCTTTAATGTTTTAGCCCGGCCGGTAATGTATGGTTCTCATCATGACATTGAAATCTATAGAGAAGATCGTTTAGTAAAAGATGTCATCGGTTCAAAAGTTACAATTGTAGGCAACATCTGTGAAAGCGGAGACATAATAGCTGAAGACAGAGAGCTTCCTCATGCTCAGGAAGGAGATATTATAGGCATTATGGACGCAGGTGCATACGGTTACTCTATGTCATCAAACTATAATTGTCGTCTTAAACCGGCGGAGGTACTAATCGACCTTAATGGCAAGGACACCCTTATCCGCAAAAGGGATTCATTTGAAGATATGTTCAAAGGTTTCAATTAAGAGTAAAACTTTAGAATGTGGATCATACCGATGATTCGCGAAATAATTTTTCGGGAAGCCCGCAAATAAAAAAATTCAACCAATGCGATTACCACAATACGGACAGTATGAAAATGAAGGATGTATGCGTTCTTTGCAATGTACACATACATCCCTTATGCTTCCCTTACACCCAGCTTCGATTTCCTCAAGTCTGTTCATATCAATATCCATACTGCGCTTTAACTCAAAAGCGTATTCATTTGTTGCCTTAAAATGTTTCATGCAGCATCGCATTCGCACAATATACTCTTTGTTCCATTTAACAACAGGTATGAAAAATACATGGAAATATCTATATTTTTCGAAAAATTCGGCTCTCGAGAGCGCACCGCATTTGCATACAATATTGGAAAACTCATTGCATAGCTTTTTCTTGTCATGAACACCGAATATCCCTATGAAAAACATATCCTCACCATCATCTTAAAAGTTCTGTTTACATTGTACTTAAAAACTTGTTTCTATGCAAATAGCACTTATGGGTTCATTTTGACTTTTGGGAATTTTTTAGTTAAAATAAATTATATTACATTGACGTGATAGTAATCTCAAGCTATGAAGAAAGTGTCAAAATCATTCGTCTAATGGAGGTGTGTAGCATACAACAAAAGGCTTTTCTTGATATAACATCCGACTTATGCCCGATAACTCTTGTCAAAGTTTTACTTGCTCTTGATTCGTTAGACTGCGGAGACATATTGGAGGTTCACCTCTCGGAAGGAAGCGCAGCTAAAAATGTTCCTCGCAGCCTTACGGGAGGCGGTCATGTCATTCGTTCGATGAATAAATCCGATGACGGAACGTACATAATGCATGTAGAGAAATATGGCGGTGATAAAAATGTTAAACAGTGAACAGATTTTCAGGTATAGCAGACACATTTTGCTGCCTGAGATAGGAGGAAGAGGACAAGAAATACTTCTTGGCTCAAAAGTACTAATAATAGGCGCCGGAGGGCTTGGATCTCCGACAATTCAATATCTTGCAGCCGCAGGTGTTGGCAATATAGGTGTTATGGACGGCGACAAAGTTGACCTCTCTAATCTCCAGCGTCAGTTAATCCACACCACAGCCGACATTGGTAAGATGAAGGTTGATTCAGCAAGGGAAAAAATAAGCCTATTAAATCCCGATGTAAGTATAAGAACCTATCCTTACGCCGCAAACGCTGAAAATATAGGACAAATCCTTCCTGAATACGATGTCGTGATCGATTGCTGTGATAATTTCCCCACACGTTATGTAGTAAACGATGCGGCGGTTTTATTTAATAAGCCGTACTTTTATGGCGGAGTTTTGCGTTTTGACGGACATGCAGCAGTGTTTTACCCACCAAACGGACCTTGCTACCGCTGTATATTTCCTGAAGCCCCGCCACCCGGCTCAGTTCCAAGTTGTCAGGAAGCGGGGGTATTTAGCGTGTTACCGGGAATCATAGGCCTTATACAGGCTGCGGAAGCCTTAAAATGGCTACTTGGCACAGGCAAACCTTTGCTCGGAAGATTGCTTATTTTCGATGCACATGACATGGAATTCAGAGACATCAAAATCAACCGCCGCTTATCCTGTGAAGTGTGCGGGGATAATCCGGTCATCACAAAGTTAAGTGCCGAGAATTATGAGGTTGTATCCTGTGAAGATGAATAGATGATTCTTTTGCAATAACTTATTTCGCCGAAGCCACTCTACAATCAACTACGTCTCGTCTTGCATTTTCTCACACGCATCTAAGACAACGCCCTGTTTCAGTGATGCTAAAATGCCGTCCTTGGCATTTTAGCATCAGGGACACATCGCACCAGTCCTTCCTGCGAAGCAGCGATGTGTCCCTTGGCCTTGAAATACTGCGACATCCGGCTGTTAATTAATGCAGCTTAGCCCAACTTTCGGCTTGTAGTTCCAAACACCCACCTAAATGAGCACTTTTGAAATTTAAATGCTCACTAAATCTCAAATGTATACTTTGCTTATTTCGTTTAAGAAGATCTTTAACTTTAAGCGCATTGTATATCTCCAGGTGTTGAGATTCAGGGGTGCCTGAAACCCTTGAATATCGTTTCTCTACAGGCATTACTTTTACCTCCCACAGACAAGCACCAGTCAAATCCCTGTCCCCTTGTCTGCGAAATCATTTATGCTCTTCTCCTTTAGCAATTTCTTGACTTCTCTGTCTGCGAAATAATAATCTAATAACCCTATAACTCTTCCAGCATCTGTGCCGGATTCTCCGCCGCCTTCACGTTATCAAAAGCTTTTATTATCATCCCTTCTTCATCTATAAGATACGTGGTTCGAACCACTTCCATACTAACGTTATCGTAATTCTTTTTCTCCTGCCACACTTCATATGACTGTAAACAAGCAAGCTCCGTATCAGAAAGCAGTGTAAATGGGAGTTCATATTTCTCTACGAACTTTTTATGTGATTCTACATTATCCTTACTCACTCCAAGAACCACCGCTCCCTTTTCCTGAAACTGCGGATGCAGCTCTCCAAAGTTGCAAGCCTGCTTGGTACAGCCAGGAGTATCATCCTTTGGATAGAAATATAAAATAACCTTTTTCCCTTTGTACTCTTCCAACGTATGTATCAGTCCATTCTGATCTGGCAACGAAAATGTTGGTGCCTTTGTTCCAATCTTTAACATTATCTTTTCTCCTATTCTTTTATTTTTCGATATAATGTGCACACTTGGTTATAGCTTAACTATTGCCAGGTGGATATGCATCATAGCAGGTGGTAAATATTTTGGTCTTAACTTAATACCAGCAATTTCTTCAATTTCTTAACTTTGGTGCATAAGAATTTCTTGCTACATATTTCTTAGACATTTTTATGATCTCCCCTCAATTTTGTCAAATTTCTAATTTGGCACCTTTCAAACAGAACAAAGGAGAGTGCTGCTTCTTCTGCTTTACATTCCAGTTAAATAGCCATCATTCAGCCACAAAGATTGTAGCGATTAATGATAATAATATCCCGATAGCAATCTTCATACACTAACTCCTTACATGCATAATCAAATTACTAAAGAAGTTACTATATAAACACGAGCTTTCATCTCATTATCGAGCATATATAAGCCTTTGGCATCGGAAGCAAATAGGTCAAACTTCTTAATATTGTCATCCGCATTCTTTTCTTCCTCACCTTGTTCCTTAATAAACCAATCCAGAAACTGCATTGTACGAAAGTCTCTGCACTTATAGGCTTCATCATAAATTGCATTGATTGAAGCAGTTACATATTGTTCATGTTTAAGGGCTGCCACCAGAGGCTCACGAAAATTATCATATTTTTTTGCCGGTGCATCAATAGGTAAAAGGGTTACGCTTCCTCCGTTGTTTAATATATATTGTCTGAATAAAAGTGCGTGATCTCTTTCCTCTTGAGTCTGTACATTAAACCAATTTTCAAAGCCGTTCAGGCTCTTTTCTGAATAATAATTAGCCATATCCATGTACAGATAAGCAGAGTAAAACTCCTTATTGATTTGTTCGTTTAACAATTTAACTACATTTTCATCTAACATATATAATCCTCCTAATTTTAATATGATGATGATTTCTTAAAATCATAAGAGAACATCATCATTACTTAAACATTATTTTATTCCAGTTTACCATAGACCGTATAGGTTACAATAGACTTAAACAGCAATTGGTTTATCCTCTTCAAAGCAAAACACTGCTTTTGAAGTTTGACCAACTCTAAGACATTTTCGTTGTCCGCCACACTCTGTCTCTACGTATACTATGTCAACATAATGCGCCTCCTCCATGGGATGAGGGATAGTACCTATTTCTATTTCAATTTTATTCCCCAAATCCGATACAACAGATAAATGTTTCTCCACCGAAGTCTTGACTGTATTCGGTATAAGTTCTGTAATTTTTTCATCGCAACAAACAATGGGAACACCTTTGTTCTCGATTAAACCAATCAAGTTACAGCAATGCTTGCATATAAAGAATTTTGCTAGATATACATAATAAATCCCTCCTTGTTTTTTCGTTTATATTTAAAAGGCATCTATGATAGATACCTTTAAAATATATATTCTTGTTATTAACATTATAACATTTTAAATTTCCGGATATCAATGCTAAAATTGTATTTGTTATTGACAATAACAAAGCGCAAAACCATATTTATTGGTGTCTTCTGTTCGGGGGAACATATCCACAGCATTTTTAAGCTTTTATCAGTTCTTGGATGCAAGTCGATTTATATTACAGAGAGCAGGTTAATCTCTGCGAATATTTTGTTTTATCCACCAAGCAATACTTCTAACATTTTTTCTTGGTGCGCTTCTATGTCTTCAAAATTCCATACATCGTTTCCCATAATGAAGTTTTGAGCCGCCAGCCAACCGACATTATAATACTGAGCCCTAAGCGAATAAGCCCAGACGAAAGCGAACATCACAAACTGGTATAACATTTCCAAGTCCGTCTTTGTGGGTCGTTCGGGGCAAAACCTGTCAATATAGAGCAAGATGGAAGTATCTAACAGCAAGCGCGTGATTCGGTTGCCGACTCCATTCTTGTATGTCCGCAGGTTAAGAGTTTTCATGATGTCGTTATCGTTAATGTAATAACCCTCATATTTGTCGTTGTTCTGAATGTCCTTAAGTATTTCAAAGTAGTGCTTTGCATAATCAAAGAACTGCTTGCCTGCCACAATTGGCGTGTCCAATTGAAACGGCTTAAGATTCCGTATGCCTGAAACAAAAGGCATTGCGGATTGATTGACCGAATCTGCATAGGCAAAAGCCCCTTTGCAGAACATAGCGTAAGGGAAGTTGTCCTTCCGGGTGATGCCCTTGAATTTATGTATGTTATGCTCGGTCAGTTCCCAAGCTTTATTACCTTTTGTCCATTCTTTCATGCGATAAAGATAATCACTGAATAGAGCCGAGAGTTCTTTTTGGTCTAAATCCTCCCAACCTTTCACAACCTTCTCGGTTTCAATTGCATCCAAATCGTTCATCTCACGAAGATGATATGCTTTTAGCAAATCATGGGGGTACAACTTTTTGCCGCGCGCATTTTGCGAGTCGAAGAACTGAAAGGCCTCGAACAAATCTTCTGTGATTACAACGATGAGTTCACAGTTGTTTTCGATGTAATCAAACAATTCTCTTCTGTCCCTGTCGTCAATGATATTATTTACGCGCCTTTCCAGTAGGCGGTAGTTATTTGGTATGTTACGAATATTAAATGGATTATTAGCGAGAGGCAGTTCTAAAAACTTTATTGCTTCAGCCCCAAGAGCCTTCAGCAACAACGAAAAGGTAATTATTCGCTGTTGCCCATCGACGATGTTACACGCTTCTCCATCTTGGTGGAGTATAAGTGTTCCTACCCGAGTCTCCAAAAGCAAAGATTCTCTCACTCTTTCTCATACCAGAAATTTGTGTCTTTAGTTATTTGTGTTCATCCTCGTTGATATCAAAGCCTCCAGTGAGGATAAAATCTTTGAGTAGCCCTTCTATTTTGATGC
>Ga0209616_1000027_pt1 | contig 41989 bp, 37 predicted proteins | sample FlocCalmetaG_FD_184153 | JGI IMG/M metagenome (GOLD analysis project Ga0209616, IMG submission 184153) | Freshwater bacterial and archeal communities from Indian Creek, Illinois, USA - Floc-Cal metaG (SPAdes) (version 2) | ecosystem: Environmental > Aquatic > Freshwater > Unclassified ...
GCGTCAGGGTTTCCCCCATTGCGCAATATTCCCTACTGCTGCCTCCCGTAGGAGTCTGGGCCGTGTCTCAGTCCCAGTGTGGCCGTTCACCCTCTCAGGCCGGCTACCCATCGTCGCCTTGGTGGGCCTTTACCCCGCCAACTAGCTAATGGGACGCGAGCCCATCTTGTACCGGCTTTCACCTTTGACCGCTCCTGCATGCGCAGACTCGGTCTTATGGAGTATTAGCAGCCGTTTCCAACTGTTGTCCTCCTGTACAAGGTAGGTTGCTCACGTGTTACTCACCCGTCCGCCACTATCCAGTCGTCCATCATCAGCTTCCAGCCGCCAGGCCTTTCACTCTTCCCCTAAGGTGTTACCCCAGGCTCTTCGCTCTTACCCAACGTCTGACTTCTGATGACAGATAACTAAACCGTTCGACTTGCATGTATTAGGCACGCCGCCAGCGTTCGTCCTGAGCCAGGATCAAACTCTCATAAAAAAATTTATGTCAATAGTTTGACTTAGCTTCAATTTGTTACGTTCGCCGATCGTTTCTCAAAAAAATGTTTAATTCTTCAACTCTATCCACTTTCCAATGTCCACTGCCACTCCCTGCGGCGACTTTTCCTATTCTAGCAGCATCACCCTACCAAGTCAACTCTTTTTTAAAAAACTTTTTTGATGATTTTACTGCTATTTAGTGTTTTGCCTCTTTTAGAGGCGAACTTTAGTATATCATTTATGATTAAAGCAATCAACCATAAAAATTTGGGCTCTATCGTTATTTTGAGCTTTTACTGAACTTAAAACGCAGCTTATCTTTCTTATGCTCCCTTTAGATATGTTACCCTAATCAGCCGGCAATACGCTATCTCTACTTTCTAATAGCCATCTTACGACTTTTAGTGCGTTATCCTTGTTTCTGCTATATGCCATAACCGATATCACTTTGTTTTCGACATCGAAAAATACATTATCAAAAACAGTTGTATCATTGAGGGGCAGTCCATAAATTTGTGGCTCACCAGGCTGTCCGTCCAATTCTTCCACAGCAATTCTATAATCGTCGATATCCTCATAAGAAATCAAGGCCTCGATCTTATCGTCCATCAATCCTTCAAGCGGCCAAAAAGCTCCTTGTTCTGCAAGCATTTTAAACTCTTCATGATTGAAAACAAAAATATCGCCTGTCTGCGAGCCCAGCATTACCATTAGTTTTTGTCTTCCTGCAACTTCAAGCTGCGGATCTCCTTCAAGTATAATATTGGTGAAATTGATCTCCAAGAGCTCAGGGAAATCTTCAAGCATTCTTGCGCTTATAGCATTTAGAGGCTCATCAAAAGCGAATCGCCCTACCAAAAAAATCTCGACTTTCTTTTCAGGAGGAATTTGCGGTCGCAGTAACGCCGTTACCATTGTCCATATGAAAATTGTCGCTACTATGCCAATTAAATACTTCCACCAATCATAATGAAAATGATATTGAATAGCCGACTTATCGACTTGAATTTTGTACAAAACCTTTCCCCTTTCGGTTAAACAAATCTCTATCCTTTAGTTTCTAACCAACGGCTTCATGGTAGGAAATAGTATGACATCTTTTATAGAATAAGCATTAGTTAAAAGCATCACTAAACGGTCAATCCCTATTCCAATACCTCCAGTCGGAGGCATGCCTGCTTCCAGTGCGTACACGAATTCCTCGTCCATCATATGCGCTTCTTCATCGCCTGCTTGCCTCTGTCTGCTCTGTTCGATAAATCTCTCTTTTTGATCGATTGGATCATTTAACTCGGAAAAAGCGTTGGCGATTTCCCTTCCCATAATAAAAAGTTCAAAACGATAAGTCAGCCTGGAATCCTTGGGTATCTTTTTCGCTAACGGCGAAACAGATACCGGATAGTCCATAATAAAGGTAGGTTGTTTCAAATTCGACTCAACGGTTTGTTCGAAAACTTCATTTAAGGTATTACCCCAGCTGGTACCTGCTTTAACAGTTACCCCCGCTTTTTTTGCGGCTTCCCTCGCATCTTCATCTGTGGTTATACATGAAAAATCCACTCCCGTATACTTAAAAACCGCTTCAATCATAGTCATTCTTGTCCATCCTCGCGAAAGATCCAACTTTTCACCCTGATATTCCAAAAAACAAGTGCCAAGTACAGATTCAGAAACCTTAACTATTAAATCTTCTACTAAATCCATAATATCCGTATAATCTGCATAGGCTTTATATATCTCAACAGTAGTAAATTCGGGATTATGCTTTACAGACATTCCTTCGTTACGGAAAATCCTGCCCAACTCATATACTTTATCAAAACCTCCAATTATTAACCTCTTCAGATGAAGCTCAGTCGCAATTCTAAGATACATACCGATATCTAGGGTATTGTGATGAGTTATGAAAGGCTTGGCTGCTGCTCCGCCGGGTGTCCCCTGCAGAACTGGAGTTTCAACTTCAAGATAACCTAAATCATCCAAATATCTTCTGATATGGCTTATAATCTTGGATCTTAATTCAAATTTACGTTTGACATCAGTGTTCATTATAAGGTCAAGATGTCTGTGTCTGTATCTTAAGTCCATGTCTCTAAGCCCATGCCATTTCTCAGGCAGCGGCTGCAAGGCTTTGGCAAGCAATGAAAGTTCAATCGCTTTTACCGATATTTCACCTTTATTAGTCTTAAAAACTATACCCTTAACTCCAATAATGTCACCTATATCAAAGCTTGTAAACTCAGTATAATTTTCTTCGCCCAATTCGTTAGAACGGGCATAAATCTGTATTTGCCCCTTGGAATCCTGTATATGCGCAAAACCGGCTTTTCCCATTATGCGTTTTGACATTAACCTACCGGCTATCGAGATATTTTGGCCCTCATACTTCTCAAATTCCGTCAACACATAAGTCGAGTAAGTATTTATATCAAACCTGACAGAGTGATAAGGGTTTTTATCCATTTCGCATAATTTTGCGAGCTTTTCTCGTCTAGCTTTCAAGATGTCATTGAGATCTTCTAAACTATTAGTGTTATCTTGAATTTCAGCCATTTACAATTAACCTCATTTCCTGATTTCCAAAATCTTAAGTTTTAAATTGCCGTCAGGCACGCTTACGTTCACCTCATCGCCGACTTTCTTGTCTATAAGTGCGTTACCTACCGGAGATTCATTCGAGATCCGATTATGGGTTGGATCGGCTTCAGCCGAACCAACAATTGTAAATTCCATAATGTCGTCGAACTCAATATCAAGTACTTTGACCGTTGAACCTGCACTAATCTTGTCTGTGGTTAAATCGTCCTCATCGATTATACGCGAGTGCTTGAGCATTTTTTCAAGTGTAGCAATACGCCCTTCGAAGAAAGCCTGCTCCTTTTTGGCTTCGTCATATTCAGCATTTTCACTTAAATCTCCAAATGCCATTGCTTGCTTTATTCGCAAAGCTACTTCTTTTCTTTTGATTGTCTTAAGTTGTTCTAGCTCGTGCTCAAGTTTGGCAACACCATCCTGAGTTAAAACCATCTCTTTGTTTATCATATTTTGTTCTCCTTCCGAAAAAAACTTTTTCTAAAAATATACGACTCTATGGGTAATTCTAAATTTAGCAATCAGATCCTGATACATTTGCTGTGTAAGCTCATCCGGCTTTTTTCCAGACATACTAACCAACAGAGCTTCCATAACATTCGTTCCGAAGGAACGTCCATCAAATTCAGGAGTTGACGTGAATAATGCTTTGACCCCTCTTTTTTTAAGCATTTCAAGGTCATCTTCCGTTATAGTATTTGTTACTATTATCTTATTATCCATATTATCAGGCATATGCTTCTTTATGTATAAAAAATCTCCCGCTATAATGTCTGCTTCATGGTAATATTTCTCAAACTTCTTAATAATTTCATATTGTTTATTACCTGTTGGATAAAAGTTCTCAAAAGGTATTCTACTCACAACAGGTAACAATATATCGGCAACCCTGTAAAGATTTGCCAACCTACGTATTGGGAAAGGCAACCCCAAGGCAAACATAACATCACCAAACACCATGCGACAACCCATATCACAGAACGTCTCAGCCATGCCGAATCTATCCAAGGCACACACTAAAAGAACATTTTTACCATATAGACTAATTCCTCCCTGATCATTGATATATTTTACCACATTACGCTCAAGCGTGTTTTTTAAGCCCGAGCCATCAACTATGGGTGTCTTTTGGGCTGCGTTAGCTATGGACAGAGCGGATTTCAATACGTATTTCTTGTTGTTTTTCCCATAAAGGTATAGATCTATACCTCCCATGCCAAAAACATCAACTTTACCGTCTAATTCTCTTATTATGTTTATTGCCCTGTTAAAGTCTCCATCGGTCCCAATGCGTTCAATTATATAGTCATCGCCATTTAGGCGAACTATGACTTTTTTATCTCTTGAAGTTGATCCGATGCTGACACTAACAATTCTTTTCATCAATGCCTCCCAATTTACCATTCAGATCAATCAACCTAAAATAGCATGCAAAACCTCTTCTAATCTTTTGATGTCGAGGTGTACATCTTCTGTCAATGGAGAACTTCCTATGTCAAGAAGAATTACTTGTCGATCTAAAAGTGTCTGAATTAGCTTTCCTCTTCTGTCTGATGCTACAACTATAACTGTATCGCAAATGCGGAACTCTCCTAACAATGTCATAATTTCATTGACAAGCTGAGTCCCCGTTTTATCTCCGACAAAATGCAGTCGTTCCTCTTCACTCATTATTAGACAGTTATAGATCCCTCTCTGATGTAATATACTTAAGATTTGCTCTTTGTTTTTTATGGGAAAACCTATAACACCGATATTTCTGCCTTTCATAATCTCACCGATATTCTCAATCCGCGATATAAAACTACGATCTATTCCTCTAATATCCGCAGTTTCCTGCTGCGAACATCCTTTTGCTCTTAAGGCTAAAATATTGTCTACTTCTTTTAGAATCTTGCTTTTGCTTATAACTTTATCACCAATACGTACAAACTCCAAGCTTAACCACTCCTCGGAGATTTAATGATTAACAACTTTCTCAGATGTAAATCAGTATACACATTCATATGATAATAGTCACGGAAAATTTACCGTGACTATTTTGAATCTCAATATGATGAAGATGTGTAAATTAGCTTATGCCCACCACATTGCACCCTTTTCTTCAAAAGTTAGAACCTGTTTTAAGAAAGTAATCGCCTTTTTGAGTCCTTCATTGACAGACATTAAGCTGTCTTCATGTTCAATACTTAGTACATAATCATAACCAGTCATCCTTAAAGCGCTAACCATATCTTTCCACGACTGATAATCGTGCCCATAACCGACAGAGCGAAATATCCATGAGCGCTTTATTTCATCACCATAATGTTTTGTATCCAAAACACCGTTTTTAGCTGTGTTATATGGATCGATCTTCGTGTCTTTCGCATGAAAGTGATATATCGCGCCTTTAAGCTCTCTTATGGCCATTACCGGATCTATACCTTGCCAAAAAAGATGGCTAGGATCAAAATTCGCTCCTATCGAGTTGCCAACACCATCTCTGAGCTTTAGCAGCGTTTCCGGATTATATACACAAAATCCAGGATGCATCTCTAAACATATCTTATTAACACCATGATCCTCTGCAAATCTTGCAGCTTTTTTCCAATAAGGGAAAAGCACATCATTCCATTGATAATCCAAAACATTTAAAAAATCAGTCGGCCACGGACAAGTCACCCAGTTTGGGTAGTTCGAATCATTCGAGTCCCCAGGACACCCCGAGAAAGTTACAACCCTTTCCACTCCAAGCTTTTCCGCCAAAATTACAGTCTTTTCAAAATCGTCGTGAAATGATTCTGCTATTTCCTTTTGAGGATGTACCGGATTGCCATGACAGCTTAGGGCACTAATTATCATGCCATGATCTTGTATCAAAGACTTGAATTCTTCGATCTTTGTTTTATCGGATAAAAGCTCATCCGGATTCGCATGAGCTTTACCTGGAAATCCACCGGTACCAATTTCAACTGCTTGCACACCTGCCTCGGATAAATATCCCAGTGCGTCCTTAAGACTTTTTCTGCCCAAAAGTACCGTAAAAACTCCTAATTTCAAATTTATTCCCCTCCTTAAGCATCTATATAGTTCCTTTTATGATCAAAGTATTCGACATCATAGAAAAAAATCCTTCAAGCTCCTACAACTTATTGTTGTAAGTGTTTTCACTATTCACCTGAACTCATGATTGGCTCGGTTGATTCCATACTATCGATTTGCCATCGACCCTGTTCTCTTATGAGTACAACTAGCTTTCTGCCGCTTTCCCATTCAGGAGGATTTTTTAGTCCTTCATCGATATTTCTAGATTCTCCTATTATATTTGATACGACTTGTTCAACGGAAATTGTAGCCTCGTTGTCCCATGGCCAAATCCAAAAAAAATTCATTCTAATTCTATGGCGATAACTATAGATATTATATCCGGTATAAATATTATTGCTGAGCAACTGATCTTCACGTAAAAAACTATCGGAGAAAAAACGATCTAAAAACTCTACATCAATATTTTGGTCAAGAATCGCCAAAACTCGGCTTTCCAAGCCTTCGTTTACTACTATATAAACATTCGCTACATCTCTTGTGGAAAAAAAAGTTATACCTAAAAAAAGAATAACAATAAACACGAGTAACGCTTTTCTTAAAACATAAAAAGCGAACCGACGTGCTAAATCCAAAAAAAATCCCCCCTTAAATGGTATAAAACAAGTTAAACCACAGGTTACTCAGCAACGCTGTTGTGTCTGCTTCCATAAGACGCAATGGTTTGATTTCGGCAAAAACAAAAGCTGTTATTATTATTTTACCAGAATACGCTAAAACAAACAAGCATGAATGGGTGCACTCTAGTTCGTAACATGCATCAGAAAATTGCTTGACAGAAAATCTCGATAATTGTAAACTGTGGAATTGACATAATTTCTAATTCTTTTGAAAGTGACTGATTTATGCGTTTTTTAAAAGACCTTGCACGAAACTCAAGAACCTGTATCATGGTTGAGCCAATGTGGGCTATATTTGGAGGGCTCATTTTCTTTTATGCGCCTTTATATATGGAGTCAATCGGTTTAACTCACGTTCAAATAGGTCTTACCGCAACAGCTACGCTTTTTGTTAACTTTCTGTGCAATCTTTTTGCTTCTTCGATTATAAACCGTCTGGGACGCAGAAGAACATCTCTTATATTCGATTTAATCTCTTGGTCAATCCCTATGTTTATTTGGGCTATCGCACAGAACTTCTGGTACTTTCTCATAGCTTCCCTAATTAATGGATTCGTAAGAATTGTGCACGTTTCTTGGTTCCTTTTGTTGAGTGAAGATGCTGAAAGCCATCAACGTTCCAAAATATTCAGTATAATAAATCTGATAAATTTCGCGTCCGGACTTATGGCTCCTATAACCGGACTACTTATTGCGCAGTACAGCACAATTCCGGTTATCCGCGTTTTATATGGTGCAGGAATGGTCAGTATGACCACTATGTTTTTACTTCGCAATGCCTTAACAACCGAAACTAAAAACGGTGTGGAAATGATGAAAAAGCATGAGTCGCTATTGTTACGTGATGGGTTGTTCAATTATGCTCAAATGGTTCGTAAAATTATCACCCATCCATATTTGCTGCGTGTTCAAATCATTTATATTTTGACCGGTTTCCTTCAGACCATGGGCTTTGTTCTCGTGCTGTATTTCTCAAACCAGCTTGCACACACTGAAAAAAGTCTGTCGATAATTCCCGGCGTCAGTGCGTTAGTAAATCTTTTCCTATTTATAGTCGTGCTGCCTAAACTTTCCAGGTTTAAAGAAGAGAAGAATCTGGCATTTTCCTTTTTAATTTCCATCTCCGGGATTACCCTTTTGTTCTTCGTTCCGGCGAATAATCTGATTCTCTTGCTTGTCTCAACATCTCTACTAGCTATTGGCACATTTATTCATCAAACTTTCAGAGACACAGTTTTCATGAACAATATCGAAGAGTCTGAAAAGGCTGACGCTTTTTCGGCGATACAAAATATATCAACATTAGCTATTATACCTGCCGGAGCAATCACAGGGTTTGTCTACAGCATGATGCCGCAGCTACCTTTCATCATGATGTTAGTTTTGATGATAGGCGCCTTCTTTATTTCAATATCACTGTTAAAGCATAATCCGACTCATAAAGCTGCAACTGATTTGAAAAATGAAGTATAGCGTCTAAAATTAACCTTCATAAGAATAAATATATCAGATGCCCGTCTTAACAACATTGACACGAACACCTTCAATAGCTATAAGCTCTTTTGAAAATTTATCCATACATACATCATCTGCTTTTACACTTAAAGTTATTATTCCTAAATCATCATTAATGTCATGAACTCCTTGCCTTGTCAATATGCATTCGCCGTATTTAGTGAAAATCGACTGTACCTTTGTTGCTTGCTCCTTACGCTTATTCAATTCAACCACTACAACCTGATAATGTTTTTCGAACATAAATATCCTCCTTCAACAAATGTATTTTTTAACTTTACTCACTTATCTTTTGCACTGCTATTCGACTTAATAAAGCATCAAAGTCATTTCTTTCGCATAACATAGTTCCTTCGTTCATACAGGATGCAGCAGCGGCAGCCATTCCATATCGCAATATGTCATACGTTTCCAGCCCATTCTCTATTGCAAGACAAAAACCGGCTATCATCGAATCTCCTGCTCCCGAGGTCCCTTTCACATCAATTTGCACCGCCAGAGAACGGAAAATTTGTGCTTCATCTAGCAATAATGCTCCTTCTTTACCCAACGATACGGCTACTAATTTTACTCCCATATCTATAAACTTTCTGGCTGCTTTAATAATTTCTTTTAAACTATGAAGTTTTGCACCTAGCGTATTCTCCAGTTCATGAAGATTGGGCTTTATGAGAAAGGGTTTTGCAACACATCCATTATATAATAGATCTCCTTCGGCGTCAAGAACGCATCTAATAGAGTGATTTTTCATAATTCTAATAATTTTCGCATATATTGAATCAGGCACTCCTGTAGGAACGCTGCCGCTTAAAACAAGCGTAGAAATATCCTTTCTTATGCTAGTAATTTTTTCTAATAAACCCAATAAATCGTCTCCAGTTACGGGATGTCCTGTTTCATTAATTTCGGTAACGTTTTTTTGCGATAGGTCAAATATTTTCAGGTTTGTCCGAAGCTTCCCATTAACATTAACAAAGTCATGCACTATCCCAGATTTATTTAGTAATTCAGTAATGCACCTCCCACCATCCATAAAATTAAATCCTGTGCAAAAAACACCACCTCCCAGATTCTTATAAGCCATTGCAACATTTATTCCCTTACCCGCTGGATCAAGGCGTGTTTCTTGCACCCTGTTCATTCCACCATAGACAAAATTATCTATGTATATAGTTTTATCGATACATGGATTTAACGTAACTGTTGTAATCATTTCATTTCCTCTTGACATTTAACAAAGCGTGTAAATCAGTTCCTCAATCTCACAAATACTTGCCGCCACGTGATCAGCCTTTAAAACTTCATCTTTACCGTATCCATATGAAACCCCAATCGATATGCCATCATTGTCAGCTGCCGCTTGAAAATCAACCATTCTGTCACCAACCATAATTATGCTCTGTGCATTGTATTTTTGTTTCAATAACTTTACAGCTTGAGATTTTGATATCCCGCTCTTTTCATACCATATTTCGTCAAAAATATCATCCAGTCCGAATACTTTAGCAATATCCATAACATATTCTTTGTTTCCATTCGAACAAATGCACATTGTATATCCTTTACTCTTAAGGCTCGTTAACATCTTAAGAGCACCATCGTAAAATTTCCCCATTTTCGGTATAGCATAAGTTTCGTAATTTATTACATCCTGTCTGAACTTAGCAAGCAATCCGGGATCATCGGTATTGAGCATTGCTTTACAAATCCCATCGAGCGGTAAACCTACAAAACTCATAATATCGTCTTCTGTCCTGCCAGGATATCCGTTTACAGCCAGCGCCTCATTAAACGCAAAAAAATCAACCGTCTCGGTTCTAAATAGCGTTCCATCCAGATCAAATATCAATAATTGCTTCAATCAGGTAACTCCTCCTATCAAAATCTCTTAACTTTTACATCCTTCGGATCATTTAGTTGCCAAATGACTTGCTACCGCTTTCTGTATCATAAAAGCAGAATGATAGCGGGAATTGTAATAATCGACAAAAGTGTTGATAATGCGATGTACTGAGAAGCCAGTTTTGCGTCTCCACCATATTTTTCAGCAAAGATAGCTGTGTTTACAGCTATTGGCATGGCTGTCAATACTACCGTTATTCCCAAAAGCATCGAAGGTATTGCAAACATTCTCAACCCCAGAAAAACCAATAATGGAATCAACAGAAGTCTCACCAGAACTCCATAATACAAATGCCACTTGAACATAACACCTTTAAAGCTCGCATCAGCAAGTAATGCACCTACAATGAGCATCGATAGCGGTGTAGTCATGCCTCCTACCATAGAAAGAGCCTGATACAATGGCGCTGGAAGTTTGATCTGCGAAACAAAAATGATAAGTCCAATTGCCACCGAGATTATTCCTGGATTTAAAATAGCCTTAAACATTTTTTTTGTATCCCGCAAATCAAACCCTCCGGAAAACAATCCTACTCCATAAGTCCATATAAAGATATGAAAAACAGATATATATATCGAAGCATAAAATATACCGTCTCTCCCAAACAATCCGTCGATCACAGGGAATCCCATGAAAGCACAATTTGAAAAAACCGCGGAAAAGCGCATTATTTTGCTTATGCTAGGGGTAAACTTGCAAAACAACAATACTCCCAAAATTATCGAAAATACATGGGCTGCCACAGCCAACACAAAAACAATGCCTGCGTTTCTTAACATTTGCATTGAAAACTCGACATGAAAAGAAACAATTATCATAAAAGGCATTGTTACATAAAGCAAAAGCCCTGATAATTTCTGGCTAACCTCATCGGTTATCATTTTCCTTTTTTTTGCGACAAATCCTACAAGTATAACCAGAAACAACACTAAGACCTGCTCTATAACAACATTATCAGCCACTTTACTCTTGTTCCGCCTCTCGTTCCTTTTTAGCCGCTTCAACAATTTTAACGCTTATGTTTGGCGGAATCTCCTCATATCGGACAAACTTTAGTGTAAAACTACCTCTCGCCTGAGTCATGGAGCGAAGATCTGTCGCATATCTAGTCATCTCTACCTGCGGCACTTCTCCTTCAACCTTGTGAAGACTTCCTCCTACAGGAGTCATTCCCAGTATACGCCCTCTTCTTCTGTTTAGATCTCCTATAATGTCGCCCATATAATACTCGGGCACTATTATTTCGGTATGCATAATAGGTTCAAGCAATACGGGCTCAGCCTTGTCAAGCTTTTTAAAAGCCAGATAAGTTGCCATTTTAAACGCCATTTCGGATGAATCCACCGGATGATACGATCCGTCGACTAAAGCGGCTCTTAATCCAACAACCGGATAGCCTGCAAGCACACCTTTTTTTATAGTTTCAAGCAGACCTTTCTCAACCGCGGGTATATACTGCCGAGGTACCACGCCTCCAACCACTTTATCTACAAATTCAAATTTAGAATCTGACCCGAGGATTGGTTCAAATTCAATCCAAACATGACCATACTGCCCATGACCACCGCTTTGCTTTTTATGTTTGCCTTCAGCTCTTACCGGTTTTCTGATTGTCTCACGAAATGGAATCTTAGGCTCTTTAAATGCCGCAGTAACACCAAACTTGTTTTTCAGCCTGCTCGCAAGCACTTCGAGATGCATCTCGCCTAAGCCTGATATTAGCATCTGTCCTGTTTCAGGATGATGCTCTACTGAAAAAGTAGGGTCCTCCTCAGTAAGCCTTATTAATCCACCGAAAACCTTTTCTTCTTCTCCTTCCTTTTCAGCTTGCAGCGCAAGCGATATTGAAGGTTTTGGAAATTCAATGCCTTCATAAATTATTGGATTCGTCATATCGCTAAGCGTATTTCCCGTTACGGTATGCTGCAGCTTGGAAAGTGCTCCTATGTCCCCCGCACTTATTTTCTCTATCGGAATCTGTTTTTTTCCTCGCAGCATATAGAGCGAGCCTGCTTTCTCGCTTTTTTCCTTGTTCGAGTTGTATACGGTAGTGCCAACGCTAAGTTCTCCCGAAATCACTCTGAATATTGATAGTTTGCCCACAAAGGGATCAACGACAGTTTTGAATACCAGTGCGGAAAATGGTTGTGAAGTCACTGCAGCCCTTGTTTCAGAAAGATTTGTCTTTAAGCTTTTTCCTGTTACAGGCTGGCGATCCTTAGGGGATGGAAGATAGTTAACCATACTGTCCATAAGCATTGTAATACATGAATTTGTTAGAGCGGAACCACATAAAACAGGAACAATACTTCCCGATAAGACCCCTTGCCTTAATGCATCGTTTATCTCTTCGATAGTAAATTCATTGCCTTCAAAGTATTTTTCCATCAAATCTTCTCTTGTTTCAGCGGCGGCTTCAATTAATAGAGTTCTCATCTCCTCGACTGTATCAAGAAGATCGTCGGGAATATCAATCTTGTTAAGACTATTTCCGGAAAAACTCCATGCAGTTTCAGTCACGATATCTATTAAGCCCTTAAATTGCCCTCCTTGTGTGATAGGTAATTGAAAAGATACAACCGTTTTCCCATACTTATCCTTCAACTGGTTTAAAAGCTTCATGTAATTCGCATTTTCGCGATCCATCTGATTCGCGAACACTAATATCGAAAGTCCTGCTTCCTTACAACAATCCCAGGCTTTTTCTGCGCCTACATTTAATCCTGATACAGCTCCCGCCACAATAAGCGCTGCATCGGAAGCTTTCAATGCACCAACCATTTCTCCTACAAAATCAAAATAACCAGGCACATCGATCAAATTCAGTTTAACACCATTCCATTCAACCGGAGCTAGTGCTGCACTGATCGTAATCTTTCTTCTAATCTCTTCCGGATCAAAGTCGGTTGTAGTCGTGCCGTCAACTACACGACCGAGGCGATCAGTTATTTTAGCGTTAAAAAGCATAACCTCAACCAAAGAGGTTTTACCTTCCCCGCCGTGACCTAGGATCGAAATGTTGCGAAGCTTGTCCGTGGTGTGAAGTTTCATTTATATACCTCCTGAATTTTACATATGCGACTTCGAAGTCGAAAAAAATTGCTACATATAAAATATATAGTTCGATAACAATATATTTTTTCCTTTTTGTTTATTCAATTTTTTTTAAAGTGTTATTGATTTTGATTTATTAATCAAATGAAGTCTTTATATCGATCATAGCACAGTTGACTTTATAGGATAAAAAGGGTAAACTTTCTAAGCATAACTATTATCAAGCATGCTTATGGAGGTTGCATGAATACCGTCATCGTAAATTTAGCAGAAAAATCCTATCCTATATACATCTCCACAGACGGTTGGAATGACCTCTGTAAAGTAATCGTCGAAAAACGCAAGACACACTCATGTTTAATTCTATCGGATGAAAATGTTCAACCTCTTTATGGTGAAAGCTTACTCTCCGTCTTGGAATCTTTTGATGCAAAAGTTTATACGACATCAATATCAGCGGGCGAAAACTCAAAAAGTTTAAATGTGTTTGAAACCGTCATCACAAAAGCTTTGCAAATGGGGTTAAATAGAAACTCGGCTATTATCGCTCTGGGCGGGGGTGTCATAGGCGATCTTGCAGGATTTGTAGCCGCAACGTATATGCGCGGAATAGATTTCATACAGCTCCCTACAACTCTACTTTCACAGGTAGACAGTAGCGTCGGCGGCAAAGTGGCTGTTAATCATATATTGGCAAAAAACATTATCGGAGCCTTTTATCAACCTAACTATGTGTATATAAATGTACAAACTCTGTCGACTTTGCCAAAACGTGAATTTGCATCTGGAATGGCGGAACTTATAAAACATGGTTTTATATCCGACGTAGTCTTTTTAAACAAACTTGTCAGCGAAATGGACAAACTTATGTCACTTGATTTTGAAGCATTAGCTGAGGCTATAAGTGAATCATGCAAGATAAAGGCCAGAATCGTCGAACAGGATGAAAAAGAGACCGGTATCCGAGCGATTTTAAATTTCGGCCATACGATAGGTCATGCTATTGAAGCGGTTGCAGGTTACAACAAGTATACCCACGGGGAAGCTATTAGTATCGGAATGGTTTATGAAAGCTTAATCGCAAAAGAGTTAGGTCTTGTCAATGACGATTATGTTAATACTCTTCGATTAATGCTTGATCGGGCCAATTTGCCCACAGTCCTAAAGAATATTGACAGCGAAAAATTAGTCCAAAAAATGTTTTATGATAAGAAGAATCTACAAAGTGGAATCACGTTTGTGTTGCCTACGGATTACGGTAAAGTTGGAATTTTTCAGGATGTCGATGTCGTCCTCATAAAAAAAATCTTAGATTTAGTGTAGAATAGAGGTATAGAGTTTGCCAGAACAACGACATATATTAGACAAAATACAACCGTACATCCCCGGTAAACCTATAAGCCATGTACAAAAAGAACTTGGCCTAAAGAATGTTATTAAAATGGCATCAAATGAAAATCCGTTAGGCTGCTCACCTAAAGCAACCGAAGCTGTAAGAAAATGGGCAGAAAATATGGCATTTTATCCTGACGGGAGTTGTAGTGAACTTAATGCGGCATTATCAACAAAGCTTGGAGTAAAGCAGGATCAGCTCATCTTCGGAGCGGGCTCGGATCAAATTGTTGAGATGATCGCACAAGCTTATATAAATCCCAGAGACGAATCCATTATGCCAATTCCAAGTTTTCCAAGATATGAGACAGTAACGCGTATAATGGACGGTTTACCTGTTGAATTGAAGCTTGACAGAAATTACCGAGTAGACTTGCCAGCGTTTAGCGCCTCAATCACGGATAAAACGCGCGTCATTTGGATATGTAACCCTAACAACCCCACTGGCACGATTATTACAAAAGATGAACAAACAGCTTTTTTAGATTATGTGCCAAAATCAGTATTAGTTGTCCTTGATGAAGCCTATTTCGAATATGCACAAGGGGATATTTATCCAAATAGTATAGAGCTTTTAGAAAAATATCCAAACATAATAATTTTAAGAACGTTTTCAAAGGCTTTCGGTCTCGCGGGGTTAAGGGTAGGTTATGCCATATCATCTCCTGAAATTATATCTAGCCTGAATAAAGTCCGTGCGCCGTTCAATGTCAATGCCGCAGCGCAGGTCGCAGCGCTTGCTGCTTTATCAGACGATGAATTTTTATACCTAAGTATAAAAACTAACCTCTTAGGCAAGCAGCTTCTATATAAAGAATTCAGCGATTTAGGCTTACAATACATACCTACTCATGCCAATTTCGTCATGGTAAATATAAACCTTAACAGCCAGGAAGCTTTCAGTGCGCTCCTTCGAGAAGGTGTGATTGTGCGTCCCGGAATTCCATTTGGAATGCCTGATTGGATAAGGGTTACAATCGGCACTTCCGATGAAAATAAAGATTTTATTCTTAAGTTAAAAAATATACTCAAATAAGAGGTGGGAAAAAATGATTATTGTAATGAAAACAGGTGCCAGCCAGTCACAAATTGACGGCATAGAGAACTTCCTGAAAAATTCAGGATTTGGAGTGCATATATCCGTCGGAACGGAAAGAACTATAATAGGCGCTATAGGAGACGAACGCGTTTTAGCAGCTTCTCCGCTTGAAGTCATGCCGGGCGTTGATAAAGTCATGCCCGTTGTAGAGACATATAAACTTGTAAGTCGCAATTTCAAGCCGGAAACGACTGTAATAAAAGTGAAAGACCAAGAAATAGGAACAGATAAACTTACAATAATGGCAGGACCATGTTCGGTTGAAAGTCCTGAACAGATCCTCGCGACAGCCATTCACCTTAAATCTCAAGGAGCAAATTTCTTACGTGGCGGTGCTTATAAACCTCGCACTTCCCCTTACTCGTTTCAAGGGCTGGAGGAGGAAGGTTTCAAAATGCTCGCTGAAGCAGGACGGGCAACAGGGATGCCAGTAATATCAGAAGTCGTTTCCACCGTTTCACTTGAGCAGGCATTGAAGCATGTAGATATAGTGCAGGTCGGAACAAGAAACATGCAAAATTTCCATTTGTTAAAAGAAATTGGGAAACTCAAAATTCCAGTACTCTTAAAACGAGGCTTAGCGTCTACGATTGAGGAATGGTTAAACGCTGCAGAGCACATCATGAGCGGTGGCAATTACAACGTAATACTCTGCGAAAGAGGCATCCGCACATTTGAGACTGCCACCCGATTTACTCTTGATCTAAGCGCTATTCCGATCGTCAAGGAATTAAGTCATCTACCCATCTTGGTAGATCCAAGCCACGGTACAGGTAAATCAAAGCTTGTCGCTCCAATGGGACGCGCAGCTATCGCAGCAGGAGCAGATGGTCTAATGGTCGAGGTTCATCCTAATCCAAAAGCAGCCCTCTCTGACGGTCCTCAATCATTGGATTTCGTGGAATTTACTTCTCTCATGGATGATATTTCTAAAATAGCAGGCATAGTCGGCAGGAAAATTTAAATGAATGATGTCTCTAATATAAGCATAATCGGTTTGGGGCTTATTGGCGGATCGCTCGCCAAAGCCTTAAAGCGAGTTCATCCTGATCTTCGCATAGCGGGAATGGATGTAAATAGTGTTTTTATGGAAAGCGCACTCAGCGAGTGTATAATCGACTCTGCTTCAGATTGTTTAAGCAAAGTTATCGAAAGTGCCAAGATAATATTTTTATGTACTCCTGTTACCAATATATTGGACTTGATTGATGAATTAGCTAGCCTTGCGCCGGATGGCACAATAATAACCGATACCGGAAGCACCAAGTTTGAAATAATGGAAAGAGCTCAAAAAGTTTTGCCTAAAAGTATCCATTTTATTGGAGGGCATCCGATGACAGGATCCGAACACTCCGGTTACTCTTCGAGTTTACCGCATCTTTTCGAAAATGCTTACTATATCCTAACCCCTAATTCAACAGTTAACCCTGACAACCTTAACCTTCTCGCATCATTAGTGTCCGACACCGGAGCAATACCAATCGTAATGGACGCAAACCTGCACGATCATGTGGTTGGCTCAATTAGCCATTTACCCCATGTTTTAGCAGCTTCACTTGTAAATACCGTAAGTGAAGCCGACGACCCACAGCAATTCAGATTGAAACTCGCCGCTGGTGGATTTAAGGACATAACACGTATAGCGTCTTCAAATCCAAAAATATGGCGCGATATTTCCTTTTCGAACAAAAAACATCTTTCCGATTTAATCCGTTCTACTATTGAAGGGTTAAATTCGTTCAATCGATGGCTTGAAGAAGGCGACTCAGCAAAGATCGAATATTTTTTTGCTTCTGCAAAAAAATATCGTGATCAATTAAAGACAGAGCACATCCCATCAATAACTTCATATAACGAACTATATATAGATATCGAGGATCGTCCAGGGCTATTAGGTAAAATCACCACAATCCTGGGAGATAACAACATCAACATAAAGAATTTGAGAATAATTCACAGCCGTGAGGATGATCCTGAGGGCTGTCTTGTCGTCTCTTTTGCTAATTCCGATGAAGTTATTACTTCAAAAAAAGTTTTGTCTGATAGTGGTTTTAAAAGCTATGATAGATGAGGTGACATGTTTTGCGTATAAATATTAATCCTGTCGGGCGTCTTAATGGTGAGCTGAGCGTTCCCGGCGATAAGTCGATTTCACACCGCAGCATAATGTTTGGGTCAATTGCAAAAGGGAAAAGTGTAGTAACTAATTTTTTAACCGGTGATGATTGTATGACGACAATATCCGCATTTAAGCAAATGGGAATACTCGTTGATTTTATCGCCCCTACGAAAGTTATTGTGCATGGACGCGGTCTAAACGGTCTTCTCACCCCAAAATCAACTATTGACGCCGGAAATTCCGGCACCACCGCACGACTCTTAATAGGCCTTTTAAGCGCACAACGTTTTAAGAGTTCCATAACAGGTGACGCCTCGCTGTTGCGCCGACCTATGAAACGTGTCATCACTCCGTTAATTCTTATGAACGCCGTAATCAAAGGGTACGATGACAACGGTTATTTACCCCTTCACATACAAGAGAGCAAGCTTTCAGGCATTGAGTACAAATTACCGGTCGCAAGCGCACAAGTCAAATCAGCTTTAATACTTGCTACGCTTTACGCCGATTCCGCATCAATTCTCACAGAGCCTGCGGTAAGCCGTAATCATACCGAAATGATGCTAAAATCTTTCGGCGCTTTAATCGAAGTTGAAGGGAACAAAATTACGATATTTCCAGCCGAAGAACTGTTTGCACAGGATTGTGACGTGCCGGGTGACATTTCATCAGCAGCTTTTTTTATTACCGCAGGTTTGCTTATTCCAAACTCAATTCTGACAATTAAGAATGTCGGCTTAAATCCCACTCGAACCGGAATACTTGAAGCATATAAGCTAATGGGAGCCGATATTTCAATAGAGAACGAGTCTACTTCAGGAGGAGAGGTAAGAGGTGACATTACTGTCAAAAGCTCGATGTTAAAGGCTATTTCAATCGGAGGTTCGATAATTCCGCGCCTTATAGACGAAATTCCGATTATTGCACTTGCCGCTACGCAAGCGATTGGCACGACAATAATCCGCGACGCTCAAGAACTAAAAGTCAAAGAATCCAACAGAATAGATGCCGTTGCGTCCATGCTAAAAAAGTTTGGCGCCAGAATAGAAGCGACCGATGACGGAATGATAATTCATGGCCATACCCCTCTTAACGGTGCTTCAATCGATAGCATGATGGATCACAGGATTGCTATGACAGCTGCTATAGGCGGACTAATTGCCAAAGGTGAAACGACTGTAACGGGATGGGAGTGGGTAAAAATATCCTTCCCCGGTTTTTACGAAACGATTAAAATGCTTGAATGTTAAAATCCAAGTTTTAAAATATCCGAAGATTATCTATCCCTTTTTTCTTCCCTTTAATAGCACCTCATTGTAGCCTTTATACCATTCGATTTCTTCCCATGTCGTCAGCATACCCATCTCCAATGTGAAAGATTTAGTGTTTCCGGGTTCAAGCTTATCAAGCCAGCCTTTCTCTTTAGAAGCCTTTCTGCCAATCGGTAAACAATTCCCAGGTTCAATCCCCACGACATAGTCTTGTTGCCCCATCATCTTCCACTCAGTCAAAAAAGGCAATTCTTTCTGATTGTAGCTTATATAAAATCCAATCTCCATTGGTTCGTTAATTATACTCGCAAAGGTTAAGCCTTTCTCATCTTCAGCCAGTTTATGAAAGAATACTTGTTCCTTATAACCGGGAGTAGGCTTCTCAAAATGCATATAATTAGCAAGCCCTTTATCTGCTTCTTCGTCTCTTCCACGCGTATTCATAATAGGTGCTAAAAATAGGCTTCCTTCATCAACTATCGGAAATCCAATGTTGACATGATAGAGCAACATAAAGTCGATGCTTTCGAAACCCTGGTTTTGAACTTCATCATGAATTGTAAGTTTATTTTCTCCGCCCTTTACTGTGATTGTTCTGGTCAGTGTTAAATTCTCATAAAAGATCGAAGTCTCTCGCATTAATCCCCTGACGGACATTATAAGTTCATCGCCTTCCCAGCGGGTGGAGTGAGAAACCTCAACAGCAGGCGTATTTGATATTCTGCCGTGCTGCCCTAAATCCCATATGCCTTCCTTTTCCGGAGGTCCGGAATTGATAAGACCGCAAGTGGTTAAAACACCGGCATAAAAGCTTCGGAGCCATTCATGGCCATATGCGCCATAATAACTTGAGTGGGTTACTCCGCCCTTGCCTATAAATCCCGCGGGCCTGCCGTTATGCTCCATCCAGGCAATATCAAGTGCTCTTCCCGGCAAAACCGTAAAACAAAATCCTGCGCCGGTTTTAATATCCAGCGCTTTTACACCTTGTGCAAACCCATCCTCAAGGGTATAAGGCTTTACTCCTGCCACTTGTGATATGTCGCCAATTCTTTGCCTTAGATCATCTTTTGAAAATTCTTTACCGAATATACGCATTTTAAAACCTCCCTCAAAATGTTTAAGATAAATCTTATCTGACTGCAGAGGAAAAAATCCATTTCGAAATAGCGGAATCACGAGACATATTTAAGTTTATCATAATCACGCAAAAGTATAAATAATAAGTTCCAGTACTTAAATCGCGAATTGAAGATTATTGTAAAGCATATTGTCAATTCCATATAATTGTTATATACTTACATTAGAATAATTTGAAGGGTGGTCTACATGAAAACTATAAACATCAAACTATCGTTAGCGGAAAACGTCAAAAACTTCGTGAATATAATCAGTAAATACCCCTACGAGGTGGATCTTCGTTCAGGCCGCCACATTGTAGACGCAAAGTCTATATTGGGGATATTCAGCCTTGACCTCAGCAAACCAATATCGGTAGAGATTTATTCCGATGACTGCAATGACCTGCTTAACGACATTAAAAGCTTTATTATTTAGCATTGTGGAGAGGGTGCATAAAGCATCCTCTCTATCTTTTAACCTGAATCAGGAAATATCTTCTAATTGAGGTGTGTGAAATTGACATTTGAACCGGCAAAAAATAAAGTCGCTATTTTGTTTTTTGTCGGTGAGTTGGATATTCCTGTCAATAATCCCCAGATTTCCCATTTTTTTGTTGAAAATAGCCAGCTTAATTACTTTGATGTGCAACAGCTTATAAACGAGTTAGTAACTGTCGGACATCTTTCTTCTTCTATTTTAACAGGAACTAACTTTTATACAATCACGCCTAAGGGGTTGGAAACATTAAATCTTTTTAAAAATCAAGTTCCAAGGCATCTTCAAGACAGAATTAGAAGATATGCTTCTGAGAATCGTACACTTTTGAGGACAGAGAGTCAACTTACTGCAGAATATAGGAAAATTGCAGATAAAGAATATGAAGTTAGTTGCAAAGCCCTCGAAAATCAAATGGTGCTTGTAGAATTAAAAATTAACGTTGCTACGGCCAAACAAGCGGGTACAATCTGTGCAAATTGGAAAAATAATGCTACTGAAGTGTGCAAGGCAATCATGGAAAGATTAATGTAACCTGTCTAAGTTAACATGGGATTTGTGATTTAAAGTATTTCCTAACCGCACCGACAAGATATAATGAGCCGGTTATCAAAAGAACATCATTTTTACTCGCCAAACTTAACCCCATTTGTACAGCATCGGGTAGATCAGGAACAACGATAGTATGTTTACAAAACTTGTCAGCCATTTGAGCTAATACGTACGGTTCAAGGGCCCTTGGACTGTCGGGCATAGTGGCTACAACTACATCAGCATGAGGGCATATGATGCTTAAAATCTCGTCTATTTGTTTGTCTTTCAGGATACCTATTACCAGAACTATTTTTTTATCATTAAAGCATTTCACTAAAACATTGGCGAGCGATTTTGCACCCGAAACATTATGAGCCCCATCAAGAATAACATCAGGATTACACATCACAAGTTCAAGCCTTCCCGGCCAGTTCACACTTTTTAATCCTTCGTAGATTGTTGTATTGGGAATACTAAATCCGGTTTTTCTTAAAACCATAAGCGCAGTCAAGGCTGTCGCGGCGTTTAATATCTGATGTTCCCCGCTCAGATTTATCACAATATTCTCAAGCTTTTCCCCACCATATTCAAAGTCAAAGCTCTGTTCTCCGAATTTTGAAAAATTCAGGTGCGTTTGTTTAACAGAAACCAAAAAAAGTTCCGCTTGCCTGTTTTTTGCAATCTCGCACAAAACATCAATGGCTTCTTCATCTTGAGGATAAACGACTACCGGAGTATTATCTTTAATAATGCCGGCTTTTTCGAATGCAATTTTCCCGATTGTGTCGCCTAAAACATCCATATGATCAAAACCGATGGATGTAATAACTGAAACAATGGGCTCTATAACATTTGTAGCATCAAGGCGACCTCCTAAGCCAACCTCGATAACTGCTATATCAACGCTCTGTTCCACAAAAAACAAAAATCCAAGTACCGTCACAATTTCAAATTCAGTCGGATGGCTGTACCCTTCATCCAGCATATTATCAATTTCTGCTTTTACTTTTACTAAAAGCCTTGCAACATCATTTTCTGAAATCTCGATTAAATCAACTTGAATCCTTTCCGTGAAACGCTCAAGGGACGGAGAAATATACATACCCGTCTTAAATCCCGCGGCATGCAACACATGTGAAAGCATTGCCGTTACAGAGCCTTTTCCATTTGTCCCGGCAACATGAATTGATTTAAATTTTTGATGAGGGTTCTCCAAACGCCTTAAAAGTTCCTGAGTACACTCAAGACCCATTCTCGAACCGAATTTATGCGTCTTGCGAATGTATTCTATCGCTTGCGTATAATCCATTAAAACTTTAACCTTCCTCTTTTGTTAATGCATTTATCCGATCATTAACTTTTTCTAACATCGCGACATACTTCGCTTCCTTGGCTATTTCCTCGTCTACAACTGATCTTGGCGCTCTTTGGATAAAACTTTCATTTTGCAACTTAGTTCTTGCTCTATCGATCTCTTTTTCCAATTCTCTCTTTTCATCCGCCAAACGTCCAATTTCCTTTTTCAAATCTACAAGATCTTCAAGAGGCATAAATATCTGAATAAACTGAGTTACCGCTGATACGGCGTTAACTGCCACACCCTTTTTATCTTCCTGTATCTGAACATCAGATGCAAAAGCTAGTTTTTCGAGATATGGTTTTGCTTCCAAAAGCACATTATGATACTCATTATCCGCCACAAGTATCAATTTAGACTTTGTTCCAGGCTGCACTTGCATTTCAAGTCGTATGTTTCTAACGCTCTTAATTACATCTATTATTGCTGACATGTGTTTTTCTTCAAATTCACATGAAGTATGAATGCCATTTAATGGCCACTCTGATACAATTATGTTATCGTTAAGTCCATCTAAGCGTTTCCATATCTCGCATGTTATAAATGGCATAAACGGATGAAGCAACCTTAAAACTCCCGACAAAACTTGATGTAAAACCCAAATGGTTGTCCTTTTTTCCTTGGCATCAGTACCATACAATCCGGTCTTTGAAAACTCGATATACCAATCGCAAAATTCACTCCACACAAAATCATAAATTTTTTGTGCAGCCAGTCCTAAATCAAACTTCTCCATAATTTCGGTAACTTCAATTACAGTCCCATTAAATCTACTGAGAATCCATCTGTCTGCAAGACTAAATTCGCTCTTTTGAGGTTCATATGCATCGTTATCTTGAGTATTCATCAAAATGAACCTTGACGCATTCCAGACTTTGTTAGCGAAGTTTCGGCTTGATTCTACCTTTTCCCAATAAAAGCGCATATCGTTACCCGGAGAATTCCCCATTATCAGGCTGAGTCTTAGTGCATCAGCTCCATATTTTTCAATTACTTCAAGCGGATCAATCCCATTGCCCAATGATTTACTCATCTTTCGGCCTTCTGAATCCCTGATGATACCATGGATCAAGACTTTTCTGAATGGGATATCGTTTGTATACTCTATGCCAGAAAAAATCATCCTTGCCACCCAGAAAAATATGATATCATAACCGGTAACAAGTACACTCGTCGGGTAAAAACGTTTGAAATCGTTAGTGTCGTCAGGCCATCCCAAAGTCGAAAACGGCCAAAGCGCCGAACTAAACCAGGTATCTAAAACATCTTCATCCTGTTTTAAATCAGAACAACCGCAAACGCTGCAATTTTCCGGGGCCTCAGGCAAAACTGTCAAATGTCCGCATCTTTCGCAGTAAAAAGCAGGAATTCGATGTCCCCACCATAGCTGCCTAGATATACACCAATCTTTTATGTTTTCCATCCAGTTGAAGTAAATTTTCTCGAATCTCTCAGGGACAAATTGTACTTTCTCATCCCGCACAGCTTGAATTGCAGGCGCAGCAAGAGGTTTCATATCGACAAACCACTGTTTGGATATTATAGGTTCCACAACGGTATTACAACGATAGCACTGCCCTACGCTGTGGTTATGCTTATCTACGTCAACCAGCAGTCCTAAGCTCTTTAAGTCAGCTACGATTTTCTTCCTTGCTTCATACCTGTCCAAACCACTATAAATTCCCGCAAGTTCATTCATCGTCGCATCTTCGTTCATAACGCAAACCTTTGGCAAATTGTTACGAACAGATGCCTCAAAATCGTTATGATCATGAGCAGGCGTGATCTTAACTGCACCGGTGCCAAAATCCATTTCAACATAGCTATCCGCTATCAAAGGAATCTCTTTATTCAAGAGCGGCAGGATAATTGTCGCACCTATCAAACGATTATATCTTCCGTCATCGGGATGAACCGCTACGGCAGTATCACCAAGCATTGTTTCAGGTCTGGTTGTAGCAACAGTCACCCACTCTTGTCTATCCTTAAGCGGATATTTTATCTTCCATAAGTTACCTTCTACATTTTCATGCTCAACCTCAGCATCGGATAATGCCGTCTTGCAAACCGGACACCAATTTATGGTTCTCTCGCCTCGATAAATCAATCCTTTATCATAAAGCTTTACAAAAGCTTCGACCACAGCTCTGTTACACCCTTCATCCATTGTGAAGCGCTCACGCGACCAATCAAGTGAAGCTCCAAGTTTCTTGAGCTGTTCAGTTATTTTACCACCATATTCACCTTTCCATTTCCACGCCTTTTCAAGAAATTTATCCCTGCCTATATCATATTTATTTAAACCTTCATCGGCCAGTTTTTCAGTAATCTTAACTTCAGTAGCAATGCTTGCATGATCCGTTCCGGGAAGCCAAAGTGCAGCAAATCCTTGCATCCTTTTAAACCGGATAATTATGTCCTGTAAAGTAACGTCTAGCGCATGTCCCATATGAAGCTGCCCTGTAATGTTAGGAGGCGGAATTACTATGCAAAAAGGCTGCTTTTCTAAAGATTCATCGGGTTTAAAATAACCCTGACTCAGCCATTCTTCATACAAACCGGTTTCAGCAACTTTAGGATCATAGTTTTTTTCAAGCATCGAATCTCTCCTCACCGAAATTATAAAATCCTTTATCCAACACAGGAAAAAGGACTTAACCAATACAAACTCATTTTACTAAACCAAGCTTTAATGTCAATAAATTTTCATGTTTCCCTATTTTTCAAAAAGGCTATGTAAAAATATTGCACCAATGCAACTAACGTGGCAAGCAAAGCTGCAAGTAAAATAATCGCCGCATAAGGCAAATCAAAAATAACGGCTATTACAGCCAAAAAGAAAGCTGCTGAAGCGGCTTTGCCGAAATAATTCGCTTGCACCACAACCTTGCGCGATTTATATAGAAATGCTGCTCCGACAATTATAAGCATTTCTTTTATTATAACAACAATCACTATGAAGGGGGGAATCAACTGTTTTATGGTCAATGAAATCAAAACAGTCATAAGCATTAGCTTATCGGCTAATGGATCCATAAGCTTACCCCATGTAGTCACCATATTATATTTGCGCGCAATATATCCATCCAGAAGATCAGTCAACCCCGCAAAAGCAAAAATTGCCATTCCTGCAATAAGTCCGATAGCAGCACCGGGATAATAAAATACCACATATAGATACAATGGAATAAGAAAAAATCTAGTTAAAGTCAGAACATTAGGCAAATTCATATTATACCAACTTCCGTACATGACATTGGGACGTTTTATATGTTTTAAAGGTAACAAACAAAACGTCCCAACGCGCTTGGTCGGGGTGACAGGATTTGAACCTGCGACCTTCTCGTCCCGAACGAGACGCGCTGCCAAGCTGCGCTACACCCCGACAATGTTTATCGTTCAAACCTGACTATTGCTCATTATACAAAATAATAAGACTTCTTTCAAGAGTTAAAACGCATCGATAAGCACAATGCTTTTGTTGCATAAAGTCCATTATTGAACTACCCCATACACAACCGGTACTGCCTCTACTCTTTCATCGCTAATAATAAATGCATGCTGCAATAGTTTTTTGGATTCCTCCAAACCCTTTTCATGTTTAACATACATCCGTGCCAAAACGTCACCCGTCCTCACGGCTTCACCAGCTTTTTTTCGGATTGTTATTCCAACGCTGTGGTCAATCTGATCATCTTTTTTGACCCTGCCGGCACCAAGTTTCATTGCCGCCTCGCCCATTTTTTGCGCTAAAATGCTTGTTATATATCCATTTTTTTGTGCCTTTATATCTATAACGTCCGAGGCTATGCTTAAAATTTCAGGATTATCTACAACATCACCATTTCCCCCCTGAGCATAAATCATAGCTTTTAGTTTTTCCGCCGCCTTACCTTTTTCCAATGCAGCAACAGCAAGATCATTAGCTTGCTCTATGCTTGAGCATTTACCTGCCGCAAAAAGCATATATGAAGCCAAAAGTAATGATACTTCCCTTATTTCTCCTTTTACTTCGCAGTTTAAAACCCCTATTGCTTCCTTAACCTCAAGCGCATTTCCGATAGCACATCCTAAAGGCTGATTCATGTCCGTAACAAGGGCAATAGTCTTTCTATTTACTTTGCTTCCAATTTCAACCATTTCTTTGGCCAATAAAAACGCATCGTTTACAGTTTTCATGAATGCACCGTCACCGGCTTTCACATCCAAAACTATTGCGTCCGCTCCTGCCGCAATTTTTTTGCTCATTACACTTGAAGCGATAAGAGGAATACTCTCGACTGTTCCGGTTACATCTCTTAAGGCATATAGTTTTTTATCAGCCGGAACAAGGTTTCCGGTTTGTCCAACCACGCAAAGACCATTATCTTTTACGATGCGTATAAAATCCGCTCTTGATTGAAAAGCATTAAATCCGGGAATTGACTCCAACTTATCAATTGTTCCTCCCGTATGCCCCAATCCTCTCCCTGACATCTTCGCAACCGGCACACCGCATGCGGCCACTATCGGAACAACAATAAGCGTGGTGGTATCTCCTACTCCCCCTGTGCTGTGCTTATCCGTTTTTATACCGGGTATCTCGGATAAATCTACTGTATCTCCGGAAAAAACCATGGCCATAGTAAGCCACGCAGTTTCAGACGAATTCAGACCTTTACAGCAAATAGCCATGAGCAAAGATGAAACCTGATAATCAGGAATTTCTTCATCCACATAACCTTTAATAAAAAATTCTATCTCGTCTTTAGTCAGTTCATGACCTGCACGCTTCTTCAAAATTATATCAACCATTCTCATCTCTCAAACTCTCCTTTTAGGAAATCAGCAAGCCATGATGGCTCAACAAGAATGGCACGCACCGGTGCTGCTTCAACATCCCTTATTTTAATAGGGGCTGCCAATAACACGTATTCCCCCGCAGGAACACCTTTTAGTCTTAATCCCTCAAGTATCAAGCATCCGCTCTGCAACAGGGCAACATGCGAGGGATGACCGATTTGACTTCGCTCGATTCCTAAAGAATCAATCCCTATACCCTTAACTTTCTTACAGGCAAGATATTCTGCGGCACTTTTTTCTATAAAAACAAAATTTTTCTCAAACCCATCAGTCAAAGAATTCCGGGTTTTGAATAATAGAAAATCCCCTGATTGAATGTCTATATTCTTTAATATTTCGGCGGTAATCGAATCCTCTACAAAACTTAAGTCTATAACCCTTGCTCTAAAAATAAAATCCTCAGGTTTAAATTCTGTTGTGGTAGCTCCTTTATATATCATATGAAGCGGTGCATCCACATGGGTGCCTGTATGCAAGTTTATGCTAAGCCTTGTTTCTCTCACACCCTGACCGTCTACAAAGTCCCTCTCTATCATGATATGCGGTTTTTTGTCAGCATTATCGTTATAAACCGGCATACTCTCATGTATGGGCATTGACACATCGTAAAACTTCATAGTTAAAACACCTCCATATATACTCGTTCCATTGACGCCCATCTCTTGTCAAAAGCTCTTCAGCCGCCACAGGTCCCCAAGTACCGGCTGCATAATTCGGAAAATCTGGTATTTCGCCATGCCAGCTCTCGAAAATATTGTCTATAAACTTCCATGAATATTCCACTTCGTCCCAACCGGCAAATAATGCCGAATCTCCTCGTAAAACATCCAGCAGCAGCCTTTCATAAGCATCGGGTGAAACTTCTCCCACCGAACAATTTTGGCAAAAACCCATCGAAATTGGTGTTATCTCACTGATTGTCCCGGGTTTCTTGCCGTTTAACCATATTATCATCGCTTCTTGCGGTTGGACTTTTATTATCAAAGTGTTAGCTTTTATCATTGAATCTTTCTCTAATCCTTCAGGCAAAAGAGGATTCTTAAACACTACAGCAATTTCCGATGTTTTATAAGGTAACCGTTTCCCTGTCCTTATATAAAAAGGCACTCCATTCCAGCGTTCGGTATCAATATCAATTCGCATAGCTACAAAGGTCTCTGTATTAGAATCAGGATTAACTCCTGACTCACTCCTATAAGCAAGCACTTTTTTATCAGATATAATCCCTTCGTCATATTGCCCACGCACAACTAATCCTTCAACCGATTCCTTCTTAAGAGGACGTATGGCTTTTAATATTTTTAATTTTTGATCACGAACAGACTGTGCATCAATTTTCGTAGGAACGTCCATCGCAGTCAACATCAGAAGTTGAAGCATATGATTTTGCACCATATCACGCATCGCTCCCGATTTCTCATAATAAGAGCCGCGATTTTCTATTCCTCCCGTTTCACTTGATGTAATCTGAATATGATCGATATATTTATTGTTCCATAGGGGCTCAAAAATTGCGTTGGCAAAACGGATAGTCATTATGTTCTGAATCATTTCCTTGCCTAAGTAATGGTCGATTCTGTAGATATCCTTTTCCCCAAAAACATTTCGTAATATACCATTGAGTTTTTGTGAAGTATGAAAATCGCTGCCAAAAGGTTTTTCTATCACCACACGATTATATGCCTCATCCCTAGTCGCAATCATTCCTGCTTTGTGCAGTCCTTCTACTATGGGCAGGAAGTTTTCAGGTGAAACGGCCATATAAAAAATTCTGTTACCGGATGTCGAATAAACCTCATCCAATTCGTTAAGAAATTGTCTTAAGTTGAAGTAACCGGTTTGATCGATAAAATCTAAATTAAAATAATAGAAACGTGAAAGTGCATTGTTTAAACTTTTGAAATCTTCATTATTCTGTCTTGAAAACTTTTTGATATTTTCTTCTGTTTCCGTCCTGAAAATCTCATTGCTTTTTTCTCTTCGGCCGACGGAAACTACGACAAACTCATCCGGCAAACTACTTGAAGCGATTAAATTATAAACCGCGGGATATAGTTTTCTATGTGCCAGATCCCCTGTTCCCCCGAATATCACCAACAAACAACTCATCGCATTGATCCTCCCTTTGCAGGTTGGTACTTTTACTCTCGAATGCGTCATATATTGCTCTTACGGCATTTTCAAAATCCTTGCATTCTATGCCAATGATTATATTGATCTCGCTTGGTCCCTGGTCAATCATTCGTACATTTATACCATGTGCAGCCAAAGCTGAAAAAAGTCTTGAAGCCATGCCCGGTGTGTAGGCCATTCCTTGACCAACAGTAGCAATAAGGGCTACGTTGCTAAACACTTCGATTTTTTCAGGGTTAAGCTGCGTTTCTATTTCGGCAATAACATCTTCTAGTTTCCCGTTGATTTGCGAATCTGCGATAACAAGAGATATAGTATCAATCCCAGACGGCATATGCTCAAAAGAAATGCCTTTGTTCTCGATTATCGAAAGCAGTCTTCTACCAAAGCCCAATTCCATGTTCATATAAGTTTTTTCGATAGCAATTACAGTGAAGTCTTTTTTTCCAGCTATTCCCGTGATTCCTCCCGTATGTGTGACAGGTTCAGCATCTTGAACAATCAGAGTGCCTGCTTCAAATGGCGAATTGGTATTTTTAATATTTATGGGAATGCCAGCTTTTTGCACCGGATAGATTGAATCTTCATGTAAAACGGAAGCACCCATATATGATAGCTCTCTAAGCTCTTTGTATGTTACCTTTTTAATCAATCTTGGGTTATCTACAATCTTTGGGTCTGCAACCAAAAAACCAGATACATCTGTCCAGTTCTCGTAAACTTCCGCTGAAACACATCGAGAGACAATTGCTCCGGATATATCAGAGCCCCCTCGCGGAAACGTCTTAATGCGTCCATCTGGCATAGAACCGTAAAAACCTGGTATTACTGCTTTATTGTAATTCGTAAGTTTCGCCGACACTGCTTTTAGTGTTGCTTCATCGTCAAATTTACCGCATTCATCGAAAAAAATCATTTCAGATGGATCAACAAAATTAAATCCTAATAATGAAGCAAGTATAACACCGCTTAAATATTCACCTCGGCTTGCAGCATAATCAGAGGATGCACCACTCTCAATATCGAGCCGTATTTTCTCAAGGTATGGTTTTATGTCAAGTAAAATACCTAAATCGTCAACAATAGATGTAAAACGCTCAAAAATCAGGTTAAATTCATCATTTGAAGGTAAATTATTGATAACTTTGGAGTGATATAAATATAATAGATCAGTTATCTTTTGGTCGCTGGAATAACGCTTTCCCGGCGCTGAAGGTACAACAAAGCGCCGTCGAGAATCAGCATCAACGATCATTTTAACTTTTCTAAACTGCGCAGCATCCGCCAATGAAGTTCCGCCAAACTTAGCAACTACTATTCCCATCAATGCTTATCTCCTACAAACTTGTTTACCACGATCATTATAATTTCATGTATAGGGAAAGTCAAGGCAAAAGGCTAAAAGTACCAGCGTCAACCAGCGACCATAATAGACCACCGGCCTAATCTTGCCATTATTCTAATATTATTCCACCTGACATTTTATTATGGTATAATTAAGTAATAATTGATATTGATCGTTAAAATTGTTGAAGAGAGGGAAGAGCTTTATGAAAGTAAAAAACCTTAATCAATATTCATCTTATCTTTCGAAGTATACCGAACTGCGATTTCAGGAAAATCGAACTATGTCCATTGCTATACTAAAAGGAAACCTTGTTCAGAATCTTAAAAATTCGACAAAAGGAGTATCAGCTCGAGTCTATAGCAATGGTTCATGGGGTTTTGCTTCATCTCCGGATACCGACAACATAAAATATGTCATTGAATCAGCAACACAAAACGCAGTATTTCTTGACAATCGAGAAAAAAAGTCGGCATCACCGTTCACTCCCGACAACCCAAATATGGAAAAAGACTATAGTACTTCAAAGCGGAAATTTGTCCAGAGCGAAGTAATGGACTTTTTGCGCGAGATCGATTCATATATTGAACGTAAATTCCCCGATTTGAGCAGTCGTACCGTTGTATTAAACAATCTCGACATGGAAAAGTCGCTTTTAACTTCAGATGGCGCCTCTCTTTATTCCTTAACACCACGCTCTTATATCAGATTTTCTTTATCGATGGATAAAGGAAATGACCCTGTTGAAGTATATGAGTCTGCAGGAGGCTTAGGTCAGTTTGAGGATAATTTCTCCACACCCGATAAGCTTTTTGAAACATTAGATAAGCTATATGAGCATCTGGTCAAAAAAAACGAGGGTATATATGCGGCGGCAGGAGTTAAGGTATGCGCCCTTGATTCGGCGCTTGCCGGGATACTTGCACATGAAGCAATAGGACACACAGCCGAAGCCGATCTCGTCTTAAGCGGATCAGTCGCAGGAAATTATCTGAATAAAGAATCAGCAAGTCCTCTTGTTACACTCGTGGACTTTGCACATACTTATGACGGCAATGATTGTCCGGTGCCTGTTTATATCGATGACGAAGGCACAAAGGCGGAAGATATGGTAATAATCGATAATGGCATACTCAAAGGTTATATGCATAACAAAAAAAGTGCTCAACATTTTGCCGTCAAACCTACCGGCAATGCGAGGGCGTATGAGTATTTTGACGAACCGCTTATTAGAATGAGAAACACAGCTATACTTCCGGGTCAAAGTAAACTCTCTGATATAATATCTTCCATTGACGACGGCTACTACCTAATAAAACCCAGCAATGGCCAAGCAGATACAACAAGCGAGTTTATGTTCGGTGTTGTATTAGGTTACGAGATCAAAGATGGAAAACTAGGCAAAGCATTGAAGGATCTTACAATCTCCGGCGTAGCATTTGACGTCTTGAAAAGTGTTACTATGATTTCAGATGACATGACATGGTCAAATGCTGGCATGTGCGGCAAAAAACAGCTGATACCCGTAGGGCTGGGTGGACCGGCTATCAAATGCGAAATCAATATAGGAGGTAGGTAAAATGACAGATACTCTTAAATATTGCTATACTTCGCTTAAAAAAGCAAATATCGATAAATTTCAATGTTCATTGACCAAAAATACCCTTTACGAAATGAACATGGAGGGAAATGACTTTTCGCTCATACGTACAACAATTGACAATAAGCTCAATATAACAATAATCAAGGATATGCGAAAAGCTGATATTTCCTTAAACCAAATCGATATTGGAATCATAGACGATGCAATTAATACAGTAATAGAATTATCTAACACATCCCAGCAGGATCCGGATTATGATATATCTCCAAAACAAGAGCCCCAGCAATTTTCATGTGGTAGCGCAAAGCCTGCTACAGAGCGGATGTACTCATTGCTCAAGGAGTTTTCAAAGCAAGTTACAGCGTTATTTCCAAAGGTTATGCTTGCTGAAACAGTATTTTCACATAATCATTCAATAACGAATTTTATAAATTCAAACTCAGTCGATTTCACCACTAACAAAGGCATATACCGCTTCTCTACGCTTTTTTCATCAAAAGACTCAGATAAAACATCCTCTTTCAATTACAGCGGCTTTTCATTAAAAGAACTAAAGGGTGAAATCTTAAATCAAGGTTCTTTAAACAATCTATTAAACCAATCGGTTGAGCATCTTCAGGCTCAAACGATACAGGGGAAGTTTACGGGAGATGTTATTATAACTCCTGATTGTTTAGATGACTTACTCTATTCCTACATTGCAACCTTTTTAGGAGATCGTGCTCTCATAACGGGATTGAGTGTTTTCAAAGATAAAATAAATCACTTAATTGCTAACCCTAAACTTACAATACATTCAAAACCACTATCTCCTGAGATTGATGACGGCTATTTTGTCACAGCAGATGGATTTGCAGCGGAAGATATCACCATCATCGATAAAGGTGTTTTAAAGAGTTTTATGCTCAGTCTTTACGGTGCCAACAAAACGAAGCTTGAAAGAGCTAAAAATGCAGGCGGTAACTGGGTAATCGAGCCGGGCGACAAGTCCTATAATGATATCATAAGAAGCGTCAAGAAAGGTATATTGTTTGCGCGATATTCAGGTGGTATGCCTAGTGCTAACGGTGATTTTTCCGGAATAGCCAAAAACAGCTATTACATAGAAGACGGCGAAATCAAATATCCTGTTGCTGAGGTTATGGTATCAGGAAATTTGGCAGAGCTGTTCAAAAACATAATTGAAATATCAAAGGAGAGAATTTGTTTCGGTTCGTCAATATTCCCTTATATACACTCAAGCGGTGTTACAATATCAGGAAAATAGGAGCTTCAGTATGCAAAACTTTACAGTAAAAAAAGTCTATAAGAATCCTCAATGTTATATTAATAAAACTTTAACGCTGAGTGGATGGATACGCAACATCCGCGATTCAAAAACCTTAGGATTTATAGAACTGAATGACGGCTCATTTTTTAAAAGTGTTCAGATAGTTTTTGAGGAAATGAGCTTGCCCAATTTCAAAGAAATCACCAAGTTGGGAGTAGGGGCTGCAATCGAAGTCAGTGGTGTTTTAATTGAAACGCCCAATGCGAAACAACCTTTCGAAATAAAAGCTGATTTTATATCTATAAAAGGTCAATGCCCACCGGAATATCCGTTACAGAAAAAACGTCACTCTTTCGAATTTCTAAGAACAATAGCACATCTTAGACCTCGCACTAATACTTTTTCCGCAGTTTTTAGGGTGCGTTCCCTACTCTCATTCGCCATCCACAGCTTTTTCCAGCAAAACGGCTTTGTCTATGTTCACACTCCCATTATAACAGGCAGCGACTGTGAAGGAGCAGGCGAGATGTTCAGAGTATCTACCTTGAATGTTCTTGATCTCCCCAAAGATGAAAATGGAAAAATAGATTTTTCGAAAGATTTCTTCGGGTGTGAAACTAACCTGACAGTCAGCGGGCAATTAGCAGCCGAGGCTTACGCTTTGGCATTTCGAAATGTGTACACTTTCGGACCTACTTTTAGAGCGGAAAACTCCAATACGGCCCGCCACGCAGCTGAGTTTTGGATGATAGAGCCTGAAATGGCTTTTGCAGATCTTACAGATGACATGCAATTAGCGGAAGATATGATCAAATATGTTTTTGCTTATGTTTTGGAACATGCTCCTGAGGAAATGCAGTTTTTCAACAGCATGATAGACCCTACAGTCTTGTCTAGAATAGAAAATGTACTAAATTCGGATTTTGCACGCATCACATATTCTGAAGCAGTTGAGATATTGGAAAAATCAAATCAGCAATTTGAATATCCAGCCAAATGGGGAAATGATCTTCAAACTGAGCATGAACGATATCTCACCGAAACAGTATTTAAAAGACCTGTATTCGTAACCGATTATCCAAAGCAAATAAAGGCATTTTACATGAGGCTCAATAACGACGAAAAAACCGTAGCTGCTATGGATTTGCTAGTACCGGGAGTAGGTGAGATCATAGGAGGCAGCCAGCGCGAAGAACGTTTGGAGGTACTGGATCGACGATTATCAGAAATGGGTCTTGAACCTGAGAATTACTGGTGGTATCGCGAGCTTAGAAAATATGGAGGCACTAAGCATGCGGGCTTTGGATTGGGCTTTGAACGAGCAATCATGTATTTGACAGGCATGAACAATATTCGGGATGTGATCCCGTTCCCGCGCACTCCTAAATCAGCTGAATTCTGATTTTAAATACCTTGCTGTCATTGTGCTTTTTAACACTAACTATCTCTCAAGCCACCCGAACCCTTGAATGTCCAGATTGGTAAGTCCAAGCTCTTTTGCCCTCTCAACCACTTGCCTATACTCATCCGGAGTAACGCTGCGCGCTATTTCCTGATATTCATGAGCCTTAAAAGAAGGCCGGTATTGCGACATTATATTGATATACGTTTCTTTAGGTAAATTTTCCGCTATCCATTCCATAACTTCCAATGAACCTGAAGTATCATTCGGCATTACTAAGTGACGTATCATTAGCCCACGAGTCATAACACCATCTTCACCCGGTGTTGCGATTCCAACTTGTCGATTCATCTCTAAAATGGCCGCCTTGACAACTTCCGGATAAGATTCCGCTCCCGCCGCAAGCCTTGATGCTACTTCACTGCTCCAGAACTTAAAATCAGGAAGATAGATATCTATTATACCATCAAGAAGCTTGAGTGTCTCAAGAGGTACCCAGCCGCAAGTATTAAAAACTATCGGCAAGCGCAAACCATTACCTGCAGCGATGTCGATTGCTTTAACAATATGAGCTACATAATGATTTGGAGTTACAAGATTAATGTTGTGAACTCCTCTACTTTGCAGTTCAATCATTGCATCGGCCAATTCTTCAATAGATATTTCACCGCCGCTTCCTCTATGGCTTATATCCCAATTTATGCAAAATACACACCGCAATGCACAATGTGAAAAGAATATCGTTCCTGAACCACCCCACCCCACCAAAGGTCTTTCTTCACCAAAATGAGCAGTAGCTGATGCAACATAAAGTTGCGTGCCCGGCGCACGACAAATCCCCGTTTCACCCTCAATACGATTAATCCCGCAGAATCTTGGGCAAAGTCTACAGCCCCCCATCATTTCCCATAATTTTTCAGCCCGTTCGCTTAACTCGCCGGTGCGGTGAAGTTCCATAAAAGCAGGCTCAAAAACTGAATTCACTTCCTCCAAAACTCCTTCACCTACTTCTAGCTGTTCTTCGATCTGATAATCTACCCTCTGCTCCGCCATAACCCATGTGATAAAACCTAAACCGAAAACAAGTGCAAGTATTATAGAGATTTTCAAACCTTTATGAGACACTCTCAATCCCCCCCCAAAAAATAATTTCCTCTTTTAATACGTTAAATTTAAGATCTTTATCACCAAGCCAAAATATCGAATGTTACGCTAAATTAACTACGCCGGCAGGATAACACCATTGACTTGCTACGATTTTCGCTGTGCTTTGGAAAAGTCTAAATCTTCCAAGACAGCTGTTACTCAAATATTGCTCTGTTGTACTATCTATTTGCTATTATAGCAAGACTCGCTATTTTTGTAAACACAATTACGAGGCAGGTTCCCAAAAGTCCGAGAAGAGGCAAAAGTATAATCCCCCCCACGATTCCTCCTATCCCTCCACCCAAAAGATCAGCGCCATAAATCAAGCCGGCAGTACCTGTAAAATTTGATTCTCCCCTAAGCTTTAAATATATCTTATTGGCTAGAGGGAACTGTCCGCCGACCAGAAGACCACTTATAAAAGAAAGAAATAAGAATAATCCTTTTAAAAAAGGAAATATAAACTGTGAATCCAGAAAAGGCTGCAGCAATATGAAGATGAAGGGCAACACCAGGGCAAAGCATATCAGGGCTACATCTATGCCGATAAAAAGTTTAATCTCATTTTTAATTTTCCCAAATACATACATCATAAGAATTGCTCCAACCGCTATCCCTGCCATAAAAGTAGCTATGAGAAGGCCTATCCAAGCAAAAACATAACCGAAAATAGCTTGAAATGTAAAAATAAGAGCCAAGTCAAATACCATCCCTGCAAATCCGGTTGTTGATATACAAAGGGGAATGCCCAATTTATGATATGATTTCTTTTTATTGCGAAACAATAGGACACAGACTGTTAATACAATGAACACTGAAAATAAAAAAAACAAGCTTATACGACTGAACCATTGAAAAGGCAGACGTAGATAGGGAGCATAAAGGGTATTCCAATGCGCAAGACTGTAAAACACCCCTCTGGGCCGAAAATCATGATTTGTAAAAAGAGTGCCTCCTTGAGCGAATTGCGAAAACCAATCTGTCCAGCCCGGATGAAGCATGCGCTCAATATGCCACGGTATTGCCTGATCTTCTTCCGGACTGCGCATCATAATCCTATCCATTAGTAATTCATTATCAAGCTTATGAATTCCATCATTTTCTGATGCAAGATACAAGTTTTTACCCGTTCCTGAAAATGCTCTGACATATGGAAATACACTTCTAAGACTACGATATATGCTAACATTAAGGTTTATTAACTCATCGCTTATATGGGCGAGGCCGCCGGGAAGAGTTACAAGCAATATGCCTTCATCTGTCAACTTTTGTTGAGCTAAATTAAAAAATTCTTTTGTAAAAAAACGATTAGTCCTCACATCAGAGGGATTCGATGGGCCTACCAAAATCAAGTCATATTCGTTTTCTGTAGTTTTGAGAAAATATCTGCCGTCAATATGTTTTACCCTTACTCTTTGATCACTTAATTCCATTTCAGTGAGAGGTGTAGAAAATTCCCTAATTAGTTCGATCAACAGGGGGTCAAGTTCTGTGTAATCAATGATCTCCACTGATGGGTGCTTTAGAATCTCATTTATAACTCCTCCTGCTCCGCCACCCAAAACAAGCAGTTTTCGAGGGTTGGGATGAGATAACAAAGGAATATGCACAAACTCCTCTACTGCTATAATATCAGGAATTGGTGTGGTAATATGCTCTATACCATCTAAAAAAAATGTAAACTGCCCTTCAGTTTCTGTAACAACGATATTCCCATAAATTGAATTTTGGTAATGAACTACATTAAGTGGATGCCATTGTTTCGCTATTGATTGGTAATGCAAACTATTCGCTCCGCCGCTTAATAACAAATAACTAAATAACAGAAATAGCACAATACAAACAGCTGTAATTATTTTATTTACAAAACTTTGCTTTCCGGAACATAATGCTAAGAATAGACAGGCGCTAAGATTTAGTATGGCAAGCCCGATAGAGATTTGAAATGAATTAAAGAACGGAACCAAAAGATAAGTCCAAACTATGCCTCCCACTATAGTTCCGATTGTTCCATAAACATAAACTTTTCCGATAGAATATGCATCCTTGCCAATGTAAGTTGAGCATATTTTACATGCAATCGTAAAAAGAGCTCCATTTATCACACTTATCGGTAAAAGTATAAGAAAAGACGAATATAATATCGTTGAAAAACCTAATCCCTCACCTAATGCCACTCCGATAATATTTTTTAAATCCCGAGTTAGATAGATGGCCACAGGTAGAGATAAAGAAAGTAGAATAACAAATGTGACGAAGACTTCCATTCTATTTTTAATCTTTTCAGCCCATTTGCTCATTATAAAAGATCCCATGCCTCCTAAAATCAGCCAGTTTGATAGTATTACACCTATCGATAGCTCATTTCCGGCAAAAACAATTAATAGTTCTCTCAAAAGCAGAACTTGAGCAACCAATCCGCTGAATCCTATAGTGAATATTATTGATACAAGGCTTGTTTTTACTGAATTTGCGTTAATCAATTTCATCTCCAAAAATATCTCCCGCTGTATCTATTATAGCAACCTCAATAGTATTCTGGTGGATATATCTTAACACTGATATAAAGTAAGTGTCAAATACTACAATTTCGCTTATGATTATAATGTCTAAATTTACCATGTCACTTAGTTTTATAAATTCGTGTCTTGACTTATGGGAACATTATAGAGGATAATATCCCAATACAATGAAATGCGATTTATCAGCGGGAAAGTAACACCTACGCAGAAGTGGTGCATAACAGAAATGAAGAAGGAAATAACCTATGCCGACAAGCCAATATTCTCCAGAAGAAAAACTAAAAATCGTAATCGAAGTACTCAAGGAAGAACGCTTGATTGCAGATATTGCCTCAGAATATGAGCTCACACCCAGCGTAATCCAGCGCTGGGCAAAAGAGTTGCTTGAAAGTGCTGAAAAAGTCTTTAATGCTTCGAATAATGTTAAAGATGTCGCCAAAGAAGAACTGCAACAACAAGTAGAAATCGAAAATGAATATTCTTCCGCTTTCCATCTGAATTCGCAACAGGAATTGCTAATAAAGAAATCTAAAGGAATCTTGCCTCGTCAAAAGCAGAAAGACAACAACAAAATAACAGACTCTAGGGAAGATAAAAATTACAAAGCAATACTGATAGCTAATGCTTTAGTCTGCTTCGCCGCTGGCTTCTATCAACCACTACTGCTGGTCTTTCTTATCGATATGGGCGATATGCCGCTGCTGGGATTTAGCTTAGGGATAATCACCATCTTTGCATCAATCAGTTCATATTTCGTCGGGGAATTATCTGATAATCACGGTAGAAAACCGTTCCTGTTGGCCTGTGCTATTATCAGCCCTGCTATCTTTATCGCCTACCCTCTGCTCCCGCTGCTCGAACAAGTAAACCGCGAGCTAATGTTAGCATCTCTCATCATTCTATTGATCATCGATGGCATCTTAGATGGTGTATGGGATACTGTAGAAGCAGTTTATCTGGGAGACATTACAGCAAAAGCCGTCAGAGGAAGCAAGATGGGCTCATATTGGGGCATAGGAGGCACAATCTTCGGGGCCGCTACGATTATAGCCGGATTTTCCGGCCTTTATATTGATTTTCTTACCGCAGCGATTTTTGTATCCTTGATTTATCTAGCGGGAATCTTTATGCTTTTGCAAATTAGAGAGTTAACACCAAAACTTGATATAAATGACGAGACATAACCAGTCAAAGGGTTCATATTGTTCTTAATTCCTCTTTATATAACATAATAAATCCCTGTTTTGCTCTTTTTTCGTACATATTCCCCATAAATTAACTCCCTCGGTGAAATCAAATCATATTTCATTCAGAACAGACAATTCCCTGTCCCATTGTCTGTTGCGATTTATAGTGATATCTACCGAACCCAATCATAGAAGGACCCCACATCTTTGGAGGATATCCTGTAAACTCCTCCTGCATCAACTTCACAAGTTCAAGACTGTCCTCACGCTTTTGCTCTGAATTTGCAAACGTTGACAATCGCATCAACACACATCTTTGTTGTGTCGTTTCGAATTATCGCAAAGGGCATATCATCGCCTCTGCTTTCTGCTACTGATTGTTTAGATCAAGATTATGTCCTAATTGCCAGAAACACATATCAAGAACTTTCATCTGAGGGTACTCCAAGCCCTCACAGGAGATAGTGCGTCTCCAACTTTCAAAATCGTCACTGTTTTCTACATAATACTTTGAAAGGTTGTGTATGCTCCTTGAAGTAAACAAAGCGGCCGCAACCCCGTATTTTTTCACACCTTCTTTGAAGTATCTGTCATAAGCTGGGACACAACCGAGTGTCCCCATGAGTATTTTTGTAATTAAAATGTCAGAAATAGGCTGTGCTGGGATTTCGCAGTTGATAGCCTCGTTCGCGGATATACGGATACCGCTATATATTTCCTTCAGTGCATTGCTCAGCGAGAACAGTTTTTGAAGTTTTATATGGTTGTGAGTGTAGTCTTCGCACTTAACCGCCCATAAATCTATGTAATCGGGGTTCAGGAGTTCCTTGATGGCCGTGGCGTGTACTCTATAATCCTTCTGTAATAAAAAGGACGAGCCGCGATACATCCCCCAGCTCGCAAGATAAAACGAGAGATGTAAACAAAGAAAATCCAAGTCCTCTTCTGAGAATGTTTTGTCTTTATGCCCGGCAAACGCCGAATAACAATGTTCCCAAGACCTATACCTTCCATTTTCATCCGCCCGCATAAAAGCAACGAGTTTGCTGCCGTTTTCAATTACCTCTGTTACACTTTGATGCATATTTACCACCCTCGCCGAATTTATGAATCAAGCACCCCTTGTTCCTCAAGCCATGTCAGTAAAAATGGTTCCTCCAGCCAATCCCTTACCTGCACATCCGTCATGCACGGCTACGCACTCGCGTGCACTATGTCGTCAAACGGTTAATCCTCGTGACCAGACTAAGGGACGGTTCTTCTGTCTGGCTTTCACGGTTTTATGCACCTTATCCTTGTTCAAGCCTGCAATAAAAGCGACCTTCCTGACTGATAGGTTTGTTTTCGCTCTGGCTCTTTTATCAACACTGCCGCTTACCTCGTATTTTCTGCGTCTGTCCCCACCGATAATCTAACAGCTTTTTTCAAAAAGTTTTCTAGTCGTGTCTTCGTCTACGGTTTGTTGCGCTTCTTAAATGATCCACTCTTTTGTATTTTTATTAGAATAATAAACGCAACTTACTATATTTCGTTTCATAACCTTCACTACATCTTCGGTTTCTTTACTTACCATTCATCACGAAGCCTTCTTATTTCCATACCATATTCATCACCGGAATTCTTGATACCTGCCGTTGCTAGAGGTTTTTGTTGAAGCGTTTTTATGAAGCGATCTTGTCAAGACAACAGAACCGTCCCCAGGTCTGTATCCTTTATCCTGACACCATTTAGCCAAACTTAATCCGCTTTCTTGGTATTCCTTTATTAAGGAGTCCCATTCCTGGTTGTTTACATTACGATTTGTATTTGTCATTGATTGTGTCCTCCCTTAACTGATTTTTATTCCACAATCATTATGACAGCTAGATTTTAGTATTTGAAGGTGTAGACAATTTG
>Ga0209616_1000028_pt1 | contig 41492 bp, 35 predicted proteins | sample FlocCalmetaG_FD_184153 | JGI IMG/M metagenome (GOLD analysis project Ga0209616, IMG submission 184153) | Freshwater bacterial and archeal communities from Indian Creek, Illinois, USA - Floc-Cal metaG (SPAdes) (version 2) | ecosystem: Environmental > Aquatic > Freshwater > Unclassified ...
ACGTATGTCTGATGACATTTATAAAATGTTGCCTCGAAGGTACTTTTTAAATGATAAACCTTGAGGTTAATGGAAGATAATGGCTTCATGATTTTACCGTGCGTCTTAGGTATTTACCTTAAGTCGTTTTGCTGTTATAATGGAACAGGTTAAAAATGAATTTATATCCGGAAGGAATGATCCGATGTCAACGAATTGCGCTTGCAATGATAAAAATGGCTTTTCATACTGTGCCATAGATGAAGTTATGCAAAAATACTCCTATGACGGTAATGCAATTATTTCCATCCTGCAGGACATACAGGAAAAACTAGGCTATGTCCCCAAAGATTCAATCGAGTACATCGGCGGGAAATTATCGATAGCTCCTGCAAGAATTTATGGAGTCGTCACATTTTATACTCAATTCAGACTTAAGCCCAGGGGAAAACACAGCATTATGCTTTGCGTTGGCACGGCTTGCCATGTGGGCGGGGCTGAAAAAATATCCGATAGCATAACCGAGGAACTTGGCGTTAAAGGCGGCGAGACCACCGACGACGGGCTGGTCACTTTTGAGAAAGTGGCATGCATAGGTTGTTGCAGCTTAGCTCCGGTCGCAATTGTTGACGGTGAAACACATGCAAAGTTGACACCGGATAAAACTCGCAAAATCATAGCAAAGATTAAACCTAGTGCCGTCTAGAATGGTTGTTTTGATTCGAAAGGAAATGAACTGCCTAATTACCGTACATCTGTAAGGATTTATATGTCAAGGCACTAGCTAATTATATTTCCGGGAGGAGTTTGGAATGGAAAAAAAGATAACAGTGCGAGTTGGATTGAGCACTTGCGGAATAGCCGCAGGCGGAAATAAAACTTATGAAAAATTCAACGAGATAATATCAAAACTTGACCTTAATGTCAGTCTTGAGAAGACAGGCTGTATCGGCTTGTGTTACCACGAACCTATGGTTGATATATTGACTGACGATGGCAATGTGTTTTCTTACGGTGCGGTTACAGAAGATAATGTCGCTTTACTAGTTGACGAACATCTTATAGGCGGACGCGTAGTTAACAGTCTTCTCATCAATGAAGATAAAGATAAGGTTACCGCAAAGCAGGTCAGAATATCGCTGCGTAACTGCGGATTAATCAATCCTGATTCGATTGAAGATTATGTCAGTAACGATGGCTATAAAGCCCTAAATAAGGTTTTAAGCACAATGACACCGGACGAAGTCATTGATGAAATTACAGCTTCAGGCTTAAAAGGCAGAGGCGGAGCCGGCTTCCCTACCGGATTCAAATGGCGCGCTACAAGGCAAAGCCCCGGAAATCAGAAATATGTGGTTTGCAACGCTGATGAAGGGGATCCCGGAGCATTCATGGACAGAAGCATCGCAGAAGGCGACCCTCACTCCGTCGTAGAGGGCATGTTGATAGCCGGCTATGCCATTGGAGCTAACGAGGGACACATTTATATTCGTGCCGAATATCCCCTCGCTATTTTAAGAATACAGAAAGCCATTGAAGACGCTAAAAAAAGTAAATTTCTCGGCGAAAACATCTTAGGCTCAAACTTTTCCTTCAACCTCAAGATCAAAAAGGGTGCAGGCGCATTCGTCTGCGGCGAAGAAACCGCTCTTATCGCATCGCTTGAAGGTAAAAGAGGCATGCCTACTCTTAAGCCTCCATTCCCCGCTCAAAAGGGTTTATGGCAAAAACCGACGTCTATCAATAACGTTGAAACTTTTTCAAACATACCGTGGATTATAAGTGAAGGAGCGAAGAGATATGCTTCTTTTGGAACGGCAAAAAGCTCAGGCACAAAAGTTTTCGCACTTGCCGGAAAAATTAACAAGGGCGGACTTGTTGAAGTTCCTATAGGTATGTCGCTTCGTGAAATCATATTTGACATCGGAGGCGGTATACAAGGCGGAAAGCAATTCAAAGGAGTACAACTTGGAGGCCCTTCGGGTGGATGTTTGCCGGAAAACCTTCTGGATACGCCGGTTGATTATGATACGCTCATACAAAAGGGTGCTATGATGGGCTCAGGCGGCATGATCGTAATGGACGAAACAACTTGTATGGTTGACATGTCAAGATTTTTCTTAAACTTCACAAAAGATGAATCCTGTGGCAAATGTATTCATTGCCGCCTCGGCACAAAACGAATGCTTGAAATACTTGTTTTGATTACCGAAGGCAAAGCTACATCTGAAGATCTTTCACTACTTGAGGAACTCGCGGTTAATGTCAAAGAAGGGTCGCTCTGCGGATTAGGACAGACCGCACCTAACCCGGTTATCACGACTCTTCGATACTTCAGACATGAATACGAAGAACATATATCCGGCAAAAAGTGCCGGTCAAAAGTATGTAAGGCGCTTTTAACCTACACTATAAACGAGAAATGCATCGGATGCGGCGCTTGCGTTAGGCGCTGTCCTGTAAATGCAATTAATGGCGAGAGGCGAAAACTCCATACTATAGTTTCAGAGTTATGCATTAAATGCGGAAATTGCGTTGATGCATGCAAATTCGACGCGATACTCGTTGAATAAGATTTAAGTTAAGGGGCGAAAATGTTAGATGGAAAAATTTAAACTTAATATAAACGGAAGAGAACTTGCGGCAAATCCAGGCCAAACCATACTCGAAGCGGCGCGTGAAAACGATGTATACATCCCTACTCTTTGTTATAGCGAGCATTTCGAACCTTATGCCTCCTGCGGCATTTGTTTGGTTGAAATCGAAGGGTTCCCGCGTCCGTTAAGAGCGTGTGCGACAGCTATCTCAAACGGTATGATAATCAAAACAGAATCCGAAAAAATAAAAAAGGCACGCAAATTAGCATTGGAACTGATTCTATCCGATCACCGCGGGGATTGCCGCGGGCCTTGCGTTATGGCGTGTCCTGCAAACTGCGACGCTCAGGGGTATGTGGCATTAGCTGCAAACGGTATGTTCAGAGAAGCTTTAAAACTTGTCAAGGAATTCATGCCGATTCCGGGTTCGATCGGAAGAGTCTGCCCGGCTCCCTGCGAAAAAGACTGCAGACGCGGCTTACTTGAAGGTGCGGTGTCAATAAGGTACATCAAACGTTTGCTGGCTGATATCGATATGGAAAGCAAAGATCCTTATATGCCTGAAATAGCGCCTGATACTCATAAAAAAATAGCCATTGTCGGTTCCGGTCCCGCAGGCTTAACTGCGGCATTCTTCCTAAGACGCTTAGGCCATAGCGTTACTATCTACGAAGCGCTTCCTCAAACCGGAGGAATGCTTCGTTACGGTATCCCCGAATACAGGCTTCCAAAAAGAGTGTTAGACTGGGAAATAAGCCTTATAGAACGCCTTGGTGTCGAAATCAAAACAAATTTGAGGCTTGGCGAGGACTTCACAATAAATTATCTCAAAAAGGCGGGATACGATGCCATCTATGTGGCTGTAGGAGCGCAAAACAGCAAAAAAATGGGCGTGCCCGGCGAAGATCTTCCCGGGGTTATTGGCGGGGCTGACTTTTTACGCTCCATGTTTTTAAATAACGCCACATCGATCGGTAAAAGAGTTGCGGTTGTCGGAGGCGGAAACGTTGCTATGGACGCTGTCAGAACCTCAAAAAGGCTCGGCGCGAAGACCGCTATGATCATTTACCGCAGAAGCTTTGAAGAAATGCCGGCGCAGGCAATTGAAGTTCATGAAGCCAAAGAAGAAGGCATTGAATTCCATCTTCTTACCGCACCTGTCAGAATTGAAGGAAACGGAAAAGCCGAAAGGATTGTATGCCAAAAGATGGAGTTAGGCAAACCTGATGCATCCGGTCGCCGCAGACCTCAAGCAGTTCCTGACGCTTTTGTCGAATTTGAAGTCGATACCATTATAGCCGCGATCGGGCAGGATGTGGAGTTTCAAAACATAAAAGAAGAAATCGAGTTTAATAAATATAACACGATATCTATTGACAAAAGAACATTCGCAACCAGTCTTCCCGGAGTATTCGCAGGCGGAGACGCGGTAACGGGACCGGATGACGCAATCGTTGCGGTCGCTGCCGGTAAAAGGGCTGCTATCGTCATAGACCAGTACATTAATTCGAAGTCTTTAGAGTTGCCGGGCAATTTTAACAGTAAAACCGAAGGTATTACAGCATCTACGCTGACAGAAATCCCTTCGCATCCTAAAGCATCCATGCCTATTCTTGAACCTGATATTCGCCTTCAGGGCTTTATTGAGGTAGAGCTTGGCATAACCCCCGAGCAAGCGCTCAAAGACGCTTCAAGATGCTTAGAATGCGGATGTCTTGACGCTTTCGAATGTAAACTGCGCGAATTTTCAGATGTATACTGCGCAAAGCCTGATAGAATCAAAGGGAGCATGCATGAATACAAAAAGGCTATGCATCCTTTTATTGTAAGAGAACAGGATAAATGCATACTGTGCGGATTGTGCGTTAAGATCTGCGCAAATGTTGTAGGCGCTGAAGCATTAGGACTTGTCAACAGAGGTTTTGAAACTTATGTAGGTCCTTCGCTTGATCGTCCTTTAGCAGAAACCACTTGCATTTCATGCGGACAATGCGTTTCTATATGCCCGACAGGCGCTCTTAACGAAAACCTGCCTGTCGACAAACCTGCGGCATGGGAACTTGACAAGGTATCTTCCACCTGCGGCTTTTGCGGGGTAGGATGCAGGATAAAGATAGAAACAACAGGCAACAAGGTATTAAGAGTAGTACCCGAATCCCCTACCGGGCTTTTGTGCCACAGAGGGCGTTTTGGATTTTCTCATATAAATGATGTCGAAAGAATTGCTTCGCCGATGATCCGGACTAATGGAATTCTCAAGAATGTCGATTTAAAAGATGCAATGAACTTTTTAGCGTCAAAAACAAAAACCATCGCAGCTATTAACGGTAGCAATTCGGTAGCTGTGCTGGCAGGTCCGAGTTATACAAACGAAGAGCTTTACATGATTCAAAAGTTCGCCCGAGCTGTTTTGGGAACCAACAATATAGCGAGTTTGAGCGAACATGACGCACCTGTTTCAGATATCACAGGCTTTAATATTTCAACTAACAGCTATGATGAAATCGAAGCATCAGACATGATACTTGCGGCTGGTGTTGACATTAAGGATTACCCCGTTATGGCGATGAAACTTCGCAAAGCTTCAACTCTTGGCACAAAGCTGTATCTTGTTGATAACAGGGATTCCTTACTTTCAAAAGACTGTCACAGATTCCTAAATATTGCAGAAAATTCTTCAAACGGCGTTTTTGCCGCAATACTTGTTAATATTATTAAAAACAAAAATGCAAACAAGCTTTTTGTTGACAAATATACCGATGGATATAACGAACTCGAGTTGTGGGCATCCTCTCAGGATATCGGCTCTCTTATCGAAAACAGCAATGTTTCTGAGAAAGATATAGCTGATATAGCTGAATCACTCATAAAAGCTAAAAATCCACTTATAATTGCGGGAACAAAAAGGCTTTGTGCAGAATCCGCAAAAATATTGACAACTATCTCAGCGATTATCGGCAAAATCGGCCTTCCAAGACGCGGTATTATCTTAATGAGGGAACGATGCAACAGCCAGGGCTTAAGCGATATGGGTATATCTTCGGTTAATCTGCCCGGATATCAGAAAGTCGGGGACTCTGATTCCTTAAAAAAATTCGAGGCTGAATGGAATGTCCATTTAAATCCAAAGACGGGTCTTAGCTATGAAGAAATAATCGAAGGGCTAAATGCCGGGAGCATCAAAGCAGTATTTGTGTTCGGAGAGAATCCTGACTCTAAAACGCTTGCAGCACTGCGCAAAGCAGAATTACTTGCGGTACACGAAAAGCTTCCGACAGAACTGTCTCAGGTTGCCGATTGCGTTCTTCCTGCCGCAAGCTTTTCGGAATCCGAAGGAAGCTACACCAACAGCGGAAGGAAAATACAGAAGCTCTTACCTGCTTTGCCTCCAAAATCGGGATATTCAAACTTAGATATGCTCTATTCTTTGATGGATGCTTTAAACTTCAGCCATAAACGAGCTTCCATAGCACAGCTCAGGCAGGAAATAGCTCGCCTAACACCTCAATACAAGCGCATTTCTGAACTTGAAACGAAAGATTTCATTTATTGGAACGACTCTCCCCACTCGGACATTGAGCAAATAGTGAACGAAAAAGGTAGAATAAAGCTTTCCGTGCCTGATATAACTCAAAGCGCAATGTGCGAACGCACATATAAGGACAGCATGCTTAAACGATATTATGATGAGTTAAACGATAAGGGACTAAATCTATAACCATACCAACCAACCAGGGGGACGTTTTGTTTGGCAGGCTGCCAAACAAAACGTCCCCCTGGTTGGTCCGTCCCCCTGGTTGGTTATTTTTTCACAAGCTCGATATGCCAGTAATCATACGGGTTTTCTTCATTTTTAATGCCTTTTAGCTTATTTGTTACTTCCCACTCATCATTTGGCAAAACGGGGAAGAATTTGTTTCCTCCGAATCGGTATTCGATCTGCGTAAGCAAAATTTTATCGACAATTGGCAAAAAGAGTTTATAAATCTCTTCTCCGCCGATTATGAACATCTCGTCTTGATCTTTATATCTGGCTAAAACTTCTTCAAGCGAATGGAGGCTACTGCAACCTTCAGCCTTATATGAAGTATTTTTACTAAGAACTATATTCGTCCTCCCGGCAAGCGGTTTCCCAATACTTTCAAAGGTCTTTCTGCCCATAACTACCGTATGTCCTGAAGTCTTAGCTTTAAACCACTTGAGATCCTCAGGTATACTCCATGGAATAATATCATCTTTTGCTATCGCGCTTTCATTATCACAAGCTGCGATAAGTGTAATCATACTTTTGAGAACTTTCTTGGATCGAATTTCTTCAGCATTCCCAAAGCCATGCGCATTTCCTCGATTTTTAATAAGTAAGCTGAGACAAAATACACTATTGAACCGATAGAAATGCTTAACATAAGTCTTAATGCTTGAAAAATAACCGTATCCCCCATAAACCAAGCCTCTGATACCGAACTAATCCATACAACAGCAATCCCCATTATTGCGGCTGAGATCACATGCTTAGAAATGGATATAAAAATTTGTCTTCCACCCAAAAGCCCCATCTTGCGCCGGAAAAGCAAAAGTGACAATACAATTGAAAACGAAGATGAGATCGAGGTCGAAAGTGCCAATCCTGCATGTCCCATGTATCGAACGATAATCAAATTCATCACAATATTTAGGCTTACTGATAAAAGGCCTACAACTACAGGTGTTTTTGTGTCTTGAAGCGAAAAGAAAGCGCGGCTTAAAACCCCGCTTATACCAATCGGAACAATTGCTAACGCATAATAGAAGAGCGCTTGGGAAGTCATTGCAGTAGCTCTCGCATCAAAAGCGCCCCTCTCGAAAAGCAGCTTTACTATAGGAACGCTTAAAATCATGATGCCAACCATCATAGGCATTATGATGAATGATACCACTCTTATCCCTGTACTGACCATCTTTTTAAGTTTTTCTATCTGGTTTCCAAAAGCCATACGCGCCATCGAAGGGTAGAGTACTGTCGCTATCGAAAGTCCAAATAAGCTGTTAACCATCCCATTGATCCGGTTGCCAAAATCAAGCGCAGATATGCTGCCTTCCGGAAGCCCCGATGCAATAATCTGATTCACCGTAACATTGACCTGTGATATGGCTGTCCCCATAAGCACAGGAAGCATGAGGACAAAAACCTTTTTTAACCCTTCACATCTTAAATCCATTGTTAACTCGTAACGATATCCCGTTTTAAACATAAAAGGAATTTGTACTAAGCCTTGCGCGACCATGCCTATAATAGTTGCCGCAGCTAATCCTTCCACCCCTAATCCGCCAAACAAAGATAATTGCGTTATGATAACCAGGTTAAACATCAACCCGCTAAGCGCAGGTATGAAAAATCTGTTATATGTCTGCAGATATCCCGTAGCAATAACAGCAACAACATTAAACAGAACCATAGGGAACATAATCCTTATAAGGCGTACGGTAAGATTGGCGGCTTCATCCGAAAACCCCGGCGCTACTAAGCCAACAAGCTGTTCTGACGCCACGATTCCCGCTATCATCACCAAAGCAGATACAGCAAGGCAAATGTTTAGGGTATTGTTAATAAAACGGTTTGTAGCGGCAGTGCTTTTACCATGCACATATTCGCTTAGCACGGGTATCAAAGTAACACCCAAGGCGGCTGCGATAGCTGAAAACAATATAGTCGGGATTAGGGCTGCCATTCTGTATGCATCAGTAATCATAGCCGCACCGAATGTGGCAGCAATGAACATCTCTCTAACAAAACCCATAAGCCGGCTTACTAAAGTTATGATCATTACTCCTGCTGTCGCCTTAACTGCCCCTTTTACAAAATCACTCATCTTGCCACTGTCCCTTCCGTCATTTACCCGCTTATTCTATCATAGCGTCAAATGTGCTGGAAAGAACTATTTCATTTGTAAGTTAATCGCTTAACTGTCCCAACTCTCTAACAAGTGCTCAATATTCTCCTGAGTATCAACTGGGATACCTGTTATGATTCGCTCCCTAAGCTCAAGCTCCAACCCATCAATTCGAAAGTCAGTCTGTTTTACAAGGCGCAAGCCAATAGGTGTCACTTCATATATTGCAATTAATCCTTCATTTTCTTTTATTACAAACTCTTTCGCATTTACATCGCCAGTTGCCAAACCATTCGTATTATCCGAATATGAACCGTTTCCAAGCTTTGTGATTTCTAAACCTTCTTTTTCTGCTTCCTGAGGCAAGCTTTCCCTGTTATCGGATAAATACTGTGCGCCTGCTGCCAATAACACAAAAACAGCGATAAACATCAATCTGACAAACAGTCTATTCTGACGAAACACCATGATCCCTCCAGCTTCAATTTCAAATCATAGTGTTTCCATATATTGCATCCGCTATTCAATATTGATTTCACTATTCGCTTATTAGTTTCCGGGGGCCGGTAACTGCATATCCGGCATTAACGGAAACCCCTCGTTCATCATATCTGTGTTAAAGTAATTTTGAGGCACTTCCCCAACTATTATTGTTTCGGTGACCGGAACTCTCGTACTTATATTTATCAATTCGCTTCCTAATGGTACAACTATCCTCACCTGCGCATTCATAACCAGATAAATCAGGTGTCGAGTCTGATTTATACCGGCATGCTCAAATTCGGTGGCAAAATCTGTGGCTACCGCTCCTATAGGTATCATTTCCACATTGATTCTCGGGCCTAATCCTGCCACCAACTCGCTTCCGAATATTGCTCCCAGCGGTATGCGTATACCTTCCGCTCCCATTGTACTGATTTTTTCCTGTGCAATTCTAGACGTATCGGTAGCCAGTATGTTCATCTTTATAGTATTTGCCTGCATCATGGCAATTTTACCCTCATTATCCACTCTGACGTTTATAAGGTCGGTATATATTATTCCATCACCCAATATTTGCTTTACAGCTTCGTTCATGGCGCTTACTGTGATATATCTTACTTTTGCTTCCGACATAACAACAATTGTAGGCGTAACCGCCTGATCCACAAATATAAAAATCAGAACGATCACAATCATTATTACCGCCAGCGTTAAACCAAAACCCTTTTTTATCATCCCTTGCCTTCTGAGCATACTTATCCTGTCCATAAAAAATTCACCCCTGATAGATTTTATGAAACAAACCGCCAAATTAAGCCAAGTCTTTACTTTTTTCATTTTTCGTAATACAATTGTAATTGTTATTTAACTAAAACGGTTTGCCCTAATGCTATAATTATTTAGGGGGTATACTGGGTAACGCGGGAAACCAGGGAAACCGTCCCCTTGATTCTTGGTTTCTGGTTTCAGCAGAACTTTACATGGAGGAATTTATGTTTAAAAAACTTAATTTAGGAAAGCACTTTAAAAAGCGTACGAAAATGCCTCATTTTGGGTTATCCGTATTTGTGACTACCCTTAAAATGTTTTTAATTTTCGCCTTGATTTTGGCTTTTGCGGGATTTGGAACAATCATAGGTATTGCGACCGGATATATGGAATCAACTCCTGTGCTGGATATAAGGCAAATCGAAGAACAGGCGGAAGCCTCTTTTATCTACGACAGGCACGGTAACCTTATAACCACATATCATGGCCTCGAAAACCGCATATGGGCATCAATTGACGAAATTCCCGCAGTTTTAGAGAATGCTTTCATAGCCATTGAAGACGTCCGTTTCCTTTCCCATAACGGAATTGATTTAAAACGAATCGCGGGATCGTTTGTAAATAATCTCCTGAACGAATCGCTCCAGGGCGGCAGCACTATAACTCAGCAGCTTATCAAGAACACTCTTTTAACCCCGGAACGAACATATAAAAGAAAGATACAGGAGGCATATCTTGCGATCCAGCTTGAGCAAAAATACACAAAAGACCAGATACTTGAAGCCTACCTTAACACTATTTATCTTGGCAACGGTAACCACGGCGTCAAAACCGCCGCTCTTGATTACTTCGGGAAAGAATTAGCCGATTTAACCTTAAGAGAAGCCGCTGTGTTGGCGGGAGTGGCAAGAAGCCCGGCACGTTTTAATCCGAGAAGGAATATGCATGACCCTGATCGAAGGGAGATTCTTTTCAACAGAGCTAATACAGTATTAAATGCTATGTATGAGAACGGCTTTATAAGCCAACAAGAGTTTGAAGACGCAAGATTCGGAGAAGACGAATTGGCAGGAGTCTTTGCCGACGGCTTTAAAGTGATTGAAGAACGTACAAACCAGCAATTATACGATATGCCCCATTTCATTGAATACGTTATCATGGATGTCGTCGAGCACCTCATGAAACAAAACGGCTGGGAAGGCGAAGACGGAAGGCAGCAAGCCATCGAGCTGATACACGAAGGAGGCTTGCATATCTATACAACGGTTGATCCTGCAATACAAATTAAAGCCGAAGAAGTTGTGTACGCACATGAGGATTTCCCGAAAATGGCGGTAGACGATAACGCAATCCTCAGAGACGAACAAGGCAATGAGATCTCGCAGCCTCAGGCAGCAGTTGTCATAATTGATCATACAACGGGTGAAATAAGGGCGCTGGTAGGCGGAAGAACTACTCCTCAAGGACGCTTCTGGCTTAATCGCGCGAACCAAGCTTGGCCCGTCGGATCGGCGATAAAACCTCTTTCGATTTATGCACCTTTCATCGAAGCAGGCTATCCGGGTGGGATTATACTGGAAAACGTGCCCGGTGATATAGTCGGATGGGACATAGGCGGCGGAAGATGGGGATATCCCAGAAACTTTACAATGGGAGACGAGCAAGGAACTTATACGGGTCCTGTCACAGCGCGTGAAGCTGTTGCCCGCTCTTTCAATACAACTGCGGCAAGAGCCTTATTTCGTGTAACACCGGAGCTATCGGCCCAAAAACTTGAGGAGCTTGGGATCACAAGCGAATTTTACATTGAGCAAAAGAATCCTTCCGATCTTGCGCTGGGCAGTAATGGAATCAATATGATAGAGTTCACCGCCGCATACGCCGCTATCGCTAACAGAGGCGTTTACCAAAAGCCTGTTTCGTTCACAAGGGTACTTGACAGAGATGGCAATGAGATTCTAAATAGTTCCGATTTCCAGATAAGACGCGAAGTATTTAGGGAATCTACCGCATTTATCCTGACGGAGTGGCTTATAGAGGCTGTAACTCCAACACTAGGAACCGGAGGGAGAGCAAGGTTTGGTAATATGCCTGTAGCAGGGAAAACCGGCACTAACGAGGATCATAAAGGTGTCTTCTTCGCAGGCTTCACCCCCTATTACACAGCCTCGGTATGGATTGGCCATGACAGGCTTCAATCTCTTGACGGTGCGACTGCCGGAAGTTTTGCCGCGCCTCTTTGGCGAGCGATTATGGAACCGATTCACTTAGATCATGATCCCAAGCCTTTCTTTGCCGAAGTACCGCAAGGCGTCGTTCAAATGCAGGTTTGCGGAATATCTGGGATGCTACCAAACGGAACGTTTTGTGATGATCACCTTGTAACCGAGTGGTTCCCAAGAGACGCCATCCCAAGAGATATATGCACATTGCACCAATCGATGATTGTTTGCAAATATTCAGGTAAGCTTTTGAGCCCATACTGCCCCCCGGAACATGCCATGCAAGGATCTGTCCTAATATTGCCGGAAGACTCGCCATTGGCGCAGCTAAGCGATGAAGAACTAGCAAAGCACCTTCCAGGGGCTGTCCGCGGAGGAATAAAAGGTATACCAGATTTAACGACTGTCGATTATCATAATCCCGCTCACAGACATCTTTTCTGCCCATTGCATACCGAGGTGTGGGCAAATGCGGAAGCGAGCAGAACCACCTTAACCCAGCAAGCTCAGGCGCTCATATATCAGGTTAACGCGAATATCAACAATGAGGTTTATGGGGTAAGATTAAGGATAGAAGATCGCAACCGCTTGAATGAACTTATATTTGCGCTACAGACTTCGCTTCAACAGGGAACTGCGCAAACCCCGCCTGAAACAGGGTCGTTTCCGACTCAAATACCGATATTTGACTCATCTTCAGTACAGTCGCATATAAATATACTATTGGAATTTAATGGGATCATATTTGATGCTATAAGATCGGAAATCGAAGCTGAACAGAGTCAAACTACAAACGATTAATTGTGCCGCAAACTCACTTACTGTAGTGGAATCATAATTTGTTATCGCTTCATCTTTGGATTAAATAAAGCGGCAGCTAGATACCCAAATAGTATCGCCGCCGTTATTCCTCCTGCCGTAGCTTTGACTCCGCCCGTAAACGCACCTAACAAGCCTTCTTCCTTTACCTCCTCTATGACGCCTTTTGCCAGCGCATACCCAAATCCGGGCAACGGTATGGTAGCGCCTGCACCTCCGAAATTTACCAAAGGCTCATAGACGCCCAGTGCGGTTAGTAGCACTCCGGCAGTCACGAATGCAACTAAAATTCTTGCCGGAGTAAACTTTGTCTTGTCAATAAGGATCTGTCCGATTACACATATAAATCCTCCGGTAATAAAAGCCTTTATATAATCCATCTTTGATCACCTATCCTTTTGTATACATACTGCATGAGCAATTCCGGGTATGGATTCTCCCTGCTGGCTGCTCACGGGGCTTAGCAGTGCTCCCGTTGATAACAAGAGAACTCGCTTAAATGTCGAATCTGATATCCGACTCAAAATATATCCTCCAAAAACAACGGCACAGCATCCGCATCCGCTTCCTCCCGCCTGAACATCTTGCTTAATGCTAAAAATTTCGCATCCGCAATCGATATGTTTACCGCTTATGTCATGACCTGCCTTTAAAAGCAGCTCTTCCGCCAAAACGCCGCCAAATCGCCCTAAATCGCCTGTTATTATCAGATCGTAATCATCAACTGTCCTAGACGTATCTTTAAAATGCGCATTTATCGTGTCAGCCGCCGCAGGGGCCATAGCCGCTCCCATGTTGCTTATATCCTTTATACCAAAATCGATAACTTTTCCCGTTGTAACATGCGTTACATAAGGACCGCTGCTATTTTCATGAAGAACAAATCCTCCTGCGCCTGTAACCGTCCACTGTGCCGTCGGACATCTCTGGGTTCCCAGTTCAAGAGGAAAACGATATTGCCTTTCCGCCGTACAAAAATGGCTTGTGGTGACACAAAGCGCACATTGTGCGCATCCGCTTCCTATAAGCATCGACGCTAAGGACAGGCATTGCACCAATGTGGAGCATGCTCCGTACATTCCATAAAAAGGTATTTCCAAAGCCCTTGCCGCAAAATTTGCGGCTATAATCTGGTTGAGAAGATCTCCTCCGAACAGATAGTTTATATCCGTTGGCTTTTTATTCGCTTTTTCCAGAGCCATCTCAGCAGCTTGTTGAAACATTTTGCATTCGGCCTTCTCCCAGCTTTTTTCTCCCCAAAGGCTGTCCGGCATCACTTCATCGAAATATTCACCCAATGGCCCTTCGGCTTCTTTCTTGCCGACTATGGTAGCTGAGGAAACAATGCCGGGGGGATAGAGCAAGTTGACTGTCTGTGTGCCCATCCGGACAACTCTCACTATTATTCCTCATTTCACAAAAAAGTAATAAACCAATCCCACAACGACCGATGAAGATATCCCGTATACCAAAACGGGTCCGGCAATTGAAAATAGTTTCGCACCTACACCGAATATATACCCTTCCCGCTTGGCTTCCATAGCAGGAGAGACAATCGAATTGGCAAAACCTGTTATTGGCACTATCGAGCCTGCTCCGCCGATCTTTCCTAAATCGTCATAAACTCCCAGACCGGTCAACAGGGAGCCCAGAAAAATCATGACCATCGCACTTACGATATATGCCTTTTCTTTATCAAGATCATAGTAAGTCATACCCATATTGACTATGAGCTGACCTATGGCGCAAATACCTCCGCCTACTAAAAAAGCGTATATGGAATTCTTTAGTAAATTCGATGCAGGTGATTTATGCTTTACATAATCCTGATACTGCTTATTCTTTTTTTGCTGCCTCGGATTCATCAATCATCTTCCTTCCATCCCGAAACTGAAAACCCTCTTTTTGTTTCGGAATTCCCGAAAGCTTGCGCACTATATTAAATCTCTCTTCATGTTCTTCGACATTATGACCTTCAATTTCTTTGAATCTAATCTGATGGTGCATTAGAGTATTCTTCACATCCTTCACAAACAATACTATGCACGAACTGCGCTCTATGCCGCTTTCCCTCATACCCTAAACTCCCGTAAAGCCACATGACGAGCAAGGAAAGCGCCCCAAAAATCATTGCCAGCAAAACAAATACATACACTCTAGTTTTAACAGCCGATCTCAACTGTGTGCCTCCTTCAGACGTAATTACGCAGATTATTATATGCTGTAGCGATTTTTTTATCCTGCGTAAAAAAGCATCCTCTTTTTAAGGATGCTTTTTACATCATTTCTTTCATTTTAAGTAATACCTTTTTTTCTATCCTTGAGACCTGCACTTGAGATATGCCCAGTTCACGCGCTATATCGCTCTGCGTTTTATCCTGAAAATACCTCAGCAAAATTACAATCCTTTCGCGCTGCTCAAGCTTGGACAAAACCTCTTTCAAAACCATTCTGTCTGTCATATCCGAAGCAAAATTGCTTCGCTCACACATCTTGTCTATCAATAATATCGGATTATCTTCATCTTCGTACACAACATCATAAATAGAAAAAGGGAGCTTACCCGCTTCAAGCGCATGGACTATATCCTCGGCAGGCACTCCGGCGACGCTTGAAATCTCCTGAATGGAAGGTTCCCTTTCCAATTTGGTTTTAAGCTGTTCTTTTAAAAATAATGCCTTATTGGCGAGTTCCTTAAGAGATCTGCTTATTTTTATAGGTCCGTCATCCCTTAAAAATCTTTTTATTTCACCCATTATCATCGGCACGGCATAAGTTGAAAATCGCACATTATAAACAGGATTGTAATACTTTATCGCTTTAATCAGCCCTATTGCTCCTATTTGCAAAAGATCTTCATATTCGTGCCCTCTGTTCAAAAATCTTTTTACAATGCTTTTAACAAGCGCGATATTTCTTCTGACCAATTCTTCTTTGGCATCCTCCGCACCTGTCTGAGCTCTGGTAATCAGTGCTAAAGTCTCATCGTGAGAAAGCAGGCTTTTAGTACCATCAAAACCGTCGCTCATGTTTTCAATACCTTCTCTCAGGCTCAAGAACTAAGCTTTTAAAATACTTAACCAGTTTAACCCGCGTTCCCATGCCCGGAGCCGATTCTACTTCCACCTCGTCCATAAATGTTTCCATTATGGTAAATCCCATTCCTGAGCGCTCAAGCTCGGGTTTAGATGTAAAAAGAGGTTCTCTTGCTTTCTCTACATTCTCTATCCCCTTGCCCTCATCAATCACTTCCACTATGATCTTTGTATCATAAAGCCTTGCTATGATTTCAACTATCCCGTAATTAGTCTCATAAGCATGTATGATTGCATTGGTTACCGCCTCCGACACAGCAGTCTTGATATCCGCGATTTCATCAAGTGTAGGGTCATTTTGTGCGGCAAAGGCGGCAACGGTAACTCTCGCAAAGGCTTCATTCTGTGATTTACTCATAAATTCAAGCTTCATTTCATTTCTAACTTCCATTATCCTTAGCACCCCCTTATATCTTCCAACGCTTCACGCACTGTATCGTATGCCCTTACAATCCTGTAAAGTCCGGAAACCTCAAAGACTTTGTGCAAATTCGCCTTTATTCCGGTAACAGCCAGTTTTCCTCCCCTTAATGAGACAGTTTTAAATCTTCCAATGAAAAGGCCTACGCCTGAGCTGTCCATAAAGTTCAAATCACTGATGTCAATTACGATATTTTTAATGCCTTGATCGTTTAACATGTCATCCAGTTTGTTTTTAACCAACACGGCTGTATGGTGGTCAAGCTCCCCGTCAATTTGCACAACAATAGTATCACTTTCTTTATTAGCTGCAACGAGCAAAAAGATTCCCCCTTACATACTGATATTTATGCTCAATATATTCTTCATCTTTTAAATTTTTCCTTCATCGAAATATGGATAATCTTGTTATTTTAATATGTAAAATATAAAAACCCTCCCGATTATTGTCGAGAGGGCTTTTTTCACTGTTTAGTAATTAAACCATCCGTTTCCGCAGTCAAACGGAAAACCTCTGCATTTTCGCTTATCTCTGCGCCTGAATAGCTCAAACAGCATAATTATTGCTATGAGATCCCTTAAAATCGGCCTTCTCGGACGTTCCATTTGAGTTGTTTCCAAATCCTCTTTGCCCGACACATTTGGTATTGAGTATTCCTCAAGTTCAGGCATTGCTTTTATACAAAGGTCATAGCACTCATTAATCATGCTTTCAATCTGAACCTGCGACAGATATATCGCAAACTGATTATCACCTTCATCGCATACTCTGGACACATAAGGATATACCTTGTAATATATTTCCGGATACATCGGTGCATAGGCCATTCCTTCGGAAATTTCAGGTTCAAAAGTAGGGTACATATGCCCGTACATTCCATGATATTCAGCCGGGTACATCAATCCGCGCATAGACGTCATTCCCCAGGCATACTGGTTCATATGGCTTCGCCTCCTGAAATGGTATAGTTTACGATCATAATATGTAGAGTACAGCTATTTTGTGTTGTAAACATCTGCGTCAGCTTCTAAAAAAATATTATTTTTGTCGTTGATTTTCTATTCGATTTATGCTAAAGTATACATCGGTTCGGGTTAATCACCGAACATTTAGGTTATCCGCTTAAAGGGTTGGGACATCTGCTGGACTAACTATCCTTCGGGGATTAGGACATTGGTTGTACTAACCTTCCCCCGTGGTGGATGAAAAATTTTATATGGGGGGGATTGCTGATGGAAACCTATTCAAGGCATTGTATTCTTGAGCTTTGGGACTGTGATGTACAATTTTTAAACGACAGGCCGCATATTGAAAAGGCTATGGTCGAGGCGGCACTTGAGGCAGGAGCCGAAGTCCGAGAAGTGGCATTTCACAACTTTGCGCCACAAGGAGTTTCCGGAGTGGTTATAATTTCTGAATCGCACCTTGCGATACACACTTTTCCTGAGCACAGATACGCAAGCATCGATGTGTTCACATGCGGAACACGCATCGACCCAAAGGGAGCGGCACTCATCATTGCGGAAAAGCTAAAGGCTAACCGCGTATACGAAATGAATGTCGAGCGCGGCTTAGGAGAGATGACTGTGGTCAACGATTTTAAAAAAAGCACATAAATCGCATAAATTGTAAAAAAGGCTTTTGTAATACCAAAGCCTTTTTTTTATGTCCGACCAACCACCGGGACAGACCAACCACCGGGACGTTTTGTTTGGCAGGTACTCGAGCTTAATTGTATATTGAGAGCTGTCCCATCGATAGAACCGTCCCCATTATTGCATAAAAATGTTTAGCCTAAAAAGATTTGGGGATAATAACGTGGTAAATGATTCCCAATCAGGAGGCTGTCGCATGTGGAAATGAAATCACCTCTCCCTTCACGTAAAAGTAGGCGGAAATCGAAGGCGCTTATACTCAATCTCATAAGAAAGTTTCTTATAACAACAATTATCGCATGCATTGTCATGCTGGTAGCCGCATCGGCTTATTTTGTTATTATCACTGATAGGTGGCAGGATTTCGATCCAGAAGACATAAAAAATGTCTATCAAACCTCGTTTATATACGACTCTGAAGGCAACCTCATAACCGACATACATGGGTTGTATAACCGAATAAAAGTTTCGCTCAATGACGTACCCTTACATGTTCAACACGCATTTATTGCGGTTGAAGATATTCGCTTCTATACTCACCCCGGCTTTGATGTAAAAAGAATGTTTGGCGCACTTATTGAAAACATAAAAGCCGGAAGATTCGCAGAAGGCGCCAGTACCATAACTCAGCAGGTAGTCCGCAATAGTCTTCTGTCTAAAGAAAAAACAATCCCCCGAAAGCTTCAGGAGATCTATCTTGCATATCTTCTGGAAAATGATTTTTCAAAAGATCAGATACTTCAATTATATCTGAATCTCATATATTTCGGCAGAGGAGCATACGGCTTGCAAGCGGCGTCAATGACTTACTTCGGCAAACCGGTGAGCGAATTCACAATAGCCGAGGGCGCATTATTAGCAGGTATTCCCAGAAGTCCCTCGAGATACTCTCCTTTTAACAATCTAGATAATTCATTAGAGCGAAAGAATCTTGTTATACACCTAATGGAGGAACACGGTTTTATAACCGATGATCAGGCTCAGAAAGCTTCATCAGAAAAGTTGATTTTGGCTGAAGTTCAGAGCAAAGGCTATCCTCACAGATTTTTCCTTGATATGGCGCTTGATGAAGCCTCAGATATACTCAATATAAGCGAAGAAGAACTCATATCAGGCGGATACAGAATCTTTACCACGCTTGATACCGATCTTCAGGTGTTTGCGGAAAAACTCTACAGAGATGACCGTCTTTTCCCGAAAAGCCCCGGATCAAATGCTTACGCCGAAAGCGCCTTAGTGGTACTTGATGCTAACTCGGGTGAAATTCGCGCGCTTTTAGGCGGCAGGCAAATAGACAAATCCGTGCGAAAAGGGCTTAACAGAGCAGTGCATAGTCGTCGTCAGCCCGGATCGTCAATCAAGCCTATTTTGGTATATACACCCGCAATTGAGTATTACGATTATACCCCTGTCAGCTTTATTGAAGACAGTCCTATTTCGTTCGGCGATTATTCCCCGTCAAATTACGATGCAAAGCACCGCGGATGGGTTACCTTAAGATACTCTCTGGCTCACTCGATTAATATTCCGGCAGTTAGGATACTTCATGACATCGGTGTTGGCAGTGCCATTACTTTCGCAAAAAATCTCGGAATACCGTTTGAACCTGAAGATAACAATAACTTATCCATAGCACTCGGCGGTATGCATAAAGGAGTTACCCCGCTTGAACTCGCCAGGGCATATTCGGTATTGGCAGATAACGGCATTTACAAAGACTATAGTACCATAAGCCGTATAGAGGATGCAAACGGGTTGCCATTATATGAAAAGAATCCTGAACGGAAACGCCTTATATCCGAAGAAACCGCATTTATAATGAACAATATACTTAAATCAAGTGTCAATTGGGGCACTGCTTCAAGATTAAACACTTTAGGCTTCCCGTTGGCCGCAAAGACAGGAACCGTACAGCTTCCAGATATTGAAAGATTTGCGGGAATTGACGGAATACGCGATTCATGGATTGTTACATATAATCCGGATTACATAGTAACGGTATGGATGGGCTTTGACGAAGCCACAAGAGAAAATTATCTTCCTTCGAATGCTGTCGGGGGCACTTATCCCGCCAATATTTCCTCTTTGATCTTTCGGCAGCTCTTCAAAAATAAAGAACCCTCTGATTTCAGAAAGCCTCTCGGAGTAGTGGAAGTGATGCTCGATTCAAAATCTCTTGAAGAACGTCAAAAAGTGCTTCTCGCATCACACCTTACTCCTTCCGACTATATTGTAAACGAGTATTTCACAAGACAAAGCGCACCGACTCAACCATCAGATTACTGGGTTGTGCCTCAAACACCGCTCAATTTCAATGTAAACTCCGACATTTTCGGGTTGCCGGTTATTTCATTCAGACCAAGAAATACGTTTGCCGCACATCATGTGTATAGGATTGAGTATGGCAACGAACACCCGGTTCTTGTTCACCGGACTTTACCGGGAGAGAGCGCTTCAATTGAATGGAGGGATGCTTTCGTCACTCGCGGGCGCGAGTATGGTTATTTTGTAATCCCCGTGCATCCTGAGATAAGGTTAATAGGCAGACAACTTCAAGGTCCGCCTACCGGGACTATCTCAATAATAGTTCCAGTAGATTATGAAACTGCAATCGATGTACCGGGGTAAGACGATTGTTCCGTTATCACTCAAATAGCATTATGCCTAAAGCCTGATATGTCTTGCTGTCTACGTAATGAGTAATCGGAAGCCCTAAGTCACGCTTAAAGTCAAGAAGCGCCTGCTTCATATTCTCTCCATAGATCCCGTCTATCTTCCCCTGGTAATATCCTAAATTTTTAAGACGCTTCTGGACTTCCGACACTTCTGAACGACGGCTTCCGGGAGCCAGTTTTTCAAGCCTGCCTCCCAAATTTCCGAATGGTCCTCCCCACACGATAACCATTGTTCCGACACCGATTATGGTGTAAAGCTCTTCGACATCTCTGTTTCTCATCCTGAAACATCCCTTTGACGACCTGTATCCAATTGATCCGGGGTCGTTTGTGCCATGTATGCCGTACATTCCCCAAGGCACGTTGAGACTCAGCCATCGGCTTCCGAAGCCTGAACCCCAATCTCTTGCTTTCCTTGTTATCCTAAACACCCCTATCGGCGAAGGAGTCTCAGGCGTACCCTGAGCTATAGGATATTTTCTGATCAATTCATCTGATTTAAACAAATAAAGCATCGATTCGGTGAGATCTATGAAAATGTTGTATTCTTCTTCCGGACTGATAATACTCGCATCTTGCAAAGCAGATGATTCCACGCAAATATCGTATTCATTCCGGCTTTCCGCAGTTCGATAATTCAGAGATATAGAAATCAAAAAAAACACCGATAAGAAAATCCCTATCAAAATCTCAGCCTTTAATTTATCTTTTTTCAAGTAAACACCTCCGCCGGAAACATGACATTAGTATGTTCAACGGTCGGTTATTTTACTATCAATACCTCACCATCATGATTTCAACACCGGAAAGCGCATCATCAATTAGTTGCTCCTTATCAAGCATATCAATGGCTTCCCGTGTTTTTTGTACAGAAGGATAGATAACAGGATTTTTGGGCATAAAAACAGTACAGCAATCCTCGTATGGAAGAATTGATACTTCGTATGTACCTATCTTTCTGGCCCTGTCCATTATCTCCACTTTGTCCATCCCTATAAGAGGTCTGAAAACAGGCAGTGATACCGCATCATCCGTTACATAAAGGCTATCTATTGTCTGGCTGGCTACCTGACCTATACTCTCTCCTGTAACAAGCGCTTTTGCATTTTCTTTCTCGGCTACCTTTTGCGCGATCTCCATCATAAAGCATCTCATTATGATAGTAAGGTAGTTTTGTGGGCATTTTTCATGAATCTCTTGTTGTATTCGCGTGAACGGAACGATATACAACTTAAGCTGTCCGCAATATTGAGAAAGTATCCTACAAAGATCAATCACCTTCTGTTTTGAACGTTCCCCTGTGTAAGGGAAGCTGTAAAAATGTACCGCAACCGGCTCAACTCCGCGTTTAGCCACCATATGTCCCGCTACAGGGCTGTCTATCCCTCCCGACAAAAGCAACACCGCTTTTCCATTGGTCGCATACGGCATCCCCCCTGCGGCAGGTTGGATATCATTGTATACATAGGCATGTTCCCTGACTTCTAGGTAAAGTATGACACCGGGATTATGAACATCCACATGAAGCGACGGAAATTTATGGAGAATATGCTCCCCTAAGCTTGCGTTCAATTCAACCGAATCCATACAGAAAGTTTTGTCGGATCTCTTGGACTGTACCTTGAAGCTTGTACAAGACGGATTTTCTTTCAGAAAACTGTCAATCACATATTCTGAACAATTCTTAATGACATCAAAATCCTTTTTGATTCTGAACGCTTGACTTATCGACACAAGTCCAAAGACTTTCTTGAGTTTTTCTGTTATGGCATCAGCATTTTCAAGTGCTTTTAAGCCGGAAGATTTTTCATTTATGTATATTCTTCCGTCTATATTGCTTATTTCTATATTCTGAAAATCAGATAGGGTTTTCTCTATGCTTTTCAGCAAAGCTTTTTCAAAAAACGGACGATTCCGTCCTTTTAGATGGAGTTCGCCATAACGCAATAAAATTACTTTTTCCAATATTTAATCCTTTCTACTTAGTCAGCTTTCTGTGACACTCTCTAAACGCCACTATCGCTCGCATAATTTGTTCATCGGTATTCACATGCGAAAAGCTAATTCTAATCGCTGAACTTGCTAATTTGGGCTCAAGTCCAATCGCATTGAGCACATGGCTTACATGTTTCTTTTTTGACGAACATGCAGCACCGGTTCCTACATATACCCCATGCCATGTACTTAAACCGCGCTGCAACACCTCAGCCGGAATACCCGGCACACTAACGCTTAATATGTGGCCTGCCCCTTGATCCAAACTCGGACCTATCAAATGTATTGATGGAATGACTTGCTTCAATTCGTCAAAAAACATCTTCTTAAGCCGCAAAATATGCATTATGTTTGATTGAAAATTCTGTTTTAAGCATCGTACCGCTTCGGACATACCCACAATACCCGGAATATTCTCAGTTCCCGCTCTAATTCCGGATTCCTGAGTCCCTCCCGTAGAAATAGTTTTAAGTTTAATGCCCCTTCTAACAAATAACGCTCCGACTCCTTTTGAAGCGTGTATTTTATGTGCGCTCAATGAAACCAACTGAGCCCCCCATTCAATCGGGTTAACAGGGTATTTGCAGAAGGACTGTACGGCATCAACATGAAAAAGCGGCTGGTTTGGAAGTTTACTCAATATCCTGCCGACTTCTTTTAGCGGTTGTATGGAGCCTATTTCGTTATTTACATGCATAATACTGACAAGCGCAGTGTCTTTTCGCAATAAATGCTCAAGATGCTCAATCTTCACAATTCCTTCAGAGTCAACCGGTAATCGGCTTACCTCCCAGCCTTCCTCGGTTAGCCTTTTAAAAGCGTTTAAGGTTGACGGGTGCTCAATACCTGTCGTTATGCAGTGCATACCTCTTTTCTTCTTTATGTACGCTCCGCCAAATATAGCAATATTGTTTGCCTCAGTACCTCCGGATGTAAACACTATCTCTGAAGAATTAACCGATAAAGCAACGCTAATCTCCTCTCTTGCCTCTTTAAGCCTGTTCGCAGCCCTTTCGCCTAAAGAGTGCGTCGACGAAGGATTCCCATAATCATAAAGCATGCAATTGCTCATAGCTTCCGTTACACTTAGCATAACCTGTGTAGTGGAAGCGTTGTCAAGATAAATTTCTTCCATCACAAATGTCTTTTTACAGCTTGACTCCCTTCGGATTAAACTTTTTAAAAATACTAAGCATCTTTTCGCTCGGCTCAAATACCAGCATGGATTTTTGCCCTTCGAGGACAAAAATTCCGTAATACAATCCCTTTCCCTTGTTAAGAAAGCAATTGTATTTCTTTACAATAGCCTTGTGATTTAACATACGCTCAAAACCTGCATCGCTAGTCGGCGCAATTATTTCGAATTCCTTAATATCAGCCGAAAGCAGTTTCTTTCTCTTATTGCTGTTTATCACTTTAGCTATATCCAACATCCCGTTGGTGAATGTATAATCATACTCAATATTTTGATTATTGCGCAAAATATACATACCATAGGCAGCAGCCCCGCATATCAGCGTAATCGCTACGCTTATCAAATTTAAGTTCCCTCCCATTAAAGCCATAAGACCTTGCAATGCGAGTATCCCGAATATAATCATTCCTCCGTAACAAGCAAAATACAGTGCTCCGCGAGCAGTTGCGCCAGCTTTGCTGACCGATTCTTCATGAAAATAATCCATGCGCATCAAACCGTTACGTAAAACTAATAAAACTCTATAAAAATATTACAAAAGTTTACGTTTACTTCCTCGTTCAACGCATCCAATTTCGGCGAACCTACTTTCGTTTGGTGTAATGCTCCGGAGGCTTAAATTCCCGTGTAACTCACGGTACTAAACGTCATAATTCGTTTAGTGCCCTATGACGCCTTATATCTTGATAAGTTAACGGCAGCATTTTTATCCCTGTCTATACTAATACCGCAGCATTCACATATGAATTCTCTTTCAGAAAGGGATAGCTTGTTCTTCACATATCCGCACTCTGAACAAGTTTTCGATGATGGAAACCATTTGTCAACCTCTACAAATTCAATACCGTACTTTGAGCATTTATACTGCATTGTTTGTTTGAATCTGTATAAGCCTAGTGAAGCTATCGCTTTGGATAAATGCTTATTTTTCATCATACCGCTAACATTCAGGTTCTCCATAACTATCCTTGACGGCTTGGTTTTCGCTATCGCAGCAGTTACTCTATGCCTGTTATCTTCCCTGATATTATCAAGACGTTTGTGTAACTTTCTAATGTTTCTCTCAAGTTTTACAATGTTGCTTGTTTTTACGTAACTCCTCCCTTCTTTATTCTTCTCGTATTTGTTCGACACCTTACGCTGCAACCTACGTAATTTCTTTTCTAACTTCCTTATTTTTTTACTCTTGTTGACGTTTTTAAATGGCGTATCAATATTAGAGCATACAGCCAGATTCTTTATACCTACATCAATACCAATACTTTCATCTGACAATTCAACAGCCTCTTGCTCTGTCTCAATACCTACTGATACATACCAGTGTACACCATCAAACTTTACCCTTGGATTTGTATACTTCACACCTTCGGGTACCCTGTCTTTTTCAGATAACCTTATCCAGCCTATCTTTTCAAGCCTTACTTTACCATTCTTGAATTTTATCTTTTCTGTATCCTGATAAAATTTCGGTGGGCTTTTCTTTCTACTCTTGAATTTTGGCTTGTCAGACAACTTATTAAAAAACTTGTAATAGGCGTCACAGGCATCCTTTACTGCTTGTTTTGTAATATTGTTGCTGTAGTTGTTAAGCCACTTCAGTTCTTCCGTCTTTTTTAACTGAGTTAATTCTTTTCTCAAATCCCCGTCAAATATAAACTTCCCGCCGTTTTGATAATTCTCTTCTTGCTTGGCAAGCGTCCAATTGTACGCCCATCTGGCTACTCCCGCACTTTGAAACAGCTTGCCTTTTTGTTTGTTATTAGGCTCAAGTCTGACTTTCAGAGCTGTTATCATCTTCCGACAACTCCTTTATCATCTTTTTGATTTTATTAGCCCTTTTGCCTTGTAGTTTGCAACTAAATACAGTTACTATCTGGACTAGATCCTCAACTAATTCTTGTTCTTCAGTTTTCTCCGTGTTGTCAATAACCTCAATCGTTGTTCCATATTTACTGCATAGGTTTTCTATAAGTTCATACCCGAATCTTAACAGCCTATCCTTATACAAAACAACGATCTTCTCAACTTCAGAAGCTACAACCATATCAAACAGCTGATTTAGTCCTTTTTTATTGTAGTCTATGCCGCTGCCTATATCTGTAACAATATCAAAAGAATACCCTTTAGCTATCATATAGGTTTTTACATTTGCAATCTGCCTTTCAAGATCATCTTTTTGTTTGTTACTCGATACTCTGCAATAACCTACAACTTTTCTTTTAGCTGCATCACCACCTTTTAAGCCTAAATAATATCGGAGTTGTTGTTGAGAGTAATACCTATAACCGCTTTTGCCTTTATGACTCGGTTTCAACTTGCCAACTTTGTCCCAATTTCTAAGGGTTTGCTGAGTAACTCCTATTAATTCCGCAAATTCTCCGATTGAATAATATTTCACGCTAAACACCTCAGAATTATTGTAGCACATCTCAATGCATGATGATAGTGTTTTTTATAGTTTTATAAAATTTCTTTAACTGTTGTTTACCCCCTTTTTAGCTATTCTAACATGTCTCAGTATATTTTAAAACTGAAAATATTTATACGAGAAAGAAGGAATTTTGTTGAAATATGAGAATATATTATATACAAGGACACACCGCTGCTTCGAGGGAACGATTCTTTTAAGGAGGCATTAAAATGCAATGCCCATCATGCGGAACGCGAAACAACTATTATCATCATTATTGCTATTTTTGCGGCAAAGCCTTGCCTTCGCAGCTAGAGAAAGATTCATCCGCCGAGCATGCGAACAAGTTTTCATCCCGCTATGATGATAACGATGAATATAATCAGATCCCCCTTAAAAGATATACGAAGACTGCAACGCGCAGGTTTTCCCTCAATTATCTAAAATTTTTCACATTTATGCTTGTTTTAGGATTGTTGTCTTTCGGTGCATACCGTTTGTTCTTTTTTTTAAACGATATGTTTATAGTCTCTCGCGAAACGACCGAACGAGTATCTGCGACGGCAACCGTTGAATCCACGATATTTGAAGGCAACCCGGCGCAGAGAATCATTGTCCATACAAACACAGGCGAAGTTGTCGAAACCCTCGACAGACGCTTCCCGGTAAGAAACGGGCAAGCTGAAATGGTGTTTGAAAACGCTTTTCTGCACTCCCGGTTCCCGTCGGCTGAAAGTCAAAACGGCATAGAAATCACTCTTGAGATAACGGTTTACAAAGAAGGTGCGGCCGCGTATATGGAGACTTTAAATTTCATTATGGAAATGCCATCCGCACCGCTGACTTTGATACAGCCTCAACATGGTCAGGCGACCGTGGCAGGCGAAACATACAGATTGATTGTTGAAGTTTCGGAAGACTCGGCGATATTCATAAACGGCGATGATTTCACTGATCTCTTAGATGATTCCGGAAGGTTTCAAAAAGACTTGTCCGTTCCGGATGTTTCTGAGATCGCCTATGAAATACGCGTAATAAAACGAGGGTTCAAAGACTCGACAGTAAATGTGGTTTTAAAACGGGAAGAGCAGATCGTGCCCCTTACGTTTGAAATGGAATTACCCATAAAAGCCGAGGGCGATACCGTTAGAATCAGCGGAGCTACACATCCCGAAGCGGTAATTACAACCGATTTAGCACTCATCGGAGAACCGAATGTCAACCCGGAAACGGGAGCATTTTCAATGGAAGTAGAATCCGGAAGACCGGGGCTTCAAGCGGGTGTTCTGACGTCCACTTCAGCCGATGGTCAGATATCACAGGTTGATATCGTAATATTTCGCGCAATAACCGAAGCCGAATATACAAGACGCGCATGGAAACCGGATTTTGCCGAGCTTGCTGATAATCCAACCCTACATAACGGACAGATTTTTCTTTTTATCGGCACTGTTGCGGAAGTGCTTTTGTATGGCGACAAAAACGTGTTCACCGTTAATGTTTCCGGTAATGCCGTAAACCCTCAATTTATACTGGTCGAATACTGGGGAACATTTGAATTCGAGCCCGGTGAGTCAATCCGAGTTTTTGGCAACAGATGGGGCAATCACAACGGAATGGTAAGAGTGCTTGCCCCATTCATATATTCTTAGTTTCTCATCTGAGCCAACTGAATTATCATATTTAAGACTTCGCCATCCCTCCATATCGCGATCTCCACTCTGTCGCCAACCTTATAGAGTTCAATTATATTCCTTAAGTCGGCAAAAGTCTCAATTGACTGATCATCCATTCCCGTTATGATATCCCCCGGTCTTATTCCGGCTCTTGAAGCCGGACTATCCTGAACAACAGCGCGCACCAATATTCCTCTCGGAAAACCGTTCTCGGAAGCTTCCTGCTCTGTCAGCTCATGACTCATTATTCCAATCCATGGCCTTTCAATCTGACCGGTTTCTTTTAATTGTTCCACCAGAGGCAGAAACACGTTGGTCGGAATCGCAAATCCCATCCCTTCAGCGCCGGTAGCCTTAAGCGTATTCATTCCGATCACTTCGCCTCTTGAGTTCACTAGCGGTCCGCCGCTATTACCGGGATTTATGGCCGCATCCGTTTGAATTAAATCCAAATATCTGTCGTCTATTAACAGTCTTCTATTGACGGCACTAATGACACCCGCTGTAATAGTACCGGACAAATCATGACCTAATGGATTACCTATTGCAACAGCTAATTCACCCGGTCTTACCTTGTCCGAATCTCCAAGCACAGCAACCGACAAGTCTGCTTTTTCAATTTTTATCACCGCCACATCGCTATGTTCATCGGCTCCGATAAGTCTTGCCTGGACTTCCTGCCCCCCCTGCAGTATTACAAATATCTCCTCCGCACCGGCGACTACATGGGCGTTTGTGACTATGTAGCCATCCTCGCTTATTATGATCCCCGATCCAAAACCTTCTTGCTCATGTTCCTGTACGTCACCGAAAAACCAGTCCCTGAAGGCTATTATGCTTCTGTTGGTGATTCCGACTACAGCGGGACTAACCTTATATGCTATATCAACAACAGGATTTTCGGAATCAATAAATAGATCGCCTCTTGTTCCCAATCCAGAATCTTGTTGCGTATCCTCGTTTGTATTATCGGTTTGCTTATCGGAAGGCTGATCTCCTAAACTCAGCGAGTGCGAAATTCCAAGACGCTCATACACATAAGGAGACAAATAGAACATAATTCCAGAACCCAAAATAGCAAAGATCAACGCAATTGCGACGTACTTCCATATTCCGCCGTTATTCTGATGGTAACGCTCGTCAAACTCATAATAATCCTTCATTTCATTTCCCTTCCTTTCCTTCAATAGAATTGACCAGAGCCACATCATGTTGCTCAAGCTATATTATAACCTGTGTTTTTGAATAGAAGATGAACAAAGTGTAAATATTCCCGTATACTTAATTTGGGGACATACCGCAAGAATCCTTCCCTCGAAGCAGCGATGTGTCCTCATACCTTAGTAAGCCCTTTTTGCAGCTTTTAGCGAGAAGACAAACGCAGTTTTTTCACCGACTGTGCTGTTAACCCAGATATTCTGGTCATGCTGCTCAATTATTTTTTTGACAATTGACAATCCCAATCCTGTACCCCCATTTTTTGCATTCCGCGACTTGTCTATCTGATAAAATCTCTCCCAAATCATCGGAATCTCATCTTTAGGGATACCCGGACCCTCATCCTCAACTATAATATATACTTTCCCATGATACCTCCATGTTTTAAAAAACAGTCTCCCGCCCTGTTTATTAAATTTTACTGCATTGTCAACCAGATTTTGAATTACCTGATCAATCCTATCGGGATCAGCTTCCACAAAACACTGATCTTCCTCAAAACATATCTCAACTTGCTGTGTACTTTTATTGATATTTTCCTCTTTAGATACAAGTATTCGCCTTAGCTTTTCATTAATGTCAAAAACGGAAATATTCAGCGGGAATTGCCCCGATTCTATATGCGCCAAATCTAAAAGTTCGCTTATAAGCTTACTCAATCTTTTTGACTCATCAAGCGCTACCGTAAGATATTTGTTTTGATCTTCCGGTTGTATCGTTTTATCGATCACTCCTTGTATATATCCTACAATCGAAGTAAGCGGAGATCTAAGTTCATGGGACACATTCGCCACGAAATTTCTTCTCATTTGCTCAAGTTTGTCGAGAGAATCCGCCATAGCATTGAAGTTTTTAGCAAGCTGCCCTATTTCATCTTTTGTCGTAACATTAACCCGTCGCTTAAAATTTCCCAATGCAAATTCCCGGGAAATATCGTTTATCTGTATAAGAGGTTTTGAAATTACTCGTGAAATCCAGTAAACCAGGACAATCGCCACGAATGCCGACATGATGCTTGCACGCCACAAATTGCCATAAACATCGGAAAGAGTTCTCCTTATTCCCTCAACAGGCGAATGGAGAAATATACCTCCCCTGATATCTCCCGCTATATCGAGTGGAACTCCTACAGTCAAAACGGGATTCTGGAATCTCCCACCGAATCTACCGGTCTTGATTATTGTGCCGCCCTTTAGAACTTGGACGAATTCTTCTTCGGTAAGTTTTTGCTCCCTCCATCTTTCTTCCTGTTCTTTTGCCGGACTGTACGGTAACCAGATGTATCCCAATTCATCAGTTATCCATATACTTGTGTTTAAGAATCGGTCTATCACTTTGAAATGGTTATATAGGTACTCACGGCTTATCCATCCAATAGCATACATTTCCACATGTTCATTTAAAGCTCTCGCTTCACGCAATAATTGCCTTGTTCTCGTATCGAAAGTGTATTCCATAAAAAAGCTTGTAAGAAATAAGGATAAAGCGATAAGCGTGGCGAGTATTATAACAAAATAAGTCACTATCAAGCGAACGAACAACGAACGAAACATTTATTTCACCTCAAATTTGTACCCTACGCCCCATACGGTCTTAATCTGCCATGTGTCATTATGCTCCGTGAATTTTTCCCGAAGCCTCTTTATATGAACATCAACTGTTCTTGAATCTCCAAAATAATCAAAACCCCACACCTGCTCGAGCAGCTGCTCCCTTGTGAATACCCTGTTTGGATGCGTTGCCAAAAAATAAAGCAACTCCAGTTCCTTAGGCGGAAGATCAATTGATACTCCGCAATATGTAACGGAATAGTCGGCGAGACTGACGGTGAGATTCTTGAAAGTCGCTTTTTTTTCGACTTCAGTCCCTCCCTTATATCTTCGTAATACCGCCCTTGTCCTTGCTATAAGCTCTTTCGGTTCAAAAGGCTTAACTATGTAGTCGTCAGCTCCCAGCTCTAATCCAAGTACCTTGTCGAACACCTCTCCTTTGGCAGTAAGCATAATTATCGGCGTATCGCTAATTTTGCGAATCTCGCGACATATTTCCCAACCATCCATCCCCGGCAGCATTATATCGAGCACCACAATATGGTACTGATGTTTCTTAAAAGCGTTTAATCCTTCCGTTCCACTCAAACAATGCTTGACACCATAACCTTCCTTTTCAAGGTATATCTTGACAAGCTGCCCTATATTAGGATCGTCATCTATAACTAGTACCTGATAATTCTGAGTGTTCATGCAATCATCTCCTACAAGGAATTGTCTTAATTATACATCAAAACTCTTAAATTTGAACTCTTGTTTTTTATCTTTAATTTTTGTAGTAAAAAGAAGGAATTTGTCGGTAAGCATAGAATATATTACTGATTAAAAGCAAGTTTCCAGTATGCGCCGGATTTAATTTTCGAGAGGAGGAGCGCAAGAGATTCTCTTGCCTGAAACATGCAAAAAAAAGTTTACAAACACCCTAAGGAAACATCAAAGAGGATGTGGTACCACAGTATACGAATTCAATTAGTAGCAGCATTTCTTTCACTAATCATCCCTATATCGACGCTAGGATTTTTCTCGTACTCCGTATCGAGCAGATCGATAACCGATCAAGCATTTACTTCCGCTGTCGAAACAAAACAACAGCTAACCAACTACCTAAATCGTATCTTTTCAACAATCGACGATGCTTCTCTTCGAATCTCAACAAGCGCGATTATAGAAGATTATCTGGCAGGCCCTGAAAATGAGACTTCTGAAGCGGAGTTTGCGCATTTCCAACTGGGGCAGGAATTACGCAATTACTTAAACGAATACGCCTTAACCGAAGAATTTATAGGTAACATATCTCTTATAGCAATTGAGAATGAACTGTCTCTCGGCACCGCTGACTTTTCAACTATTAACCTTGATTTTGAAACGCTAAGAGCCTCGTCTTGGTATCAAAAAGCAATAGAACGGCAAGGGCGCTTGCTTTGGATCGGTGAACGTCCGGAACTTGATCCGGCGTTTTCCATATCAGGAGATTATTCGGTTTCTACCGCGAGAAGTATAAGAGACTTTTATACGGGTCAAGTATCTGCAGTTTTGGTTATAGATTTAAAAGCACGCCCCATAACAAATCTGCTCCAAAACATCAATTTGGGAACCGGGGCTGAAATACACCTCATAAGTCCGGAAGGAAGGCATATTTCATCACAGCAGACACAGGAAGCCGAAGGTCAAGGAGTACTTCTGACCGAAGAAGATATCACCCAGGAAGCTTTTTTTAATGATATTCTGTCATCTACCGAAACGGAAGGTTACGGTACCGTAACTTATGATAACACAGAACACCTTATGACATTTTCCAAAATAAGTGACACAGGTTATACTTTAGTAAGTTTAGTTCCGATGTCAATACTGCTTAGCGCAGCTCTCACGATTAGGAATATTACTTTGATTCTTGGGTTCATAGCGGCTCTATTCGCGGTATTGTTAGGACTTATCATGTCAAACAGTATGGGACGAACCATAAATCGGATCATTGACACAGCAGGCCGTGCTGCAGCCGGAGATCTGACGGCACAACCTACATCCAAGCGTAAGGACGAATTGGGGATTCTTACAAAGAGTATCAATTCAATGATCTCGGATTTAAGACAGCTCATATCTGACACATCATCCATATCTCGAAAGGTATCCGAATCATCAAACGTAGTCGCCGCTACCGCACAGCAAATATCGTCATCTTCCCATGAGATATCTCAGGCAATGCAGGAAATAGCGAAAGGGTCGTCGGAACAGGCGAGCGATGCCGAGCAGGGAGTTCAAAGCATGGATTCGCTTTCTCTTAAAATCGCACAGTTGTCTGAAAATGCGATAAATATATCCAAGCTTTCCCGAGAAACTTCAGATCTTACCGATCAGGGCTTATCAACGGTTGATAATCTGGATGCGAGAACAACTCAGACAGCGGTTATAACAGAAAATATAGTCACAGATATCCGTTCTCTGGATGAACAGTCCAGATCCATCGGAAAGATTATAAAAACCATCGACCAAATAGCCGATCAGACCAATCTTCTCGCATTGAATGCGGCTATCGAGGCTGCCAGAGCAGGTGAGAAAGGTAAAGGATTTGCGGTTGTAGCAAATGAGGTCAGAAAACTTGCCGAACAATCAATGATAGCCACTAAGGATATAGCCTCAATTATCAAATTAACCCAAAAACAAACCGATTTGGCGGTCAAAAACGCAAAATCTGCGGAAGATATAGTAAAATCGCAAGTCGAGGCAGTATCCGCCACCATATCTACATTCAAGAAGATTTCCGCTTCGATGAAAACTTTAAGTAATAATGTAAACTTTATTATGTCAGGTATTATAGATATTGAACAAAACAAAAACGAGGTACTGTTAGCGATGCAAAACGTATCCGCGATATCTGAAGAATCCGCCGCCTCCTCGCAGGAAGTCGCCTCATCAACGGAAGAACAACTCGCAGGTGTTGAAGAGCTTGCTGCATACGCCGAAGAATTAAATAACGCAGCTGATCATTTATCAGTTACAATCAGCAAATTTAAGCTGGAGTAATAAGGCATAAGGACACATCGCTGCTTTGCAAGACGGATTATTAAGGTGCGGTTCTCAAACCGCACCTTTGTTTTTTTGGTCTGTCGCACCCAGCCCAACCATGAGCGGGAGAACAATATTTAATGTCCCTATTATAGTTAACCCGATTCTTAAAAGCTCCGGTACCAGAAGATCTTCGCTAATCCTCGTCATCAAAATATACATTAGAGCAAATCCAGGTATTTGCCCTATTATTCCCGATATATAGCCTTTAATAAATCTTCTTGTGCTGATTAATTTGCCGTAAGCTTTGCCATACCTAAACCAGGCTATGTAGTAAGCCGCACCGAGCGGGAGAAAGACAAGCCATAACGGTAATGGCAGCGGGAAGCCTATGCCCCTTACATAATCCGATCCCTTTAACAACCCAAACGCCAGCCCGCCACCGAAAAGCATAAAAAGCACATTCAACAGAGCAAGCCGAAAACCTTCCAGAAAAAAGCTCTTAGTTTTAGGCTTTAGAAAAGCAAAAGAGACACCCTTAATTTTAGTTTCACTATTCATAATTTTCTCCTTATCAATAATTCCCATACCCTGCCGCAGTAACAACAAATGCGTGAAAAATATGCTATCTGTGATATTATAGATTTAGAAAAAACCAGAAGGCACACTTTTTTTGAAATGAGTATACCACGAGTTAGTGTAACAGTACAAATCTTTCCCGATATAGTAAGGTCTCCTCCGTCTTTATGTTTTATCTCTCCTATTGAACGAATAATGAAAAAACGGTTCTTATCTTTGAGGAAAAGAACCGTTCTTTGTCCAGAACTGTTTTTGCTTTTAATCTATGCTGCTAATCGTCATTATCAACGTCTTTGCCGCGAATCATCGGGCGGGGTTTATCCTTTATACGATCGAGCACATCTTCAAGCTGCGGCGGGAACAATGGAAGCTTGAAAAATTCCTCGCATACGTTTTCGGCAAACTCCTCGCACGGGGGTATCTCACAGAATCCGAACGCAGGTATGAGCAATTCTACTTTTGCCACTATCTTCAATATGATCGTCACGCAAACATCTACATCAAACCTGAATGTATCCCTTGGTACAAATCTTCCGGACACGCAGATAGCGTTTACTATGCTCTCAAGATGGAACGGAATAACCGATTCGTCGGGAACATACATTATTACATCTTTAGGTACAGTTATAACGCCTAATCCGCAGCCTTTAACGCCTCTTGCATCTTCAAACAACACTTCGATGGGGATCTCTACTTTCGTCTGTACTCTTGCGAAATTAGGTCTCTCAGGCAATCTTTCTATCTGTGTGCATACAAGCTTACCCTTAACCGTTGTGCTTCTGCAGCTTATAAAAGTCAGCGGAGGTGTAAAATCAGTGCAGGGATTGACATCTTTAAGATGTATTCGTACATCGTTTAAGGTTTCTTGCTGAAGACATGCATCATAGACCTTATTTACCTGAATGCATACTTTTTCTATTATCTTCCTTAGAACTTCGAAACCGATTCTTCCCGGGCAATTCTCGTTGCCTTCATTTTTATATGAATAGAAGGACATCTAAAGCAGCCTCCTTCATTATAGAACTACCGGCAAACCCTTGCCGATGCTTAATTCATAATATGAGCATTTAACTTAAGATGTGATAATCGGGTGATAAAAACATTGCCATGAACATAAACTCTACTATGCTGAATAGAATGGGTGTTTTTATGGAAGATCAACAGGGGAAATACTATATTCTCGAAGAAACTACAGGCAAGAGATGGCACTTTAAACTGTCTTGCGAAAGATGTGTTTCTTACTCGTATGTAAAAGATGGTGCTTGGACAAAACCTGTAAATATTGACATGCAAAAAATTAAGAATTTTTCTGCGGCTATAGATGCAGGAGATAAAATACATTTGTTAGCATACACTTTTTCTCGGCAGCTTTTATATTACACGTGGGAAAGCGATGCGTGGAAAGGTGTAATCCTTGAAAAAATAGTTTCAAGATTTCAAGATATCTCTTATTTGAATGTTCTTACATCGCATTCACTAACACATATACTTTACTATATTTCAAACTCCTTAAAAAAGGCGACTGAACATCTCATTCATTTTGTGAGTGACGGTAAAGGATGGGAAGGCGGGAAAGTTTGGAATTTCGCATCTGACACTTCTGCGGTGATTTTTGCCGGATTCGTCGATGAAGATGACGCTTTGCATCTATCATACGGCAATCAATACAAAAGCGAGTCCAGGCTCTATGTATGCAATTTCAGTCCGCTGACGCTCAAATGGTCATCTCCCATAAACATTCATAAGGGCTTATTAAAGCACAAGGATGCTAACATGTTTGCCGATAAGAACACTTCCGGTTCCACAGACATTCATATCATTTGGAAAGAGGAAAAAAAGCAAGAAAACACTGTTGCATCCTTTTCGATTAACTACATGCGGTACAATGAAACTTTGAGTACTGAGGAATATTCAAAAACTCATAGAGTCCTTTTTGACGGAGAATCCGAGCCGAAATTACTCGTCGTAAATAAGATCAAGACACTCGCTTGCCTTTGGCTTTCAAACGAAAACGTTTACTGCATCGAATCATCTGATAACGGCAGCACCTGGAGCAGCTTTCGTGAATTTGCGAAGACACAAAACAAAAATTGTTTTTTTTACTATTTCACTTCTTTGGTTAATGCATTAAACCCTCCCACTCAGGTTCTTTGGGGAAGCGAAGCCTCAATGCTTTCTATACCATCAGTCAGATCATCAACTGAAACAAAGCAAGCCTTGCAGGCTGAACCCGACAGAATAAAACAGCTGGAAAGCCGGCTTAACGAAGTGGTTCTGCTTGTCAACGAAATGCAGGAAGGCATAAAAGATAATAACAAGCATCAAATGGAAATACTGCTTAAAAGACTGTTAATCGAATTCGACGAAATGCAAAGACGCCAAGCAAAAAGCTATAAAGGCAAACATGGCATAAAGCTTCCCAGTCCTAAGATCGTGCCACATACCAAACATGAGCATCCGGAAACACCCGGCGATAAGATAACACTGGGTAAAACGAAGATTCTGGTTAACCCGGAAGAAGATGAGCCATAACCGCTATAAGCTCTTCTCTGCCTTGACCTGTACGGGACGAAAAAGGAATGATAACTACATCATCTCTGAGATTGAATGCGGATCTGATATCCTTCAGTCCCTTGTTAACAGCGCTTTTTGACATCTTATCCACCTTTGAAGCGATCAGTGCCGTTTTAAACCCGAAATATTTAATCCATTCCATCATTTGAATATCCTCTGCCGAAGGCTTATGTCGTATATCAACTATCTGAACAATTAGCACAAGATTTGACGCACCCTTAAGATATCTCTCAATCATTTCTCCCCATTTGTCTTTTTCGCTCGCCGAAACATTAGCAAAGCCATATCCGGGCAAATCAACCACATAAAACGAATCATTGAATACATAGTAGTTCAAAAGTCTGGTTTTACCCGGTACATTGCTTGTTCGTGCTAACTTAAAATTATTTGCAAGACAATTTATAAGCGACGATTTACCTACATTGGATCTTCCGACCAACGCTATTTGAGGGAATACATCTTCCGGCCAATCCTGCGGCATAACAGCGCTTTTTACAAATCCCGCTCTCTTAATTTGCATTCTCATCTCCCGTTTGTGTCTTAATAAACTGCTTTGACTGAGGAGATGTTAAAAATGCCTGTTCTATGACATTGTCCATATGATCTATAGGAATTATTTTGACGCTGCGTTTAATATTGTCCGGTATATCATCCAAATCCTTAACATTCTGCGAAGGGATAAGCACGGTCAATACGCCCGCCCTGTGAGCGGCAAGCACCTTTTCTTTAAGTCCGCCTATAGCGAGCACCCTTCCTCTTAACGTAATCTCTCCGGTCATTGCCACATCCTTTTTAACAGGTATAGCTGTAAGTGCCGATATCGTCGCAATCGTCATAGCCACACCCGCCGAAGGTCCGTCTTTGGGTATCGCGCCTTCGGGGATATGAATATGTATGTCGGTATTATTGTAGAAATCAGGATTTATTCCCAGCATATCAGCCTTTGCGCGGATATAACTAAAGCCCGCTCTTGCCGATTCTTTCATCACTTCTCCCAAATGGCCCGTCAACACCAACTTTCCGGTGCCTTTTAAAGGGATCGCTTCGATTGATAATGTTTCTCCACCGGTTACAGTCCATGCTAGGCCTGTGACCAAACCAACCTCATCCTGACGGTTTACTTTGTCATATCTATAATTAGGAGTACCCAGATACTTTCTCAAGTTTGCGGAAGATACCTTTACCTGTTCTTTTGAAGTTTCAACGACTATACGTGCGACCTTTCTGCAAATAGAAGCAATCTGCCTCTCAAGACTGCGTACGCCCGCTTCTCTCGTATAATCGGTTATAATTCTTTCTATCGACGAATCATGCAACAATATGCTTCCCTGATCAAGCCCGTGCTCAGACGCTTGTTTGGGTATAAGATGGCGTTTGGCAATATTTATTTTCTCATCGTCTGTATAGCCGGCTATGCGAATAACCTCCATACGATCAAGAAGCGGCCTCGGTATATTTTCAAGGCTGTTCGCCGTGGTTAAGAACATAATCTTCGAAAGATCAAACGGGATCTCAAGATAGTGATCCCTAAAAGCATAGTTTTGTTCCGCATCCAATACTTCAAGAAGCGCTGATGCCGGATCCCCTCTGAAATCGCTGCTCATTTTATCCACTTCATCAAACAAAAAAACAGGGTTTTTCGAACCGGCAAGCTTAATTGAGGATATCACCCTGCCGGGAATCGCTCCTACGTAAGTTCTGCGATGACCTCTTATTTCCGCTTCGTCCCTTACTCCGCCAAGCGACATTCTGATGAATTTGCGGTTTAGAGCGTGTGCGATCGATCGGGCAATCGAAGTCTTGCCCACACCCGGCGGACCCACAAAACAGAGTATCGGGCCTTTCATGTTTTTTGTCAATTGGTGTACAGCCAAAAATTCAATTATTCTTTCCTTTACTCTTTTGAGGCCATAATGCTCATCGGCCAAAACAGCCGCTGCTTTTTTAAGATCAAGATTGTCCTCGGTATATGCATTCCAAGGCATATCGAGTATCCAGTCCAAATAGGTCCTGATAATTCCCATTTCCGCCGAACCAAAAGGCATTTTCGCCAGTCTGTCGGTTTCTCGTATTGCTTTGTCGTAGGCTTCTTCGGGCAATCCGGCGTTTAAAATCTTATTCTTATACTCATCCACTTCATTGCTTAATTCATCTCTTGTGCCCAACTCTTTTTGTATGGCTTTCAATTGTTCCCGCAGATAATACTCGCGCTGCATTTTGTCCATTTGATTTTTTACGCGAAGGTTTATCTTTTTTTCTATTTCAAGTATCTGTATTTCCTTTGCCAGTATATCATAGAGGGTTCTAAGCCTTTCGGGTATGTCGAATGCGTCGAGCACCGCTTGCTTGTCCTCTGTTTTAATCAAAATATTGGCGGCTATCACATCCGCAAGCTGTCCCGGATTTTGTACCGAGTTAACAGAGATCAGTGTTTCCGGTGAGGCTTTGTTACTTAGCTTAATGTAATCTTCGAAAATATTAAGCAGGCTTCTCATAAGCGCTTCCTCTTCAAGAGCGTCCCGATTCTCCGCATTTTCGTCCGCTTCTTCGAGCTCTACCTCAAAGTATGGGGTTGTCTCTATGCATCTTACTATTCTTGCCCTGTTAAGTCCTTCCACCAGAACACGAATTGTATCCCCGGGCATTTTGAGCATCTGTTTAATTCTTGAGATAGTACCCACTTCGTAAATATCTTCAATAGCGGGATCATCATTTCTTGTATCTTTTTGCGTAGCAATAAAAAGCACCTGATTGCTCATCATCGCTTCATCAAGTGCGGCTATGGACCTGTCCCTACCCACATCAAAATGAAGCACCATATATGGAAATATTGTAAGCCCGCGAAGCGGCAGGCAAGGCAGCTGCTTGTTAATCTTTCGTTTCTTTCTTGGCACAAAAGCACTCTCCTAAAACATAGGCTCTCATTAAAAAAGCCGTTTATCCGCTAACGCTTATATATATCACATACAGCGGCTTGTGTCTACAATGAATTCCTGATTATCGCATGCTCTATCACTTCTTCAATTCTATCGGCGGCTATAATCTCTATGCTCTGCCCTTGAAACTGCACTTGCCAGTTATCTTTCGGTATTATGACCTTTTCCAAACCGGCTCGTTTTGCGGCTTCAAGTTTAGCTGTTATGCCCCCGACAAGCTTTAGTCTGCCGTGTATGGAAATTTCACCGGTCATAGCCACCTTATTGTCAACCGGCAGACCCGTTATTGCTGAATAAACCGCCACAGCCATGCTTACTCCCGCAGAAGGCCCGTCAACCGGAACACCGCCGGGAAAATTAAAATGAAGGTCATAGTCTTTAGTGCTTAAGTTCAAATATTTTCGCACAACCGTAAGCACATTGTCAACCGAGCCTTTTGCGGTTCCCCGGCAACGCAGTCTTCTGCCCTCGCGCCCTATCTCCTCCTCCTCGATGATACCTGTAATTGTTAAGATTCCCTTGCCGCGTGCGGCAGGCATCGCAGTCGCCTCAACTTCTATCAGATCTCCGAGGAACGGTCCGTAAACTGCCAATCCATTTACGAATCCCACGCGCGGCGCATCAGGCGCTACTCTTTCATTTCTCGGACAGTAATTGCCATTGTTTACAACCCATTCCGTATCTTTTTGAGATATGTCAAGCTTACCCTGAGTAAGGGCGATACCTCCCGCAAGCTGGACTATATTGACCGCTTCGCGCCCGCTTCCGGCATACTTGCCTATAAGTCGCACCGCATCCGGATCTATTGCAAATCCGCCTTTCTTCGCCGCCTTTTCGCCTATGAGCATTACTTCATCCTGTTGAAGGCTTCTGAAAAAAATCTCCAGGCACCTTGAGCGTATCGCAGGGGAAATGTCATTTGGACTGCGCGTGGTTGCTCCGACCAACCTGAAATCGGCAGGCAGACCATTTTGGAAGATCTCGTGAATATGTCTTGGAATATTTGCGTCTTGGGAATTGTAATAGGCGCTTTCCAAGAAAACCTTTCTGTCTTCAAGAATCTTGAGCAGTTTGTTCATCTGAGTAGGATGCAATTCACCTATTTCGTCAAGGAACAATACCCCGCCGTGTGCTTTACTTCGTTCGTCGAATCGTATTGAAGTAGCATCCATTTCTATAAATTTAGCAGCTGTCTTAAACGGAGATTGCGGATTGCGCTTGGCTTCCTCAAGAACCAGTCGCGCAGCGCAAGTTTTTCCGATTCCCGGCGGCCCATAGATCAACACATGTTGGGGATTTGGCCCGCAAAGTGCGGCCTTCAAAGCCTTTATACCCTCCTTCTGACCAATTATCTCATCGAAACATGCAGGGCGCGTTTTTTCGGATAACGGCTCGCTTAAACTAATCTCCCTCAGCCTTTTAAGTTTCTCCATCTCGATCCCGGACTCCCTCTCGACCGCTATCCTATTGCCCTGCTGGCTTTTTAACAGGTTTAAAAAATACAGCCCAATAACGATTGCAAAAAAGAACTGTATCATTATAACCACATTTCCCAGCAAGTCTCATTCCTCCCTGTTTTTAACCTATACATTCGGAAATAGTATATGTAAAGAGGATTGTTTTATCCGAATGTTTCCTGTTTGCAGAACAAATTTGCCCTATCGGGCAATCTTAAGGGACGGTGGACTAAGTGTCTACCGTTTCTCTTTTGAATACTAAAGTCCCTTCACATTCTGGGCAGATCAGGGTAGGCATACGATCTGGTTTTGTTT
>Ga0209616_1000030_pt1 | contig 40108 bp, 35 predicted proteins | sample FlocCalmetaG_FD_184153 | JGI IMG/M metagenome (GOLD analysis project Ga0209616, IMG submission 184153) | Freshwater bacterial and archeal communities from Indian Creek, Illinois, USA - Floc-Cal metaG (SPAdes) (version 2) | ecosystem: Environmental > Aquatic > Freshwater > Unclassified ...
GCCCTGCTCTGGCTTCCGGCGCACGGCTTAACTGAGATAGAGCCACCACAGGCACTTTTAATTCTCGGGCTAATGCCTTTAACGAACGTGATATTTCAGATATCTCCTGTTGACGATTTTCTATTCTGCCTTTTCCGGACATAAGTTGCAAATAGTCAATAATTACCATACCGATATTGCGCTCCATTTTAAGTCTTCTAGCCTTTGAGCGCAATTCCATTGAGTTAATGCTCGGAGAATCGTCTATATAAATCGGAGCTTGTGACAAGGGTCCTGCAGCTTTGACTAGTTTTAGCCAATCTGCTTCATCCAGTTTTCCTACACGGATTTTATGTAACTCGACATTAGCTTCAGAACTTAACATGCGTTGAGCTAATTGTTCCTTTGCCATTTCAAGGCTGAAAAGCGCTACCGGCACTCGTGCACGCAAAGCCGCATACTGGGCAATATTCAATACAAAGCTAGTTTTACCCATTGACGGGCGAGCTGCAACAAGTATCAACTCAGATGGATTTAATCCCGAAGTAATATTGTCGAATTCTGCAAATCCGGTTGGAACACCTGTAATTCTTCCCTTATTTTTAGCCAGTTCTTCAATGCGCGCATAAACCTCCAAAAGAACTTCTTTTATCGAGAAAAATTGATGGCTGTGCTGTCTTTGTGACAATTCAAAAATTCTTTTTTCAGCCTGATCAATTATGTTCTCCAATTCTTCCTGGCCTTGGTAACAATTCCTTATTATTTCATTTGATGCGGAGATAAGACGCCTTAAAGTAGATTTCTCATCCACTATCTTGATGTAATATTTTACATTTGCGGTACTGGGCACACTCATTGAAAGATCAGTTAAATAGGCTATGCCCCCTGCGCGTTCTAAATTGCCTCTGTTTTTTATCTCTTCCACCAATGTTACTACATCAACCGGATCACTCTTTGCATGAATGTCCAGAATGGCGGCAAAAATTTCTTTATGTGATTCGGAATAAAAATCATCGCTCTTTAAATGCTCGACCGCAGTTGCTAATGACTCCGCATCAATCAATATAGAGCCTAAAACAGCCTGCTCAGCTTCCATGTTGTATGGCGGAGTTCGATTTAACAGCTCAGTCAACGTAAACCACCCTAATCCTTCTCTACGCTTACTTTAAGCTTTACTACTATGTCAGGATATAGCTTTACATCAAACATATGATTACCTAGCGTCTTAATTGGTTCGTCCATAACGATTTTTCTTTTATCCAATTCAATTTTGTGATCTTTTTTGAGCGCCTCAGCTATTTCTTTTGATGTCACCGAGCCAAAAAGTTTACCACCTTCGCCGCATCGAGCTTTAACGATCACAGTGACAGCGCCGATATCCTTTGCTAATTTTTGGGCTAAATCTTTTTCCTTGTGTACTTTGTTCTCTTGCAATACCTTTTTATTTTTGATATCCAACAAAATACGCTCATTTACTTCCAGTGCAAGTTTTCTGGGAAAAAGGAAGTTTCTTGCGTAACCGTCGTTTACATTCAAAATATCATCTTTTTTCCCTTGTCCTTTAACATCTTCAAGTAATATTACTTTCATGGCTAACCTCCATTTACATCTTTGTATTTTGGGTATGAGCCCAAATAAACAAAAAACTTGCTGCAATTAGAAATCTTGTCTAATACTTCGCTTATCAGGTCATCTCTTGCATGACCATCAAAATCGACCAGAAACATATATTGTCCTAATAAAGTTTTCATTGGTCTTGACTCTATCTTTGTCAAATTTATACGTTTGTCAGCAAATAATTTCAGAGCCTCAAAAAGGCTACCGGGGCTGTTTGCAACTGTGAATGCAATAGATGTTTTGTCTTCACCGGTTGGTTCAGGAACCGTTTTTGATAAAACAACAAATCTGGTACTATTTGCAAGATTATCCTGAATATCTTCGGCTAAAATTTTCAATCCGAATACTTCGGCAGCCTTTTTGTTGGCAATTGCTGCCCAATCAGAATTAACTGCGGCTACTTCCCTTGCTGCTGCTGCTGTACTTGAAGTTGGGCGTTGTTCAATGCCTTTTACATTATTATAAAGAAATTTCCTGCACTGTGCCAATGCCTGTGGATGCGATAATACCAATTTTACAGCTTTTAAATCCACATCCGGTTTGGCTAATAGAAAGTGTCGTACCGGCAACACCACTTCAGCAGATATCTTGACATTTACTTCGTGAACAAGCATATCTGCCGTAATATTCACAGTTCCTTCAATAGCATTCTCCATTGGAACCATCGCTTTGTCAACACTAGCAGCCTCCACAGCATATATGAGTTCAGATATTTCCGGAAACTCAACCAGCTCGCAGACTGCATCCTTAGAGTAAACTATCGCCGCATCGTAAGCAAACGTCCCCTTTGGTCCAAGATAACCCAGTCTATACATACTATCGCTCCCAATTCTAAAAACAGGGATATGTTTCATGCATATCTATCTTACTTAAACAAAATCGGAGATCGCTTTATAGCAATGCGATCTCCGATTTTAGTCTTTAATATTTTAGTCTGTTGTAAACGGTAACAATGCAACATGCCGGGATCTTTTTACTGCAGCCACAACGCGTCTTTGATGTTGTGCGCAATTACCGGATACTCTTCTCGGGACTAGTTTCCCTCTTTCAGTTATAAACCTTCTTAGTTTATACGCATCTTTATAATCTATGGTGCGAAGCTTATCAACACATAAACTGCAAGGTTTTCTGCGTTTTCTACCCCTTTGTCTTTTGTCACCATCACCGGAGCCCGATTTTGACTTTCTGTCGTAGTCAGAAGTATTATATCTGGGCCTTTTAGCAGCCTCAGCCATTAGTTTCTCCTCCTCTTCCTTTGTTTTAGAATGGAAGTTCGTCTTCCTCTCCTTCGATCACTCTGAACCCTTCAAGTGATTCATCGTCCGAGCTGTTAGGTTGAGTAGGCTGCGCTTGTCTTCCTGATGAACCGTCCAAGAATTGCACTTCGTCAGCCACTACCTCTGTGGCGTAGCGCTTCTGACCGTCTTTACCGTCATAACTGCGTGTTTGAATTCTTCCGAGCACCGCTACCAATCTACCTTTCGCAAGATATTTCGCGCAATTTTCGGCAAGATTTCTCCATACTACAATGGGAATAAAATCTGCTTGTTTATCACCCTGCTGGTTGGCAAAATTCCTTGAAACAGCTAAAGTAAAGGTAGTCACAGCTGTACCGCTTGTGAGATAACGAATCTCGGGATCCTTGGTCAACCTTCCGATTAAAACAGTCTTGTTCATCATGTCAAGCACCAACCCTTCCTAATCGTCTTCTCGTATTATCATGTAACGTATTATAGTATCGGTAATCTTGTACACTCGTTCCAATTCTATCGGAACAAAAGCTTCAGCGCTGAAATTCATCAGCACATAGTAACCTTCCTTGAATCCGTCAATAAGGTAAGACAGTCTTCTTTTTCCCCATGGTTCAGCTTTGGTTACCTGTCCGCCTTGGTTGGTAACTAATGCTGCAAACCGTTCAATGGTAGATTTGACAGCTTCCTCATCCAGATCAGGACGCAGGATATACATTGACTCATACTTTCTCAAAATAAAACACCTCCTTCTGGACTATGGCTCTATCACAGGGATAGAACAAGGATTGGCCGAACAATACATTCGGCTTATATGAAATTAGTCATGACTGAATGATTCAATTCAAGCCAATAAGACTGAAAAATTATAACATCATTATTTACATTGTGCAATAGGATAAAACAAATCTCAAACGTATACGCCCTGACCTATTTTCCCCGACTTTTGCGGAATATATTAATCCCACCAAAACCTGCAATTATAGAAATATAAAATCCTAAATCATAAAACCAACCACTGTTGTCAGGCTCATAAATCCTCACATTTCTGTCAAAAAACCCGATAACTAGAGATATCGGCGCAATCCAGCCATGCCATACTCCCCAGAAAAATCCCGCAGGATCTTCATTTGTAAACCTTTGATGTCCCGGCACGCAACCTGTCATAAATATCAACATTAAAACCAGCATTATCATCAGAGCAAGAGTTTTTTTGTGCATGACAGTTCCTCCCATACAAGTTATTTGATTTTTTTACGAATAAACCCAAAAAAGTTGGATAAAATACCGCTTTTCTCATCTATCTTGAAATGTTTTGTAGTTTGTCGCGGCACGAAGATCACGCCCAGATCGCTTATGCCTTTCTGATAATCCTTGTGCTCAAGGACTAAGTTTACATCATCTCTTTTTACATCAAACCAGGCATATGAATGATACTCCATCAAAAATTTATCGAGCATATCTTTGCTGTTCACATCTTTACCGTTAACTGCAAGCAACACATCTCCAGATTTCATACCCATTTGTTCTGCTCGTGACAAAGGCAATACTTCAAGAATCTTAAGTCCTCTCCACGGAGCTTTAAAAGCAGGAATACCTTCCAGCTGCGTTTTCTTGCCAAATACAATTAAAAGTTCATGCAAAACAGGCGCAGCTAATGCAGCTATAAAAGAAACCCAATAAATTCTTGCCGATATCAAAGCAAGACTTAGAATGATAATGCTATAAACCCCAAGCCAAAAGCCTGTCTCTTTAACCCTACCCCGGGAAGTTCGAGTTATAGCTATATCAGAATATCCCATTACCGCAACTATCGGAAAAAGTGCCAAAACTTCAATTCCTGGCTGCTGAAAAAGAGGCCACCAATCAGGCATGGCTATTGCCCCTTCTGCCGCTTGCATTATGCCTTCAGGTGCTATTAGTACCACAAGTGGAATCGGCCAGACCTTGTTCATAAGATAAGCTCCAACCGTATTGTCATCTTTGTGTTTCACCCAAATTGGGAGACTATCTTTATATCCATCAAACAAAATTAAAAGACTCTCCATTAAGTGTAATATTCCAACCAAAGCAATTATCGATGGAACATTAATATCAGGCCAACCGAATAACAAGGCTGATAAAGCAACTATTCCTCCAGAATACGAAAAACATAGGTATCGTTTGTTTATAAACATAAGTAAAATAGCAAGCGGCCAAATGTAAAGTACAGCTTTGTAATCCAACGGTATACCTACAAGCACAATACAAAAGCTAGCCACAAGACCTACGATCATACCAAAAAGCACTGCACTTAAAAATCTTGTTTTAAGCGGAGTGCGGAGCGTTCCAAGCCATGCTTCCTCAAGCTTCGCGAATTTTGATATATACATAAAAGCTAAAGTTAAAACAACAATAAACATAAGACTCGTAATAGAATAAGCAAAATGAGTGATAACTATTTCTATAAGAGCCATGTTTTCTCCTTAAAACTATCATTTTTCAGCAAAGCTGATTTTTACCAAAAACAATACGACAATCTAACAGTGATGCAACTAGCTTATTGTGCTGTCTTTCGCAAAATCTCATCAATGCCCTTTTGCAACACGTCATCAAGCTCATCGGGCAGTTCATCACCCGGGTTCGCTTCCAGAAAATCACGTGCGGCTTGGGACATTTCAACAGGTATGTCCGGCACAATCCCAACATCCTGAATATTCCTTCCACTAGGTGTAAAATATTGCGAAGTCGTAAGTTTTAGCGCCGAACCATCCGCGAATGGTCCACGAATACTTTGTATAAGAGCCTTGCCAAAGGTAGTGCCGCCAACAAGAGTTCCCGCTTCAAAATCTTGTATTGCACCTGCAAGAACCTCAGAAGCACTGGCGCTGAATTCATCTATCAAGACCACAAGCGGCAATCCCATGTAATGTCTGTCTGACGAATAATCTTCCCTCATCCCCTGACGATTCTCACTATAAACTACTATTCCTTCGGGCAATAATAAATCTGCGATCTGAACACATTGATCAAGCATCCCCCCCGGATTCCCGCGCAAATCAAGTATCAACCCTTCCATCCCCTGTTCTATCAGAGCTGAAAGCGCTTGTTCAAAATTCTCAGCAGATTTTTCGTTGAATTGATATAACCATATATATCCAATACTGTTTTCAAGCATTTCGTAATCAAGAATTGGAATCTCTATTATTGCTCTTTCCAGAGTATGATCCGCTACTGTACCATCTCTTAAGATCGAAACGGTAACGCTGGTGCCGGGAAGTCCACGCATCATACCTACTGCTTTCTCAAGATTGCTCCCGTCAACATCCTGACCTTCAACCCTGATAATCTTATCACCTGTAGTTATTCCGGCGTTCATTGCGGGACTTGTGTCAAATGCTCGTACAACAGTTATCATGTTATCATCTTCATTTACAGTTACCCACAAGCCGATTCCTCCATACGTTCCCTGAGCACGCTCAACAAAATCCCTATACTCTTGAGGAGTAAAAAAATAAGTATAAGGATCTCCCAAAGCTTCCGTCATGCCCTTAATAGCCCCTGTTATCATAGCTTCCCTATCAGGCGCAATTAAGTGGTCCCTCTCGAGTACTTTTCGAACTTCATCAAGCCTTCTGAAGTCTTCAATGATCCCAAACTGTTCACGGGTTATTATTACTCGATCACCTTGCCTGATATCAACATATTCGCTAATCGTCAACGTAAGAATAGACGAAAAAATCACCGTAACGACAATAAGTACTGCCGCCCCTAAAGCCGCCGTTTTTTTGCTTATCATCCAAGTTCTCCTCTCAAACCCCAAACTCTAATCAATTGCGCATTCAAAGCATATTTTAAGACATGCTTAAGAATATCGTTAAGCTGCCTAAAACAATTATAACATTTTGCGCCTAATTATTCAAAAAATTCTGCTTTATCGTGCTAATATTAGCTTATCTGCTACGCAAATAAGGCATGGGATCTACCGGTCTACCATTTATCCTAACTTCAAAATGCGCATGTGCTCCCGTTGATACACCGGTACTGCCGACAATCAACACCGGGTCGCCACGCTCAACATTTTGACCTTCCGAAACTAATATTCTGGAACCATGGGCATAAAGGGTAGTAACATCACCGCCATGATCTATAATAACACAGTTACCATAACCTCCGAACCATCCTGCAAATATCACTATCCCATCCGCAGCGGCTACAAAATTTCTCCCATATATGCTTTGTCTGCCTCTGTCAGTTAAATTAGATCCTATATCTATTCCGGAATGCATTCTTCTGGTACCGAAAACCGGATGCACTCTATATCCAAAGGGAGACGTAACTCGATAAAACCCCGGTACAGGCCATTGCATAACGCCGCCGGCAAACTCTGCTCGCCGGTTGCGCTCATTTAATTGTCTTATAAGTTCCTGTATTTTACTTTCAAGCTGCTTTGAAGTCCTCTCCAAACCATCAAGTTGCCGTTCATATTTTTCTTCTTCGCTCTCAAGAGTTTCCAAAATCGTATAGCGTCTGCTCTCCTTAACTTCAAGCTTTGCCAAAAGATTTTCCTGTTCGAGCTGCTGATTTTCCAACTTTGCTAATAGATTGTTTCGTTCAGTTTTTGTTTGCTCGATCTCGATCTTTTGCTCACTAACGTTATCAACCAAAACCTTAATCTCTTGTTCCTTATCCTCGAGCATTGCTTTTTGTTCGTCAACAGCTTTTCTATTTAGCTCAATCTCTTCAAGTACTTTCTGGTCAAATGATACAACATTTCTTATTATTTCCAGCCTGTCAAGCATTTCATTTATACTGTCTGCCTCGAGTAAAAGCTCAAGATAAGACGAAGTACGGTTCATGTACATAACGCGAACTCTTTTTGCCATCATAACTTCATGTTCTGATGCTTTCGCTATGATACGTTCCAACTCGTTATTTGCATTCTCAAGTTCGTATTGAGTGTCTTCTAGCTGTCCTTCGATCATTTCCAATTCTTCAGTTTTTTGATTTAACTGCATATCGATTTTTTCCAGTTCATTCTTTGTTGTAAGCAGCTGTTCATTCAAATGATCGATTTGATCGCTTGTCTCACTCTGTTGCTCGTTAATATCCTTAATTTCATTGGCAGTATTCCTTTGATTTGCCTTTATTCCCTCGAGTTCATCTTTAGTTCTTTCTATTCGTTCGTTTATCTCATTTAACTCTTGCCTTTTGTCTTCAACATCGGATGCTATAGCAACCCCAATTGATAACAGGGAAACAATCATTAAAACAATAAGCACACGTTTCATGCCGAACCTCCGCAACTAAAAAATTATACTCTAAGATGTTTTTTTAGGGACAACGCGCTTGCAGCTATTCCAATACTTGCCCCTAAACTTATAAAAACCGCAAGTAGAGGATAAGCAATTTCAGCCATCCCCAAAAGACTGAGGAAGTCAATGTTGAATTCCTGAAGCAGCATTCCATGACTGTAATAATAGAGAATGTAATACGCTCCCAAGACCAGAACTGCTGACAAAAGCGCCCCCATTAACCCGAGCATCAGACCTTCCACTATAAACGGCCAGCGTATAAACCAATCTGTAGCGCCGATATACTTCATAATCCCAATTTCTTTTTTTCTCGAAAAGACTGTTGCTCTTATAGTATTACTCATAATAATCGTTGATATAAAAAGTAACATTACAACCAGCACTATGCCGGCAAAACGCAATAAACCCGCAAGCCTTTCAATAAACTCCACGACATGCTTACTATAGCTCACCTTTTCAACCGATTCAAGAGTTTGGGCATTACTTACTATTCCATCGACATATTCCGGTTTGCCGGTTCTAACTATAAAATAATCGGGCAATGGATTGTTTTCATGCGTATATCCCTCAAGCAATCTGCCCTGATCTCCCAGTTCAATCTTCCAAGCGGCTAATGCATCGTGTCTTGAAATAAAATCGACATAAACAATCCCATTCCAACTATTAATCGTTTTTTCAATGTTCGAAATCTCCTCCAGTGTTGCTCCACTCTCAAGAAACAGAGTTACTTCCATCTTGGATTCAATACCTCTTACAATGTGATTAAGATTAAACACAACCGAGAGTATTGCACCAAGTACAAACAACGCCGCCGCTATGGAAACTATCGATGCAAATGATAGACTTGCGTTTCGCGTAATGTTGTTTATACCTTGCTTCAAGTAGTATCGACTAGTCCTAAGCTTCATTGTAGTATCCGCTTCTGTCTAAATCGCTTATGATCTTGCCTTTGCTTAAAGTAATAACTCTTTTTTGCATCGAATTAACGATATCCTTGGCATGAGTAGCAACTATGACAGTGGTACCTCTACGATTTATATGATTCATAACTTTAATTATCTCCTGAGATGTATAAGAATCTAGATTTCCTGTAGGTTCGTCAGCAATCAGTATAGAAGGATTGTTCACAAGTGCTCTGGCCAAAGCAACCCGCTGCTGTTCTCCTCCCGACATATCAGAAGGGTATGCATGCGCCCTCTCAGCGAGACCAACCATTGCAAGAATCGAAGGTACCCTTCTTCTTATTTCCTTGGTTGAAGATTCAAAAATCTCCATAGCAAATGAAATGTTTTCGTAAGCCGTTCTGTCAGGCAAAAGTCTGAAATCCTGAAATACAACACCGAATTGGCGACGGTAAAACGGTATTCTCTTATCGTCTACATTTACCAATTCCTTATTGTTTACCATTATAACACCATCGGTCTGGTCGGTTTCCTTCAAGAGCAGCTTCACAACCGTAGATTTGCCCGCTCCGCTAGCACCGATTATGAAAACAAACTCTCCTCCTGCTATGGTAAAAGTCGCATTTTGCAAAGCTTTTAAGCCATTTTCATATATTTTCGAAACATTTCTGAATTGAATCAATAAGAACTCTCCTACTTTCGCATTTTTAACATCATCATGATCCTGAAAGTAACAGCATCATGAAAATTCCGAAGATCAAGACCAATTGCATTTTCTATTTTATCTATCCTATACACGAGTGTATTACGATGAATGTATAGACGACGTGCTGCCTCACTAAGGTTAAGACTGTTGTCAAACAAATTCTTTACCGTCGCCATCATCTCAGCATTAAACATTTTGTCGAATTCTACAGTAAATATATGCTTAACAAAAGATTCAGCAATATTATCAGGAATTTGATTAACAAAGCGCTCTAACAAAAGATCTTCGTTTATATAAATATTATCACTAGGATTGTATATAAGCCCCACTTCAATCGCTTTTTGCGCATCAATATACGAGTCTCTCAACCAGGTTAGAGCGGATTTGCAACTTCCTACTCCGACAATTACTTTGATTGAAGTCTCACTGAAAACCGTTTCAAAAATCGCGGCAGCAAGCTGTTCAAAATCACCGTTTTCAGTTTCATCAGTCAACGTCTTCACTAAGGCTATTGTACGCTCATCCATATGAACCAAAATATCCATCCGATTTTTAGAAAAAGCCTCTGATAATATCTCATAAACTTTATCTATCTTAAGTTTAGGCGTGCGAATAACAATCACACTTCGGGGTAAATCCGCATCGATCTTATGGTCGGCTATAGCTTCCTCAATATCAAATCCTGAAATATCACCTGACAGAATCTTGCGTAAACACTCTTCCCGAGATAGTTTTCTGTTTATCAATGTGAGGTTTGCTTCAATCAACTTAGCAATCAATGTGGCAAAATCTTTTGTTGATTTGCCAGAACCTACCAATGAAATGTAATATTTGACCTTGTTTTCTATATGGATAGGAGAATAAGTCCTTCCTTCTTTAATGAATATGTTTGGATAAGAGCCACCGCCTGGTTTTGGTATATTCGCATCACTACGACCAAATTGTAACTTTGATGTGCTGGCTATAATTTTAGCATCTAAATCGGTCACATCAGCTTCAAATTGTAAATCATTCATCAAAGAATCAAGAACATATTGGATTTTTTTATCTGCTAACATAATCATCCGCCACCTATCTTTGAGCATACAATATTAGTAAAAACAAACAAAGCAGAATACTAATCTATTATATGATTAATTTCTGCTTTGTTCGCGAAAATCCTTCTATTATTGACAAAAATTTATTTTGAAAGTATGGTTTCTTCAGTATCCTTGTCAAAAAAGTGTAATCTGTTAGTATCAATTGCGATCCTTATAGTATCTCCAAATCTTGCTACTGACCTTGGATCGACTCTAGCTGTGACATTTTTGCCGGAAATCGTAAGGTAAAGGTAAGTCTCAGAACCCATTAGCTCTACGACATCTACATATGCCTTAACAGTGCTTTCTGAAGCGCTTTGCAGGAATATTTCCTCGTCATGTAAATCTTCGGGACGAATACCCATTACAACTTCTTTACCTACATAAGAAGCATCTTTTAACTTTCTGATTTTGCCTGCGGGAATTTTGATCTTATTGTTTTCAAAAACAGCAAACACATCGTCTCCCGACTTAGTTAAAACAACGTTAATAAAGTTCATCTGAGGACTTCCTATGAACCCTGCCACGAAAAGATTTGTAGGATGATCATAGAGAACCTGCGGTGTATCCACCTGCTGCATGAATCCATCCTTCATAACCACTATGCGGGTTCCCATCGTCATAGCTTCAGTTTGATCGTGGGTCACATAGATAAATGTGGTCTGAAGCCTGTTGTGAAGCTTAATTAGCTCTGTTCTGGTCTGCACTCTGAGCTTTGCGTCAAGGTTTGACAAAGGCTCGTCCATTAGGAACACTTTCGGTTCACGTACTATGGCGCGTCCTAAAGCAACTCTCTGCCTCTGCCCACCGGAAAGAGCCTTCGGCTTTCTGTTTAAAAGATGCTCTATATCCAGTATCTTTGCAGATTCTTTAACCCTTCGGTCGATTTCGGTCTTTGGGACTTTCCTTAGCTTAAGACCAAATGCCATGTTGTCATAAACTGTCATATGAGGATACAATGCATAGTTCTGGAACACCATCGCGATATCTCTGTCTTTCGGAGCGACATCGTTCATAAGTCTATCCCCGATGTAAAGGTCTCCTTGCGTGATTTCCTCAAGGCCGGCAACCATGCGCAAAGTAGTGGTTTTACCGCATCCCGAAGGACCTACTAGTACAAGGAACTCTTTATCCGGTATTTCCAAAGAAAAATCGTTAACCGCTGTTACTCCGCCTTGGAAAACCTTAAACAAGTTTTTCAGAGTTACACTCGCCATTTTTACAACTACCCCCTAAATTTAATATGACGCTTTAATTAACAGCGCCAATTTAAAGCAATTATACTGTTTAGATTTCGTTCTGGCTATAGCTATTGTTTACAAAAAAAATGCCCCTGTTTTTGAGCATTTTTCAACAAAATGTTAAATGATATATTCATCTTTATTGGGTTCTCTGCTATCAAGCTCCTTTTTCTTACTCTCAAATCCCGGTCTACCCATCAAAGCATAAGTGGCCTCTTTACCTTCTTCCACACCCGGCTGGTCAAATGCGTTTATATTTAAAAGTTCACCCTCAAATGCAGTCTGCACTTCGAGCAAGTACATAAACTGTCCGACCGTAAAAGCATTAACCTTAGGGAATCTTATCGCCATATTAAGTCTGCCTGCTTTTAAAAGGGCATATTCAGTAGCGTTCTGTTCGGCTTTTATTAAATCATCAAATGTTTGTCCTCCTAAAAACGCTACATCCGGTAAAGATTCAAACCCTTTAGGTATCTCCAATTTATTGCGGTATTCATCGACAGTAAGGAAAGTGATAACTTTGTCAAATGGTCCTTCAGTATAAAGTTGTACTTGTGAATGCTGATCTGTAACCCCCAATGCTCTCACAGGAGTTTGCCCCGTGTGTACAACTTGTCCATCAAGCGAATATTTCTTGCCCAGACTTTCTGCCCACAACTGGGCATACCAGTCAGCCATTAATTTCAACGAATCCGCATAGGGCATCATCACCGTTATGTTTTTACCTGACGTCATAGCGATATATTGCAGCAGTCCTCCCATATATGCCGGATTTGCATACACATCATGCGTTGAGCACAATTCGTCCATATAAGCTGCTCCTGCGAGCATCTCCTCTATATCTATCCCGCACACTGCGGCAGGCAATAGCCCCACCGGACAAAGCTGTGAAAATCTTCCTCCAACCCCATCCGGCACAAAAAAAGTCTTGTAGCCTTCTTCTCTTGCTATTTTTATGAGGCTACCCTTTTGTTCATCGGTTGTTGCTACTATCTGTTTCGCATAATCGTTGCCAACATGCCGTTTTAGCATATCATGAACCAGTAAAAACTGAGCCATGGTTTCAGATGTACTGCCCGATTTTGTAACAACATTAAAAAGAGTCTTTCGCACGTCTATAATATCAAATAACGCACTCATGCGCTCGGGATCTATGTTGTCCACCACGAAAAAACGTGGTTTACCTCCTCTTTTTGACTTCGGAAGATCGTTATAGTAAATGTGATTCAATGCTTGATTTACGGCCAAAGGGCCTAATGCGGAGCCACCGATACCAAGCAGAACAAAATCATCATATTGCTCTGAAATGTCTTTGGCGGTCGTAAGGATTTCCTGTACTACATTTTGTTGATTATATGGCAGCTCTCTCCATTTCATCAATCCCGCTTTACGCTTCTCATCCATAGAAACTGCAGCTTCACGGACTTTGTCTTGATATGATGACAGTTGTTCTTTTGTTATCGCGTCCTCGCCGGTTAAAAAATCAGCTGTCATTTTGTTGTAGTCAAGTCTGACCCTCATGCTTTCTCGCCACTTAATATCATTATATCTTTTCATGCTAATCATCCTTCCATTAAAACTGTATGAATATTACCATGTAAATCATGGCTCAGTCAACTTTTGAACTTTCTAATTTATCATCTTGCGAATTGTCCAAAATTCACCGTCAAACTCGCAAATTACAGCTCCATGAATATCGTTTCTTAAAACTTTTATACCCTCTTTTGTTAACCGATCCAGAACTTCTTTATGCGGATGACCGAAATTATTGTTACCGACCTGTATCACGGCCAAATACGGATTAACCGCGTCAAGCCAGTATTGGGACGTTGATGTCCTGCTTCCATGATGTGCAACTTTCAAAATGTCTATGTTTTTATCCCAATCCGAAGCAATATACTCTTCCACATCTTCATAAATATCTCCTGTAAACATTACTTCCGCATCCTTATATCGGAGCAAAAAGATAAGCGAGCGATTATTATCATCCCCAACGTAAAAGCTGCTTAAATTCAACCCTTGTGCATCAGGATAAAAGACTTCCAGCGTGACATACCTTCCTATGGAGTAGATTTGTCCCGCAGAAGCCTTTATAGTATTGATATCTTTTCTATCTATTATACTTTTTAATTCATGATACTTTTCACTACCCTCGCGCGGCGGATATTCCATAAAAACGTCAATTGGTATATGTTTAGCAACAGCCCTGAGACCCCCGATATGGTCGCTGTGATCATGTGACTTGACTACCAGATCAAGCCGGCTGACTCCGTTTTTAAGTAAGAAAGGCACAACGATGTCCTCTCCCGGCTCAAATCCGCTGTCAGAATCTAACAACCTTCCTCCGCCATCTATCAAAACATGCTTTTCATCGGGAGTTTTAATGTATATTGAATCGCCTTGTCCTACGTCAATGAAGACTAATGTGAGATCATTACGTATATAAGGTTGTATTGTCGAATATAATAAAGGCACTAACGCTAAAATGGCACACCAGACAAAAACGTTTTTTATCCATAACGGCTTTTCATCGGATAAAATCACTATTGCGAAATAAAAACATACCAGTGTAAGTATTGAAGGGGAAACAATATTGATAAATGCCATTGGTATTTCAGATGCCAGTTGAGCACCCTCAATAAACAGCCAGGAAGCGATTTTAAGCGGCCATCCAATCATTTCGGCAAATATCGGCAAAATAAGTCCTACAATCATAACTACAAATCCGAAGCATACCATCAAGCCGGAAAGCGGCACAAAAATTATATTGGCAGGAATAGAAACCGGTGAAAATATATTAAAGTGATAAGCAATTAATGGCACAACTCCAAGCTGTGCCGCAAACATGACTGACAATGTGGACGACAGCCACTTAGGCAAAAAGCTTAATGCGTTCATTAGCTTGTTGTTAAATAGAATAATACCCAAAACAGCACTGAATGATAATTGAAACCCTATATCAAAAATATCCAGAGGTCTTATGTTGAGTATACCAAGCGCAGCCAAAGCAAGACTGTTTAAAGCATCAGGCCTTCTTCCCGCAAATTTCCCTCCTAAATAAACTGTAGCCATAAAGACCGCCCGTAAAACTGAGGGTGTAGCGCCAGTCAAAATACAATAAAACCACAAAATCCCGATCTTTATTATAATAGCCAGTTTGGCTGATATAGGAAGAAAGTCAAAAATCTTATCAAGCATAAGTAGTATAAAACCTACATGAAGACCTGATATCGCAATGATGTGCGCAAGACCGGTCTGTCTAAAATCAACTGTTAAATCGTCAGGTAAACTCAATCTGTCTCCTAACATCATTGCATTCATCAGATCGCCTTCAAGTCCGCCTACCGATTCTAAAAAGACATAGCGCACTCTAGCTCTTACAATATCCATCATAACGCTAGGGAAAGACAAATTTTTCTCGCCAACCTTCTCCACGCCTGAGGATGATATGTTTAATACATAATGTATACCTCGCCTGGAAAGATATTGCCTGTAATCAAAAAGGGCCGGATTTCGCCTTTCTCTTGGTAGCTCCAAGATCCCTTCAATTTGTAATATATCACCTCTATCAAAATCCTGAGCATTTAAGGCTACTCTTGGAGGAAACACGTTAAGCCTTGCAGTAGCTAAGCCCTCTATCTCAAAATCCCTGTTTGATGCTTCAAGTATTTGCACTAAATACGAATCACGATCTTCTCCATGCTCTATAACTTTTTCAATGCGAGCACGAAATGTAGCTTCGCTACCTAAAACCTCTTTCAATGGGTTAGCGAAAACTTGAGTCAATTGTGAATTGAGCGCACCTGTTACCATTATGGCAGCAAGTATAAAATGAAAATATTTGCGGTCGCTTCGAGCCAAGACCCAAGCGACTATGACCGCTGTCAGTGCCAATCCCCACAGCAAAACTGTAAAATTCCCAACCCATTGAGAAGCGGCTATACCTGTGCTATACGCTGCCAACACCCAAATCGCAGGCCGTTTAACATCAACCATCAGAGTCAACCTTTATCAAACTTCATAAGTACACATTTCTTGTGCCACATAAGGATTAGAATAATACAAAGAACATTCATTAAATAAATCATTTTCATCGTATAAAGGCCAGATATGGCTTAATAATAGCTTCGAAACAGAAGCCTCAAAGGCTATCTTGCCAACTTCCGCCGCAGTCATGTGATTAACAGACCCCTTTTTATCTTTTTCAAGCAAGCACGCATCGGCAAGAAAAAGATCAGCTCTTTTTGCAAAATCCACTAAAGCTTCATTGTAGCTGGTATCTCCACTATATACCAATCGTTTTTGTCCATTCGACACACTGACGGCATATGAAAGTACAGGATGCGTCATTTCAGCAAAAGTGAAATTAAGCGTATTTATCCGGACATTACTTTGTGGCTCAATCGGCCATAACTCAAACGCATTTTTATAAGCCATTTTAAAGAAATCCTCAAATGGCGAGGCAGGTAGATACACGGGAAGAGGATTATCCTGCCTGATTGAACGAGCAGCCATTATGTCCAATGCGTATTTTAAGATCAGCATATCACAGTAATGATCGCTGTGTAGATGTGAAATAACTATAGCATCAAGCTCGGTCAAAGCGCACACTTGCTGCAGTCGACTTAACACCCCGTTTCCACAGTCGATAAGCACCCTCGTATTGCCATCTTGCACGAGGTATCCTGAACAAGCACCCCCAGGCGCCGGGAATGGTCCGTATTTCCCTAAGACGGTCAACTTCATGTATGCTCCTCCGTTCTTTCTTGTTTGTATCCAATTTTAGCATAATGTCATAAGAAACAAAAGATCGCGTTGATTCTTTTCTCACAATATAAAGTGTTCAATTGTTAAATTTATGTTAAGTCTATTTCTTTTTGTATGGTTTGCTGTATAATAGTACACATATGCTGCATTTAATGCCAGCATCTCTACATGAGGGAGGAGTTCTTATTAAGTATTCGCAACGTTCTATACCCGCCCGACCACTGCTTTTCAGCAACTCGAAGTACCGCCGCATGACATTTGAGCAGGTATACGAGATCATATTGGACTTTATAGGTCAATCTCCTTACAGCGAATATCGCCTGTCCATAGGCACAGATTCTCAAGTAACAAAACACACGCTTTTTGTAACCGCTATTCATCTCCACAGGATCGGTAAAGGTGCCATAGGATTTATAACACGCCACGTAATCGGAAGGCCCATTTACAGTCTACGGGAAAAGATTTATTACGAAACCAGCAAGACAATGGAAGTGGCAGCCTTGTTTGATCCTGATGTATTGGACGGGATGCTTGATATTTTGATCAATCCTTCCAGTTCTTATGGGGACATATTTTTTGAATTTCACCTGGATATCGGTACTAAAGGAGCCACTCGCGATCTTATAAATGAAATGGTTGCCATGGCAAGCGCAACACCTTTTGAGCCTAAAATCAAGCCGGATAGCTACGCTGCCAGCAGCTACGCTAACCGATACACCAAGTATTCGGATATTTACAGGAAAAATAAACTACGCTGAGTGATTTTACCTTGTAATATCTTTGATAGTTTTTGCGCAAGTGATACAATATCAAAAAACATTGACAATCTCAACGTTTCCTGCTAAAATTATTTTTTAATAATTGTTATTATTTAGTATTTTACAGGAAGTGTGAACCATATGGAGAAATATAGAAAAATCGGATTTAAGCTGACACCGCAACGGATAGCGATACTAGACTATCTCGAAGGAAATAATGAACACCCTTCGGCTGAAGATATATACAAAGCAGTATCAGAGAGATTTCCAACTATGTCTTATGCCACTGTTTATAATACCATGGATGCATTAGCTGAAAAGAAATGTGTAGTCGAGCTTAACATCGATACTCACAAAAAAAGGTTTGATCCGGATGTCAGACCTCATAACCACCTTATTTGTACAAAATGCAGTCAAGTGGTCGATGTATTCGAAAAATACTCTCTTGATATACCAAAAGAGCAGAGGCAGGGATTTGAGATCACAGGTAACCTGATCGAATTTTACGGTGTTTGTATAAAATGCAAAAACGGTTTTCCCAAAAAAACGAAGGAGTGACTCGTTGACAAACCGTTGATTAAATTTTAAAATAGATCTAACTAAATATTACTCCGAGCCTTAAAGCCTAAAGCTTGTGAGAGCGATGGTTTACGGCCGATAGGGGCAAGTTGGAAACGACTTTCCCTCCCCATTTGGAAAGGAGCAGCAATCACTCTTGTATTAGTATCCAAACTGATCCTTTAAAGGTCAGTTTTATTTTTTTTAGGAGGAATTATTTATGCTTAAATTACCAGACAAGGCGCAACGTCCCACCATATACTTTATAGGTGTGACAACTCAAAAATCATCTATTATGGAAGTTTTCCCTAAATGGGCAAAAGCACTATCAATAGATGCAGCTATAAAGGGAATAGATATCTCTATACACGCGGATCGTAAAGATTATATCGATTGTGTTACGTTCATAAAGAACGATCCTTTGTCTTTGGGAGCTTTGGTCACAACTCACAAAATAGACCTTTTCCATGCCGCAAAGCATTTGTTTGAATACATCGACCCTTATGCGGAAAAGCTTGAAGAAATCTCGTCTATCTCAAAGAAAAACGGAAAGCTATGCTGCCATGCGAAAGATCCTATATCAAGCGGCTTGTCTATGGAATCATTTATACCACCAAATTTTTGGAGTACAAACAGAGGAGAAGTTCTTTTACTCGGTGCAGGCGGGAGCGCTCTTGCTATGTCCCTTTACCTGACTCAAAGCAAATGGGGCGATAATGTCCCTTCAAAAATTATAATCACCAATCGATCAATGCCAAGGCTTGAAGCTGCAAAGAGGAAGCTTGACGATCTTAACCCGAAAGTCCGATTCGAGTATATACACACTCCCAATCCTTCGGACAACGACAGGATATTAGAGGGGCTTAAACCATATTCTCTGATAGTCAATGCGACAGGATTAGGAAAAGACGCCCCCGGCTCTCCTATAACCGATGAAGCGTCATTCCCTGTGAACAGTCTAATCTGGGAAATCAATTACCGCGGAGCGCTTGATTTTATGCATCAGGCGAACAAGCATAAAACTACAAGAGATTTACACGTCGAAGACGGCTGGATCTATTTTATTCACGGATGGACTCAAGTCATATCCGAGGTATTCCATATATCATCGAATGGCAAAATGCTTGACCTTTGCAATAGTATCGCAATGGAGATGAGAAACAGCGATTAGAGGAGTTATGCGATTTTCTTTGCCTTTGATTTTGAATAGACATCAAAGGCAACAGCTGCAAGCAATACAAGCCCTTTAATGATGTTTTGCCAGAATGTGCTGACGCCCATAATGGACATTCCGTTATTCAATACGCCCATTATAACGGCTCCGATAACAGCCCCTAATACCGTACCGATACCTCCTGATGCAGAGGCTCCGCCAATAAAACTTGCGGCTATCGCGTCAAGTTCGAACCCTACACCAGCAGTAGGAGAAGCCGAATTCAACCTGCCGGCAAATATTATCCCGGCAAGCGCGGATAATAAGCCCATGTTGGCGTATACCCAAAACAATACCTTTTTAGTGTTTACGCCCGAAAGCTCGGCAGCCTTGGCATTCCCTCCCAAAGCATATATATGACGACCGGCTATTGTTCTAGTGGTAAGGAAAGTATATGCAGCTATCAACACCGCAACGAGAATAAAAACGTTCGGGAGTCCGTCATCCATTGCCAGCCAGTAGGTAGCCAGATTTATAAGCGCAACAATAGCAGCAATTTTTAAAATAAATGCACGCTTATCCATTACGTCAAATCCTTGCTTTACTTTATTGAGCCTTGATATAACGGACAAAATGATATATATAACCGAACAAGCTACCCCTATTACGATAGTTGTAATATGTAATACCCCATTCCCACCGATAAAATCAGGTATCATGCCTGAAGCCAGAGTGACGTAATCTTGTGGTAGTCCAATGGTTTGTCCGTCAAGTATAAGGTTGTTTATACCACGAAAGACAAGCATACCTCCCAGCGTGACAATAAACGCAGGAATTTTGATGTATGCTATCCAGAAACCCTGCCACATACCGGCAAGCAGACCGCATAAAAGGCCAAAAATTATAGCTATCGGAACAGGTAAACCAAGATTGACACTAAGGAAAGCTGACATAGCACTGACAAGTGCGACCACAGAACCTACCGACAAGTCTATATTACCACCTGTCAATATACAAAGCACCATCCCGATTGCTAAAATCAAGATATGGCTGTTTTGAAGAATAAGTCTTGTTACATTTCTTGGCATTAATAATATGCCATCCGTCAAAACCTGAAAAAATGCCACAATTACTATGAGTGCAATCAACATGGCATATTGACGCATGTTATTTCTAAACGCACCCTTAATTTTTGATATCAGATCCAATCTAATCACTCCTTACTGTCCCGAAGCAATAGGCTCCGAAGTATTTTGGATGATGCAGCGCATAATACTTTCCTGACTAGCACCTTTTGCATCCATCTCACCCACTATTCTACCTTCATTCATAACATATACTCTGTCACAGATCCCAAGTATTTCAGGCAACTCTGATGATATAACCAGAACGCACTTATTCTCGCTTGCAAGTTTGTTTATGATTGTATATATTTCATATTTTGCCCCTACATCGATTCCTCTTGTAGGTTCATCCAGAATAAGAACATCGGGCTCAGAAAAAATCCATTTACTTATAACAACTTTTTGTTGGTTACCGCCCGACAGATTACCGGTCAGTTGAAACACGCTTGAAGAGCGTATATTAAGCTTTGTTCTGAATTCCTTAGCAACTTGAACTTCCCTGCTCTCGTTTACTACTCCGTTTTTAGATATTTTTCCGAGTGAAGATAAAGTTATATTGCGTCTGATATCGTCTATTAACACCAGCCCTGCAGTTTTTCTGTCTTCTGTTAAATAAGCGATCCCTTGCGAAATCGCGTGACTTACGTTTTTAATCAGGATCTCTTTTCCATCCTTATAAATTCTGCCGCTTATTCGTTTTCCATATGATTTGCCGAATATGCTCATAGCAAGCTCTGTCCGCCCTGCTCCCATGAGTCCCGACAAGCCCACGACCTCGCCTTTTCGCACCTTTATGTTTATATGATCGATTTTTATCCGATCTTCATCCAACGGATCGTATACTACCCAGTCTCTTACTTCAAAGCCCACATTGCCTGGATTCGAAACCCTCTTTGGGAAGCGGTCAACCATCTCTCTTCCCACCATGCCTTTTATTATCCGGTTTTCAGATATGTCATCATTTTTCTTTGTAAGCGTTTCTATCGTGCTACCGTCACGAATTATTGTTATCTGATCAGCTATTTTTGTAACTTCGTTTAGCTTGTGTGAGATAATTATACACGTTATCCCTTGCTTTTGATTCAATTCAACCAAAAGTTCCAGAAGTTTGCCGGAGTCTTCATCATTTAAAGCTGCCGTCGGCTCATCTAAAATCAGAAGTTTTACATCCTTGCATAAAGCTTTAGCAATTTCAACCAACTGCTGTTTCCCTACTCCGATATCCTTAACGAGGACATCTGGTTTTTCCTTAAGTCCTACGCGTGCCATGAGTTTTCTGGCCTGTAAAGTTGTATCATCCCAATTTATGACACCTCTTTTGGCTCTTTCATTGCCTAAAAATATGTTTTCAGCAATAGTCATGTAGGGGATCAGGGCGAGTTCCTGGTGAATAAAACTTATCCCTAGCTTTTCGCTTTCCCTTATATCTCGAAATTTGCATTCTTCGTTCATGAAAAGTATGTTGCCGGTATAAGTTCCATATGGGTATATTCCGCTCAAGACATTCATAAGTGTCGATTTCCCCGCTCCGTTTTCGCCCACAAGAGCATGGATCTCGCCATTCTTAACTTTCAGATTAACATTGTCTAAAGCCTTTACACCCGGAAATATTTTTGTGATGTTTAGCATTTCAAGTATATTTGTTACCATATCGCACCTTCAACCTGCATCTTTTAAAATGGATAAACTTGCAGCGGAAATCCTTCTCCCGCTGCAAGTCTTGCAGTTTATACTACCTTAATTGTTCTTCTGTGTAATATCCGCCCTCGATCAGAACTTCCTCATAATTTTCAATTGTTACAACTATTGGCTCTGAAAGGTTTGTCGGGACAACTTTTACGCGGTTGTCATATGTTGTTGTATCGTTAACCGGCACTTCAACACCATCTCTTAAAGCAATAATCATGTCAACAACTTGGTCCGCCAAAACTCTTGTATCCTTGAAAACCGACATCGACTGCTCACCTGCAATCATCATTTTTACATTTATTACATCAGCATCCTGCCCTGTTAGAACCGGGAAAGGTTTGTCGGCTGATCCATATCCTGCGGCTCTAAGCGAGGCAACTATGCCTTGCGCAAGACTATCGTTAGGTGAAAGAACTACATCGATATTTTTGTCTGCATAGTATGCAGTCAAAAGATTATCCATGCGATTTTGTGCTCCTTCAGGCTTCCATCCCTGAATGGCTATTTGCTCCATATCGACCTGCCCGGAATTGACAACAAGTGTCCCTGCGTCGATATGCTCCTGAAGAACGCTCATAGCGCCGTCAAAGAAGAAAAATGCGTTATTGTCATCAGGAGATCCGCCGAAGACTTCTAAATTGAAGGGACCGGCATTCGCACCTAAACCAAGCGCATCTACAATGAAATTCCCCTGAAGTTCTCCTACGCGGAAATTGTCAAATGTAGCGTAATAGTCAACATTTGGTGTGTCCATAATCAGTCGGTCATAAGCTATTACTATTATTCCTTCGGTTGCAGCTTCTTCCAATACACTTCCGAGAGCAGCGCCATCGACAGCAGCTATCACAAGCACGTCAGCACCTAAAGTTATCATATTTTCCAACTGTGATATCTGCATGTCAACTTTGTTTTCAGCATACTGCAGATCTACTTCAAAGCCTTCGGCTTCAAGCATCTGCTTTAGATTCTGCCCGTCCTGATTCCACCTTTGCAATTCCATCGTGGGCATCGATACTCCGATTAGTTTTGCGTCACCTTCCGCCGGCTGTCCGGCCTGTGGCGCGCACCCGGTTAAAACAAGAGCGACAAGCAACAATAAGGACAATGCCAGTACAAAAATCTTTTTCATGTCTACCTCCTAAAAAATGTTATTGATTTTATTATAGAATTACACTAAGCATAGGACAAGACGATTTAATTATTATTTCATATACTTTGTTGTCACGATGCAAAAACGATTTTGCTTGTATAGCATTATTTTAACATTTCAATCGTGCTAGTTTCAATGCATTTAACGATGTTCAGAAGGTATATTCCGGTACACATCTTCTAAAAGGTGAAATCCATCCCTTATTATGGTATCCATCATGTTATGCCTTGTTACCGCGACAGGTTGGAATTTCAAGTATGGAATCACATAAGTTCCATTATCTATAGTATAGTTTGCTGAAGGAGTTTCGCCTTTTGCCAGCATAACGGCTGCCTCCGCCGCCCCTTTAGCCAGAACTCCTATGGGCTTGTAAACGGACATATGCTGAGTGCCTTCGACAATACGCTGACAAGCTGCCAATTCAGTATCTTGGCCACTCACCGTAACTATGCCTGCGAGCCTGTTTTCGCTTAAAGCTTTAATCGCGCCTTCAGCCAGCAAATCGTTCGCTGCAACAATTGCATTTATCTCATTTCCATCAGCAATTAGCGTATTAACAAACTCATAAGCTTTTTCTGCCCTCCAGCCTTCCGCCCATATTTCGCCGATTATCTCAATATCTCCTGACTCGATATAAGGGTTTAAGACGCTCATATACCCTTCCCTGAGAATAAAGCTGTTATGGTCATAAGGAGATCCGTTTATCAGCACATATTTTCCGGAAGGCACCTCTCTTAGCAGATATTGCGCCATAAGACTTCCTACCGCAAAATTATCGAAAGATACATAAAGATCGATGTCGGCATTCATTATAAGACGATCATACGCTATAACTCCAATACCATTATCTTTTGCTTTTCTGATTACAGCTGTCAAAGCGTCTTTATCGTGAGGAATAACCACGATAACATCAACGTCTTGCCTGATCATTTCCTCAATCACCCGAATTTGATCCTCACTGTCCTCGAAAGTGTGCTTCACCAAAACCTCCGCGCCTAATTCTTTAGCGCGCGCGACAAAAATATCCCGGTCACGCTGCCACCTTTCAATAACGAAAGTTTCGGTTATGAATGCTATCCTTATGACATCATCCTGCTCTAATTCCCTGTTATCAGCGCATCCGCCAAAAAGTAGCAAAGGCAACATAACAGCTACGGTAATCTTTATTCGCATCCAAAACATAAGCTACACCCCTTTAATGAAATCAGATGGAGAATGGTCAGTGTGTTTTCTGAAAATACGGCTAAAATAATTAGGATCGCTATATCCCACCAAATAGCAAATTTCTTTGATGGATTTGCCGCCTTCCTTCATAAGTTCTTTCGCTTTTGATAAACGCAGGCTGGTCAAATAATCTATAAAATTTACGTTGATCTCCTTTTTGAATAATTTACTCAGATAGTGATGGCTTACCCCGATTTCTTTTGCCGTTTCCTCGAGGGATATGTCGCAGTTATAGTTGTTTTCGATATAATTCTTAGCGTCCTGTACAATTCTGCTAATATTCCCTTCCCGGACTTTTTGAATTTTCATCGTCAGATCGATCAATCTGGTTTTATACCATGCTTCAAATTCCTTAAAGTCTTTTATGTCAAGCATTTCGTTCAGATAAGTGCTGAAACTCAAATGTGCGTCTTCTCCGACGTTTAATTCCTGAGCCAAGCGATGCGCGACTACCATAATTTCGATGAGTTTATTGCGAATGTTTAGCCCACAGCTTCCAAATAATCCTTTAACATCGTAGCTGTCAAAAATGCCGTTAATAATTTCTCCGACTGCCCCTGCGTCGCCATATTCAATTGAGTTAAGCAATTGCCATTCATCAGCCGAAGCCAATCCCTTTTCTTCAATTTTTGCCGGGATATCAAGATAATGTGTTACGCCTGCCGAAGCTTTCCTTAAAGCTTTTCGTGCTTCTTCATAAGATTCTAAGATGTTGGATTTATCCTTAACATCACCTATGCCGACCGTAAAATCAAGGTTGCTGACTTTCTTAATTTCTCTTAAAATTTCTTCGGCAAAACCAATGCTCTTAAGACGGCCTTCGCTTTCTTCATAATGTTTCGAGAAAACATAAACCGTGATTCTATCTTTCATAGCAGGGCCTATCAAGCAATGCTTTCTTGCCTTCAATATATCATTTAGGACAACAACAAATTGCTCATCCTCCATATTTTTGCGTTGATCGCCTCTTTCAGCAAATTGATCTTTGAGATTATAACCTAAGATCATAATATACCCATTGGTCTCTTTAATTCCTACCAACTCACGATATTTTTTAAGTTCCGCCGAAGGGTCCTTATTGAGCATTATTGAATAGATCAACCAATGCTCGAGAATATTAAGCGCTTGATCGTACTTTTCTCTTATTTCCAAACCTTTTTTGACTTTCATATGCTCAAAGTCGAGTTCAGCCGCGATCTTAGCGACAGTTTCGGTAAGGCGTTTTGCGTTTACAGGTTTTAAAAGATATTCCTTAACATCCAATTCTACGGCTTGCTTTGCAAACTCAAATTGTTCATACGCCGATATTACGACAAAATGTGTCGCAGGAGAAATTTGTTTCATTTCCATTATGGCATCCAATCCATTCATCCCCGGCATACAAATATCCATCAGAACAATATCGGGTTTGTTTCTTGCAAACAGCTCTATCGCATCCGCGCCGTTACGTGCGTTTGCGATCACTTTCACGTTGCTTAAGTGATTTTTTATAATGAAATTGACTGAGTCAATGACAATTTTCTCATCGTCGACAACCATAAGCTTATACATCTAAATCCCCCTCGCCGTTTAACCTTGCTGCCGGTCTATAGTCTTTACCCTTCAGGAAAGGGACAGTAAGCGTAATGGTTGTCCCCTCGCCCAAACGGCTCTCAATATGAATAACGTTTTCTATGCCAAAAAACATCTTAAGACGGTTAACTACATTATCCATTCCTATGCCTGTTAAGTGCATTCTCCACTTGTTTTGTTCTAAAGCTTCATTGCTGTTATTTTTTCCGAGTATTTGCTGTCTGGTTTCTTCGCTCATACCTAACCCGTCATCACTAACAGATATAACCAGCATTTCAGCTTCAGCCATCGCGCATATTCGTATAGATCCATTTTCGCTTGCGTCACCTAAGCCATGGATGTATGCGTTTTCAACCAACGGTTGAATTGTCATGGGAGGTATTACAGCATCCAACACTTCAGGTGCTAAATCAAACTCCACTTTTTGTATGTTTCCAAACCTGACATCGAAAAGTTCCTTATAAGAAACGATCATAGCTATCTCTTCCCTGAGTGTCACCGAGCGCTCCATCGATCCCGCGTTATACCTTAAAAGCCGTGCAAGATTTTCGATAAAAACCGATGTCTTGTCAGAACCTTCCATTATCGACAGTTGCATAGCCGCATTGAGTGTATTGAAAAGAAAATGCGGATTTATCTGAAGCTGTAAAGCCTTTAACTCAGCATCATTAAGCAATGCCTTCATTTTTAAGTTTTGCATCTTCTGATCCATTAACCTTGTTTCGGTTTCCGCTTTATCGTGGAGTTGTTCGATATACTCCTTGATACTCTTTTTCATTTTATTAAAAGCGTTCGCCATAACTAGAAACTCATCTTCAGTTGAAACTTTAATGTCCTCTGCGTCAAAATTGCCTCCCGCTATCTCCTCTGAAACTTTAGATAGTTTTTTTATAGGTGACGTCACATTATATGTGATGTATAAAATAATCATGATATTTAGCAAAATTACAGTTACAATCAAAACGTAATTGGATGTAATCAGTCTGCTTATGTTTATCGATAGCGCGCTGTACCACTGGATGTTTTCGTTCAGGTGGTACTCCTTAAGCCTGCTTATATAGTCCTTAATAAAATTCGCCGTTTCATCAGCTTTCTCATAATTTGCTATATATACGTGAGCGGTGCGACCTCGCTTTGCCTGCACAGCTATTTCGGTATAACGCTTATAGGTGTCAAGCATATAAGCTATGCTGCTATATAAAAGATCGCTTTGTTCGCCCGTGAATTTCTTTGATTCTTTCATATATGCAGACTTGCCGCTCAAAGACTCCATGTGCTCATAATAAGCCAAAAGGCTGTCAGAATCCCTCGTTGTAAGGTATTCACGCAACGCTTCATCAACCGATGCCAGATTATCTGATAATTCATTTAAAAACAAAGTATCAGCGAACATAACTCCCGTCTGTTCAATAAACTCCATAAAGGGATTAAACAGGTGCATACCTGTCAGGGCCGTCAATAGTACAGTGAACAAAAACAAAGCAATCATCTGCTGACGCACGCCTGATAACATCTTTTTATGTAGTTTTCTTAAAAATAAGTTTTTCATTTTATCTGTTATACTGACCTAAATCCCATTTTGTCACCGTGTCAAGATCGATTGTTACAAATGTAGGATTAAACTCCCCGCGCAAAACCCCGGCTAAGACAGCTACGCTCTTAAAACCTGCGTCATAGGGATTTCTTTCGATGTATCCATATATAATGCTTCTTTCGATGTAACGCCTTACAATCGGTGTGTCTGACAAATCCGTCCCTATGACAACTACATCGCCGACCAGATTCCGATCAACGATTGCCTGTGCAGCAGCAAGAGTATCCTCAGGAGTCATGCAAAAAATTGCGTTAACTTCAGGATAATCGGTCAAAATGGATTGTATCACATCAACTGCTCCAATTAATTGCCCATCTGTCTTTTTGATTGCTTCTATGGAAGCGTTTGGATATCGCTGCATCTCCTTTGAAAAACCGACAATTTCATCAGTTGTACCGTCAAGTATTACCGCAACTCTCGCGTTTTCACCAACTGCCTGAATGACAAGCTGCGCTGCTCTTTGTCCAAATTCAAATGCGTTAGTGCCGACGAAGTAACTGTTTTTACCTCCTTCAACGCCCGTTGTCATAACCAAAACGCCATTTTCTACCAAATAAGCTATGTCTGCTTCGTAGGAAATTTCATCAAGAGTATTGACAATAACCCCGTCTTTCTGAGATGCCACAGCTATCCGCATTTGCATTACTACTGATGCGGTATCATCCGCATTATTAATGCCATGAAACTCAATCGCTACTCTGTTCTCAATGGCAGCATCCATAGCGCCTTTTTTGAACCTTTGCCAGTACAGATTATCGCTGTTATTTATAATCAAAGATATGCGATGGAATGCCTCCACATCCGTTTCAAGCGCATATGCGGCATTCTCTTGACTCATCGCCATGCGGTTGTAATAATAAATCGACATCGCGAAAGCGCCTATTAGTATCACTAAAAGCCCGGCAATGGAATATTTGTATAATCGACCCACTTTGTTCCCACCTTAAAGTTTATATCTTTCTTTGCACTAAGGCAAGTATAGCATTTTTTTGTTCTGAGTGTCAAAGATTCAACAAATCGCATAATTCTTCCTTCCACTATTGCTCCCGCGGCAGCTAAAAATGGGCTTAACAAACCGGTTCACCAATACTGACAAAAATCAGGTTTGACATAACGAGAGTGCCATGATAACATTAAATTTAGTTAAATAAAGGCTTTGAAGGGAACACGTGAAACCTCTAAAAGTGCTCAGAGAATGAAGGTCACCGGCTGAAAGCCTTCACGCAATAAAGGGTTTCAAACCATCCCTGAGCTTGAAAACTGAATGTTAAAAGTAAGTTTTCACGTTGATCACGTTATAATCGAATTGAGTGACAGGTTTTAAGTAATCTGTAATCAAGGTGGAACCGTGTGGGCTAAAGCTCTCATCCTTGCGCATTGTTTAGGGATTGAGAGTTTTTTTATTTATTGAAACGAGGAATGAGCTTTATGATTCAGGTAAAATTAAAGGATGGAAACGTAAAAACTTATCAGAATGGCACTGTAATTCTTGATATTATAAAGGAGATCAGCGAAGGCTTAGCCCGGGTTGCTGTTGCCGCTGAAATAAACGGTAAAGCAAAAGATCTATCAACAACTATAAGCGAGGATTGCACACTGAATGTGTTAACCTTCGAAGATGATGCCGGAAAATTGGCTTATTGGCATACCTCATCTCATATTATGGCGCAAGCTGTACGAAGGCTATTTCCCTATGCTAAACTGGCCATTGGTCCTGCGATCGACAACGGCTTCTATTATGACTTTGATCTCGATAAAACCTTTACTCCTAATGATCTTCTAACTATCGAAAACGAGATGAAAAAAATAATCAAAGAAGATTATGCAATAACAAACTTTACTCTTCCAAGAGATCAAGCAATAGAGTTTATGAAGGATGAACCCTATAAGGTTGAACTGATAAATGAACTTCCTGAGGATGCAGTTATTTCTTTCTACAAGCAAGGCGAGTTTACCGATCTTTGCTCCGGTCCGCATTTGCTGTCAACCGGGAGAGTTAAGGCAGTTAAACTTATGCAGCAAGCCGGCGCTTATTGGCGAGGCAATGAAAAAAACAAGATGCTCCAGCGAATTTACGGCATTTCATTCCCTAAAAAAAATGATCTTGACGACTATGTCACACGTCTTGAAGAAGCAAAAAAACGTGACCACAATAAGCTCGGAAGAGAATTGAAACTATTTACTACATCGGAGGAAATAGGCCGTGGGCTTCCGCTTCTAATGCCTAAAGGGACTAAAATCATTCAAACTTTGCAGCGCTTTGTTGAGGATGAGGAAGAAAGAAGAGGCTATGTTCTAACTAAAACTCCTTTCCTTGCAAAATCTGACATATATAAATTGTCAGGTCACTGGCAACACTACAAGGATGGTATGTTTGTGATTGGCGACGAAGAAAAGGATGAAGAAGTATTCGCTCTAAGACCTATGACCTGCCCATTTCAGTTTATGATATACAAGTCTGAACTCCACAGTTATCGCGACCTGCCCATAAGATACAGTGAAACATCCCCTCTGTTCAGAAATGAATCTTCAGGCGAAATGCACGGTCTTATCCGCGTTCGTCAGTTTACTATCTCAGAAGGCCACCTTGTTTGTACTCCTGAGCAACTGGAAGATGAGTTCAGGGGAGTCGTTGATTTGATAAAGTTTATGATGACAACTTTAGGAATTCAGGATGAAGTAAGCTATCGCTTCTCAAAGTGGGACCCAAACAATAAGGGTAAATATATCGGCAACCCGGAACAGTGGGAAGATGTTCAAATTCAAATGCGCGGAATACTTGATCGCCTTGAAATCAAATATAAGGAAGTAGATGGCGAAGCTGCTTTTTATGGTCCTAAGCTTGATATCCAGTATAAGAATGTTTATGGCAAGGAAGATACCATTATAACTGTTCAGGTTGATTTTGCCCTTGCGGAACGCCTTGACATGACTTATGTTGACAAAAACAGCGAAAAGAAATTCCCCTACATTATCCACAGAACATCCATAGGATGTTACGAGCGCACTCTGGCGATGCTAATTGAGAAATATGCAGGATCTTTCCCGACATGGCTATCACCGGTTCAAGTCAAAATTTTACCTATAGTCGACAGACATCATGATTACTCGGCACATGTCGAACGCAAGCTTAAAGAAAACGGTGTCAGGGTCGAGATAGATTACCGGAATGAGAAAATTGGTTATAAAATCCGCGAGGCTCAGCTTGAGAGGGTTCCCTACATGCTCGTAATAGGTGACAAGGAAGTTGAAGGCGAAGCTGTTGCATTAAGGTCAAGAAAAGAAGGTGATCGTGGCTCAATAGGGCTTGATGCTTTTATTGAAATGATTTCGAATGAAATAAGATCGAGGGCATTATAAGGAATTGTTTGCAAAACTGATTCAACGACTTTTAGGGTATTCATATAAATAAAAAGAATTAACTTACGCGTTCGCGTACGTTAATTCTATTTTTAACTTTCATGTAATTACTGAAAGAAGCGTAAATATGATCTCGAGCCGAAACAGTCCTTTCTTACCGGGCGAAATGACGCTTATTGCGGCTGATTTCCGTACTAAACCCTTTAACGGGACTATTGCGTTTTGCCAAAGGCTGACGAACAAACGGTGGTGCTTTTGGTAGTACAAAGTTATTTACTAACAAGTAAGGATGTCCCGAAACTTCAGGTAATGTTTTACCGATTAGCTTTTGAATATCTTTAAGTAACGACTTTTCTTCAAAGTCACAAAAGGAGATTGCTTTGCCCCCAAGGCCGGCTCTGCCTGTACGGCCAATTCTGTGAATATAGGTTTCGGGTACTTCCGGCAGGTTATAATTTATAACGTGAGATAGTTCTTCAATATCAAGTCCACGTGCCGCAATATCGGTTGCGACGAGAATTCTGGTTTTTCTTTTTTTGAAATTATTCAAAGCCAACTGTCTGTTGGTTTGAGATTTGTTCCCGTGAATGGCTTCCGCCACGAATCCTTTTCTATGCAGTTCTTTAACGACTTTATCAGCGCCGTGTTTAGTTTTTGTGAACACAAGAACAGAATCGTATTGTGTACCTTTCAGTAAATCAACCAGTAAGTTAGTCTTATTATCCTTATCGACAAAGTATACTTGCTGTTCAATAATATCAATCGGTGAAAATGCCGGTTTTATATCGATTTCCACGGGCGATCTTAATATCGTATCGGCTAACTTTGCTATCTCGGCAGGCATAGTTGCCGAAAAGAACATGGTTTGCCGTTCCTTAGGAAGATAAGCAATAATCCTTTTGACATCCTGAATCATGCCCATGTCCAGCATATGGTCTGCTTCGTCAAGAACAAAATGTTTGACATGGCGCAAATCGACAAACCCCTGATTGATTAAATCGAGAAGTCGACCGGGAGTTGCCACAAGGATATCAATCCCTTTATCCAACTCCTTTGTTTGTGCAATTTGTCCGACTCCGCCAAAAATGACGAGGGTCCTTAGCCCTAAATTAGCTCCGTAGGCAACAAAGCACTCCTTTATTTGAATAACCAGTTCCCTTGTCGGCGCAACAATTAAGACTTTTATTTTCCTTTTGCCTTTTAGCAAGCCTTGTTCCAACGAAAGGTTCTGCAATATCGGAATAGAAAAAGCGGCGGTCTTACCTGTACCCGTTTGGGCACAACCCAATAAATCCGAACCCTCAAGCAGGTACGGAATAGCTTTCATTTGAATCGGTGTAGGCTCTGTATATCCTTGAGCTGATAGAGCCTTTTGGATTGGTTCAATTAATTTTAATTCGCTAAATAACAATTTAAATCTCCTATAATTCTGATATATTTATAAATTTCCAATGATAAACTCCTAGTTTTCGTCTTTAGTTCTGATAAATCAGGTCTTTCTCAACATTGCCTTTCAAACGCCTCCTCCCTCTTTTCCGGTTATGTCTACGTGGTTGCCAATACACCGGACAGATTTATATAACTCGTTGGATATCGTCACTGCTCTGTCATTTATCCAATCAATGCCGTCACTATATTTCCTGTTATCTGTTCTTGGGAATAAGTCGACAGTCTTTTATTTGGTGTTTCAGTGTTCAGAAACATATTCATTGTTTTATTATAGCTCAATTCCGCTTTAAGAACAAGACAATCTTTCACCAGACAAGGGGACAGGGACTTGTCTGGTGCAGACAGGTCCCTGTCCCCTTGTCTGCTATATAGTTTCATACTCAATAAAAGGATCCTCAATGATCACACTTCCTACCTGACAGTCGCTCAATCCGGCATATAGAGTGGCAGTTTTATCATTATTGCGTATAAGCCCGGCAGTAAAGACAACATCTTTCAACTCTGGCCTTTTAGCAGGCCCATCCGGAAAACAATCCCTTGAACAGATGATTTTACATGGCGTAGTTTTTCTACTTCCAGCATCAATCGCAAACGCCATTGCGAAATAATGCAGCATCTTCTCATCGCTGCCTTCTCCCCATGCTTTGTGACCTACAACGCCTATCAACCCGTTTTTAAGTAGATGCACCTGATTGCATCCTCCCCATTCATCCGGCAAAAATAGCCCTTCAATAAAAGGTGCATTTTCAATAACTTCAGCTGTAATCTGTTCCAATGAATCTACGAGTGTAAATCCTATCTTTGCTATACAACCGTATTTATCAATCATTTTCTGTCCCTGAGGCCTGGTAAATATACCTATTCTTTCGCCAGGAAGACCAATAAGCCTTACATCTTTCATATGTGAAGGTCCCGTGACAAAAAGCTTGAGTTCGTTCGAATCCTTACCTCTATAGAAATCAGTAACCCAGCTCAAAATCCGCTTACCTTCCCGAATTACTCTTACTCCACCGAAAATAATCTCCTCACCTATTTTAGTAACAAATGGATCTTCCAAATCAAAAACAGGTGTATTAGAGCATTGAAGCCACTTACCACCTCTGTTTCTAAAAAATACAGTTTTGGAAACGTTGTCCTCGCGCTCTTCCACGCGCCCTGCAATGAATATTTCGCCGTTTATTTCAAATGGAATCGACGGGTTATAAACGTCCGCATCTTCAACCCCATCAAATTTCAAAATTTCAGCGTTCCATATTTTCCTATGTTTTCTAAATTCTTCGTACTGATCCTGACAACTTTGTGCCTGTGATGGCATTTTAACTCCCATAAAATTCAACCTCCTCAACAACGACTTATTGTTAATCTACAGAAACAGACAAATCCACGTTTACTGTCCTTTCTTGTTTGATGTAATGAGTTCTGCCCACATTGGAAGGAATCCTGCCTTTAGCGCCAATCGCTGAGATGCAATATGAGATATGGAAGTTCCATAGTATGGAATAACACCCCGCTCCAACACAGCGTTTTTCAGAAGCGTAACCAACATCGAGCCGATACCCTTAGATTTATGAGGGTCCATAGTGTTGACTCCGATTTGCCACATATAAGGGCTTTCGCTGTTGGCGCCTGCCATCCCTAAAATCTCTTTATCATTTAATGCAGCAACGCCAATTATATCAGGTGCGGCATCGCAGAATACGAATGCTTCATCGAATCGTTCATCATCGCTAAAAAGCGTTTTAATTTCAGATTCATTATACCAGACGATATCAAAGCCTTCCGTATTTACTTTTGAGCAAGTTTCTGCCACATAAAAAGGATGTGCTTGCTTAATCTGATAACCATATCCTGCAATGATTTCATTGAGTCTGACTAGCATTTCTGCTTCCATAAACCAAGCTCCATCAACCCCATTCAGAGTATCCGCTAAAACAGTTATAATGTCATTTCGACCGCTGACCAACAGTTTTCCGTTGATCACGGCAATTTTCAGGAAAATTTCGCCTCTCGTATCATAAAACATCCTGCGACCGTTCAGAGGCTTATATTCAGAAAAATGATTCTCGCAATCCATAACATCTGCCTCGCTGCAGCAATAATCGAGTGATAACTGTTTAATTATTGTGTTCAACATAAAAGTCTCCCCCGCATGTAAATATAAATTTGTCACACCAGACAAGTCCCTGTCCCCTTGTTTGTGAGACAACAGAACCGTCCCCCTGTCTGAAACTACTGCGAAGATTTTATTATTTGTAGGTTAAGTATAATCCTAGACCTACAGTCAAAAGTATCAACAAAGTAGCAACAACTTTATATATAAGCTTTAATTTGTCCCACTGTGCAATTATAGAAGAAAAAAATTCAAACAATATGTCAAATATAGTCATTTTATTTATCCTTTCAATTTTTTTATACTATATACTAGTACTACAGCGTAAAAAGTTTCTTTATATTTAGATTTGCTGGTAGTAATTTACTGATGTCAATTAGTAAATTACTACCAGCAACAAGTTCGGAGCTACCTCTACGGCCATCATAGAAGAATTCTTTTCTGTCGATGAAATTGCTTATAATACAATTAAAACCTCGAAAGACCAGCTAAAACTATTCGACAACGCTATCGAGGAAATTATGAAAACTATTCCTCACACTCTAACCTCTGTCAAAGGAATCGGTCCGGTATATGCTGCCGGTATCATAGCTGAGATAGACGATATCAACCGTTTTAAGAACCAAGCGGCTTTGGCCAAATATGCCGGTATCTGCTGTACAAAATATCAATCCGGAAAGTATACGGCAGACAATACTCATATGATCCTATCCGGCAACAGGTACTTGAAATACTACTTCATGGAAGCTGCAAATATGGTTAGAATGCACGAACCTGAATATAAGCGCTTCTATAATCTCAAGCACAGGGAAACCCCAAAGACACTACACAAAAGAGCACTTGCATTGACTGTTAGAAAATTAGTCCGGTTCGTTGACGCTCTGCTGCGCAGCAACCGACATCCCCCCCGAAGGTTTAAATTTCGGTTTCTATATACTGCCATATTTTCCAGGGATGCATAGCAACTTTAGTAAGGATTCCTTTTTGCGCTCAAAACTCGCTTAAAACTATGAAATTTTCAAAGATCATTTTCCATTTTGGTCTTGACATTATACCTTAGGACTTTCTGTATTGATTATTTTGCTCTTTTTCGTGCTTGTTATTGAATATCTTATCACCCGCTGAGTAATTATACCATATCTCATTCTGACCAGACAATCCCCTGTCCCCTTGTCTGTGAGACAACAGAACCGTCCCTCCGTCTGCTCCCTCCGTCTGCTGACCAGACAAGTCCCTGTCCCCTTGTCTGGTCGCTTAACTAATACCCCAGCCAGCATTTTCAATCTTACTATACATGGCATACCATCCGTTTAAACTAGCAAGTTTCTCAGGGGAGCCACTTTCTACAACACCCTTTTGAGCAACAATATGAACTGTATCTGCATCTATGATTCCACTTAAACGATGACTTATAGAAAGAATCGTTCTGCCTTCAGAAGTTCTGCGTATCGCATCAAATATTTTTTGTTCTGTATGTGTATCCATACCGCTTGTTGGTTCGTCAAGCAGCAATACTTTTGGGTTCGCGACTATCGCTCGAGCAATAGACAAAAGTTGTATTTCTCCACTTGATAAACCAGCTTCCCCTTCACCAATTATGGTTTCGTATCCGTTTGGCAGTGAGATAATTAACTCATGAATACCAACGGAATGTGAGGCGTGTTCTATGTGCTCTTGTGTAATTGTCTTATCACGTAAGGAAATATTTTCGGCAATCGTGCCGTCAAAAATCTGAGGTGATTGTGGCACAACACCAATAAGACTGCGCCGTTCATGAGGAGGCAACTCAAAAGGATTAACACCGCATATCCGGACACTTCCATTTTGAGGCGCTAACAGTCCGGATACAATATTCATCAGAGTGGTTTTACCAGCACCACTTCGACCCACAAGCACAGCCTTTTCTCCATTCGCAATTGACAAAGTAAGATTTTTTAGCACATCAAATGAATCATAACAAAAGCTAAGATTCTCAATTTCAATACCGCTGTTCTGTATAGGTTGGCTTCTAAATTCTCGCTTTTCCAGAGGCTCAGAGAAAAACTCGTTAACACGGGAAATTCCTGCAATAGACTGCTGTATGGTTTGAAATTCTGTAGCAAGTGCTTCGATCGGTGCAAACAGCTTTCCTATTAGGTCTGTAACTGCCACCAGAGTTCCAATACTGAGTCCATTCGAAAGTGCCAATCCATTATCGACGCAGTACCACAATGCAATTGCAATTACAATCGCACGTAACATCTGCATCACACATGGAAACCAGCTGTCATATAAGGATATTTTATTCACGTCTTTCAATAAATCTGAAAGGAGTTGTTCAAATTTAATTTTTCCTCGCTGTTCGGCTGAATATGCTTTAACTGTTCTTATTCCAAAAATCCATTCTTGAATAAAGGTGTAAATTGAAGAAATCCTTATACGAACTGACTTCTGAAATAGGTATATTCGCTTTCTGAAAAAATTGGCGAATACATAAACAGTAGGAATTACAGCAATCTCCAGAAAAATAAGCTGTGGTGCTATAACATAAAGCGAAACCAATAATCCGCCTATCTTAAACATATCTGTAACAACATTGATAATTCCAGCTGAAAATAGGCTGTTTACAGCATCAACATCTGCTGTTAATCGACTCATCGTATCCCCTGCAGGTGTTTTTACAAAATAATTAATCGAAAACTTTGACATTCGCTCCGCCATTTTCAAACGAATATCCATCAAGATACTTTGGCCAATCAATGTTGTAAATGCCACTTTAAGAAACTCAACAATATTCGAGGCGGAAACAACAAGCAAATATAGAATTGCAAGCTCCCAAACGCCTTGAGTTATACCTTTGGCAAAGTTTTGATCGATAATATTACGAAGAATAAATGCCGGAGAAAACTGAAGAACCATAGATACAATGATAGACAAAACAAGAAATATAACTAGTAATTTTTTTTTGAACAGAACATGGATAACAACGCGTTTAATTGCATTATTCTTCATATTCTTCACCTCCAAGAAACACTTGTGCTGAATAAATATTTTTGTACAACCCATTTTGCTTAAATAATTCGTTATGAGTCCCCTCTTCTGCAATCTCGCCTTTTTTCAGAAGTATTATTCTATCAACTTTATCAAAGGTGGAAAGCCTGTGAGAAAATAATAAAATAATCTTTTCTCCAATGTTATCACGCAGGTTTTTCATAATTTTTCGTTCCATATCAACATCAATTGCAGAAAACGGATCATCAAGTATCAAAATGCGGCAATCGGAAGCCCAAGCACGGGCAAGAGCAACTCTCTGCCGCTGACCACCTGAAACCCGCACACCGCGCTCCATAAGTCTCGTATGAATTCCACTTTCAAACTGAGTGATGTCATCAGAAAGTTCAGCTACTAAAACCGCTTTTTCTACATTTTCATTTTCCCCGCCTAAAGTAATGTTAAATAGTACATCATCGGAAAAAATAAAATGAGAACTATCCATAAAAGCAATTAAAGGGTTGCGCTCTTTTGTATAAAGTCCGGAAATGGCAGCGGCGAGTGCACTTTTACCTGAACCAACGGGTCCCGTAACGCCAATAATTTCACCATTCTTAGCTTCAAATGAGATATTTTTAATATTCTGCTCCTTGGAAAAAGGATATGTAAAAGATAACGCCTTAACGCTTAGTCCCTCAGTGTTAATTGACACAACAGAGTTTACTTCAGATTGATTTTTCAGATATTCTTCATTCAGCATTTCGCAAATTCTATCCCATGAAGCCTTTGCGCCATGCCATGTATTCATTACCTTTGCGGCTACATTGGTGCGGGAAGCCATAGCAATAAACATACTGAGATAGGCTGTAAAAGTACCAATTGTCCAGGTCTGATTTATGACATACTGACCACCCAGTCCTAACACTAGCAAAACACCGAGATTAGCAAACAAAACATAAATAGGGCCCATTCCGCTTTGTAGAATGCTAGAAATAACTTGCCATTTGTATTGGTCTTTTAAAAGGTGTTCAAATCGTTCGTTGTCAGCCTGCTCAAGACCAAACAGCCTCAAAAGCATGATACCAGTGACATTATGCTGCAAATGCACATTGATTTTAGAGGCTGCCTTTCGTGATTTTAGCGCGAGACTATATAAAGTATTACGAAACATCAGGGCAAATAATAGTGTAAATGGTATAGGTATGCTGGCAAGCAACGTAAGATTTGAGCTGAACAACATACAGGCCGTAAAATAGGACAACATTAGAAGAACTGTGTCCCAAAGTTCCGTAATGGTTGTTTGAACCGATGCTCCTACGGCATCTACGTCACCAATCATTCGACTCATAAGATCTCCGGTCTTTTCACCACTTAAAGTGCTTAATGGCATGGCAAAGATGTTTTCAAGAAGGCCTGCTCTTATGTCGCAGCTCATTTGATTAACCAGTATACGCATATAAAAACGCTTGAAGTATCGTGCAAATTGGAAGATAAGTGTGAAACCCAAAAACAGCATCAAATTGGAATAGAAAACGCTAATAGTGGCCTGATTTCTATAAACTTGTTCCGCGGCATCAATGGTTCTCCCTAGAAAAACCGCACCAAAGACAACGACCGTGTTATAGAGAATCCCACCGCCTGCTTGAAGCCAAAATTCTTTTTTGTATTTGAATATATATGCAGAAAGCTTTAACTTTTTATTGGGAGCATAAAAATTGTGCTTCACTTTAGATTTACTCCCACTTCAGCAAATCATTCTTACTTCAGATTTCTGTAAGCGACCCTTTCTTTTTGAGTATGTCCAACATTGCATCAATCAACACAGACAAGGGGACAGGGACTTGTCTGGTAAGTTTTTATTTATTTGTTTTCATCCTCATTGATATCAAAGCCACCACTGAGGATAAAGTCTTTGAGTAACTTTTCGATTTTGATGCTCAGCCGTAAAGCTGGGACTTTTGTGCCCTCCGTCGATACAAAATATTCCTCGGCTTTCTCCCTAACCACTGTTTCTTTCAGGTCGTCGAACCTGCCGTATTCATTGATGCTCGCTTCGGTAATACCGGCATTCATTAGGTTTTCCAGCTTTGGAATATCCACCCCCAGAGCATTAGCTAAGTTGCGGACTTGCTCGTTTTTGGCGCGGTACTGGTATTCCGTGATGTAGTCTCTAAAGGGCTTGCCGTCCTCGATTTCAACATTTCCACTATGCACATCATGGATAAAGATATTTGCATATTTTTGTTCTTCTTGGGTAAGGGTCGCAAAAGATTTATGCAGCTCGTCCAGAGTCGCTTGGAGCTGGTCTTGGTCGATATCGTCTTGGCGCAGCACTTTAAGATATTTCTCAAAACGTGAGTTCATGTAATTGGTATCAATTCTGCCTGTGTCGATGGCTACCAGATGGCCATCAATATCAAACGGGATGTCGCCATTGCCGCCGTCACCTGCTGCTGTAAATAGCTCTTTGTAGCGCAAAGCTAAGATCAGATATGTGTTTTCGTCGAATATCATTTCGACGACTTTTTTCGGGTTCTTAAAAGGGTAGATCTTTTGATTCCA